>Ga0316204_10004527_pt1 | contig 24753 bp, 19 predicted proteins | sample 6monrhotite_MG_2_FD_205661 | JGI IMG/M metagenome (GOLD analysis project Ga0316204, IMG submission 205661) | Microbial mat bacterial communities from mineral coupon in-situ incubated in ocean water Damariscotta River, Maine, United States -... | ecosystem: Environmental > Aquatic > Marine >... | reverse complement strand
GAAGACCTAACGTGGGAAATTTTCCGTGATACCTTAATTGAACAAGCCGAGCAGGGCGTGGATTACTTCACTATTCATGCGGGTGTATTACTGCGTTATGTACCCATGACGGCCAAGCGTGTTACAGGGATTGTGTCACGTGGTGGTTCGATTATGGCGAAATGGTGTTTAGCGCATCATCAAGAGAACTTCTTGTACACGCATTTTGAAGACATCTGTGAAATTATGAAAGCCTACGATGTCAGTTTCTCTTTAGGGGATGGTCTGCGTCCTGGTTCGGTGGCGGATGCAAACGATGAAGCGCAGTTCTCTGAGTTAGAAACCTTAGGGGAATTAACGCACATCGCTTGGAAACACGATGTTCAGGTCATTATTGAAGGGCCTGGCCATATTCCTTTACACATGATTAAAGAGAACGTTGAAAAACAGATTGAAGTGTGTGATGAAGCGCCTTTCTATACATTAGGGCCTTTAACAACGGATATCGCACCAGGTTATGATCACATTACCTCAGGTATTGGTGCGGCCAATATTGGTTGGTATGGTTGTGCCATGTTGTGTTACGTAACGCCTAAAGAGCATTTAGGGTTACCAAACAAGGAAGACGTGAAAGAAGGACTCATGACTTACAAGATTGCAGCGCATGCGGGTGATCTTGCGAAAGGGCATCCTGGTTCGCAGATTCGTGACAATGCCTTATCTAAGGCGCGTTTTGAATTCCGTTGGGAAGATCAGTTTAACTTAGGCTTAGATCCTGAAAGAGCCCGTTCATATCATGATGAAACCATTCCACAAGAGTCTGGGAAAGTCGCGCATTTCTGTTCAATGTGTGGGCCAAAATTCTGCTCAATGAAAATTTCGCAAGAGGTACGAGAGTACGCCGCGGCACAAGATGAAATCAAAGTGCAGGCTGGACAAATCACTGAAATCTCTTTAGAAAGTATTCAAGAAGGTATGAAAGAGAAGTCTAAAGAGTTTATTGCGGCTGGTAGTGAGATTTATCAGAAGGAAGGGTAATATGCCAGTCTCTGATCAACAAAACGATATGGAACAGTCAAAGATCAAACCTAGAATCGCTATTCTAGGCGCGGGCTTAATGGGTCGTATGTTAGCCGTGTCGCTTAAAAATGATTATGCAGTTGAGTTGTTTGATCAGGATAAGGGACAGGGACAACAGAGCGCGGCCTATTTGGCTGCGGCCATGTTAGCGCCTTTGGCTGAATCAGCGGATGCAACTCAAGCCGTTATGCAATTAGGTGAGTTGGCGCTCAAACGCTGGCCTGCTTTTCTGCAAACCTTATCCACGCCTGTGTTTTTTCAGCAGACGGGCAGTCTTATAGTCGCATTTGAACAAGATTTAGGCGATCTAAAACAGTTTAAATCGCGTTTAAAAGGTAAAGATTTTGAAGAGGTGGCGGATGCGAGGGTTCGTGAACTGGAACCTGATTTAAATGAACGCCTAAAACAAGGGCTTTATTTACCGAATGAAGGACAGTTGGATAATCGTGAGCTATTAAACGCTTTAGGACAAGAGTTGCTTAATTCGGACGTGATTTGGCATTATGATGCCTTTATCACACCTTCTGAAAAAGGCTTTTTACACAATGGTCAAGCCATGGATGAGTTTGATACCGTCTTTGATTGCCGAGGTTTTGGTGCCAAAGTCGATCAGGCCAATGGTCAAGCTAACTTATCGTCTAGCCGCCCACCATTGCGAGGGGTTCGAGGTGAAGTGGTGCGCATTAAAGCGCCGGATGTAAAGTTGAATCGTCCAGTACGTTTAATGCATCCGCGTTATCCAATTTACATTTCTCCAAAAGAGAATGGTGTGTTTGTTGTTGGTGCCACGCAGTTAGAATCTGAAGATATTCGAGAGCCAACCGTAAGGTCGGCTTTAGAGTTATTATCGGCCTGTTTTAGTGTCAGTTCAGGGTTTGCAGAAGCAGAAATACTGGGGATTTACTCAGGCATTCGCCCCGCCTATTTAGATAATGAACCTAAGATTACGCTGCAAGGCAATGTCATTACGGTAAATGGGCTATTCAGACATGGCTTTATGTTAGCGCCAGTCATGCTAGAGCAATGTTTAAATGTGTTAAACGGCACCCATAAAACATCAGAGATTACGCAGATTATGCCTGATCTTGTTCAAGAGCTGGAACTCTAAAGATGAATATTTATATGAATGCTCAGCCCTTTGAAGTGAAAAAGGGCGATAGCGTTGAACAAGCCGTGAGCGCGTTTGGCGCCATTCCACCTTACGCCATTTTATTAAATGAAAATTTCTTACCCAAGTCAGAGCACGAAAATACGCTTCTAGCTGAAGATGACAAAGTTGAAGTGATTTCGGCGATTCAGGGTGGTTGATCAGTGGCCTTAAGAGAACTAACTAAGCTATTTGGTTTGATGAAATTTAAGATAGGAACTCTTTATGAGTGATACAGTGAATATCTACGGTACTGAGTTAAACAGTCGCTTGTTTATCGGCAGTGCTTTATATCCCTCGCCGCAAATTATGACCGATTCCATTAAAGCCTCGGGGGCGGAAGTGGTCACGCTCTCTTTGAGTCGCCAAAATCCTCAGGCGAATGGCGGTCAAGAGTTTTGGCAGTTAATCCAATCTTTAGGGTTACAGTTATTGCCTAATACGGCAGGGTGTCATACGGTGAATGAAGCCGTTAATATGGCCAGAATGAGTCGTGAAATTTTTCAAACCGACTGGATTAAACTGGAGTTGGTTGGTGATGATTACAATCTTCAGCCTGACCCTATTGCCTTGGTCAAAGCGACCGAGATTTTAATGAAGGAAGGCTTTAAGGTGTTACCTTATTGCACCGATGACTTAGTCATTGCACGCCATTTGGTTGATCTGGGCTGTGAAGTATTAATGCCTTGGGGCTCGCCAATCGGAACAGGTAAAGGGATTTTGAATCCTTATGCACTGCAATCGATTCGAGACCGTTTTCCAGAAGTGACGTTGGTGGTGGATTCAGGGGTGGGTAAACCTTCTCACGCTACGCAAGCGCTAGAAATGGGGGTGGATGCGATTTTACTAAATACCGCTGTGGCCAAAGCGAATAATCCAGTGTTAATGGCTAAAGCCTTTGCGTTATCCATTGAGGCAGGGCGTTCGGCTTATTTAGCGGGGCTCATGAGTGAACGAAGCACGGCCAGTCCAAGTACCCCAATCATTGATTCGCCTTTCTGGCATCAAACGGGTTAGCGATCTAAACTCGTTTTGGACAAGCTATTTGTTCTTTCTTAACCTATTGATTTAATTTAAAAAGGCCAGTCCTGTCGTTAATCAGGGCTGGCCTTTTAGTTATGGAAAAGTGCGGTTTATATCACTAGTTAGATCCACTCTTATTCAAAGTTAAATTAACTACTGAAGTTGCTCATTAACGCATACAATTGGCGTGCTGACATCGTAGGCGTGAACAATGGCATCTACGTTGTGGTTATTGCTAGACCCAAAACCATAATCGGAATACAGGCCCCCTGCCACTAATTTTCCATCATTGCTCAATTCGAGATCTCTGTATGCATAATTGGCTATAGCTGGAGTTTGCCATACCACTTCACCCATCGGGTCTAACTTAGTAATGCTTGCACCTCCCATGGCCATATAGAAATTATCACTCTTATCGTTCGCAATATATGTGTAAGCTGTTCGTTCTGAATAACCAAAATCGATTTGCTTATGATAGACCCCTTCACCACTGTTTGTGTACTTGAGAAAGAGTAGATCAAATTGGTTGGCTCGACTCCATACTTCAGGACGGGTAGTAGTGAAGGTTGTCACGTCACCTTGGGCATTAATGAATGACTTAGGAGCAAAACTGGCGAGATCAGGGTCTTCATGTTTATGTTGAAATAACTGAGTCCCATCACTGTTGTATTTTGCCAAATGTACTTCACCGATTGCATGAGCGGTTAAAAAGATTTGATCGTTAGCATCGATCAAAACATTTTTAGCTTTGAGCTGTACGGTTGTTTCACTAGAGAAAGAGGCTTCCCACAGATAATTTCCAGCACTGTCCAGTTTGACAATAAGTGGTGTTGTTGTACTACGAGTCCAGGTATGGCCGTATAGATATACGTTACCAGCACTGTCTGTTGCGATATCTTGAATTCCACGATAGCTACGGGATTTACCAAATGCAGAGGACCACTCTACTGCGTCTTGACTATATCTTGTGACATAACCACCACCAGTGGCCCGATCATTGAAGACATATAGGTTGTCGTTTTCATCTATACGGAGGTCAACATAAAGGCAACCCGTTGCTTCAGAAATAACTGAACGTTCACCCGCATGGTTAAATTTCACCAGCTCACCACAATTGGTTCCCCCTGAAAAGAGAATATAAAGATTTCCTTTACTATCTAGCTTTGTATGAATCGCTTTATCAAGACCACTATTGAGTGATTCTGATCGAGGAGTGTAGTCTTTCCAAAGCAAATTGCCACCTGCATCGTGCTTGGCCACCATGATGGTATTAGGTTGAATGTATTCATCTCTAGCGGGGGTTGATCCCACGGTAATGGTGTTACCGTAAGGGTCAACCAACACACTATGGAAAGGATCTCCATAAGCGTCATTGATTAACACTTCGTAATCCATGACAGGAGGTTCCTCTGCCATTACGGAAGACACAAAAGTGGCACCAATAATGGTGGCAATTGAAATAGCGGTTATTTTTTTTCTTAATGTAAACATAGAGCAACTCCATATAAAAATTTTACGAGATACATTGTTCGTTATTCGCTACGAAGATATGTACACAAACTCAGTAGATTGCGTATAAATCTAGCGTGCTAGTTTTGGCAGTTTTCGATTTTAAATGAGTACTCGGACACTGCTGTGAAATTATTGTAATATAAAATACTTATCGAAGTGTTATTTATTTGTACTTATTAGGGTTGTTTACTCTGAGTTAAGTCTAGAAGTAAGTAAAGGCATTAACTAACCTAGTTTAGAAGGGGAGGATGATTACACGCTATCCAAAAAGAGATATTAAAAATAGACCTTAATTGTATAGTTTAATAGGGTTATGTTAAGGGGGTTAAAAAAAGAAACGTTGAATTGTAACTAGGCCAAGAGATTGAATGTGCTGATTAGTCAGTATAGGTGGTAGACATTTTTAAGCGCTATGGGTAGTATGCGTAAAACTCTTAATATAATCGTTGTGGGATCCTTCTTCTGAATTAAGAGTTAACCCATTTAGTATTTAACTTATTAATTACATCAAGGACGTTTCTTTATGGCATCTGAAGCAAATAAAAGCTTTCCTCTTTGGGGAAAATGGTTAATTTATATCATCATCTTTAGTGCGGTAGGCGCTTTGATAGTGAAGCAACTGCCAAGTGGGGCTTACCCTACAGACTTAACGCGTGTCGGTCAGGGAAAGCCTGCGCTGGTACTGGTTTATGATGTTAACACCGCTAATGGTATGCACGTAATGGAGTTACTAAAGGATTTACGTTTAGAGTATGCGGACCGTGTAGAATTTCTTGTAGCAAACCTTGGATTACCAGAAGGACGCAGTTTTGCACAGCATTATAAAGTGGGAAGTGGTAGTGTGTTTATGTTTAAGAGAGATGGAGAGCTCATGCGTACAATTCGCAAGCCTGAAAGCACCGCTGCCTTGCAGCAAGCCCTGGATGAGGTTATATCTACGCCAAGTTATTAGAGTGTAGCGAATGGAATTATTAGGGTTGGCTGGCAATGAACTCGTCTAAAAAATTTTAGCGCCTTAAAAAGCGCTAAGTTTCTTACAGGTTGGTTTGACTCAAAATTAGAAGGTTAGTTTTTACGGATTTGAACCACAATGCCAAAAAGAGGGTGGTCGATATAATGCAGTTCACCAGGTTTGATTTTACGACTTTCTTGTAAGTTAAAACGCCAGTGGCTTGGTAGGTATTCTAAATCGACCTGCTGATGTTGAGCAAAGGCTTCTCTTATTTTACTAGGAATTCTTTTTTCGACTTCTAGATCAAACTGAAGGTGTGCAAAACGTGTTTTATACAGCTGTACTGTGCCTAATAGATTAGAGCTGCCTGAGCGATCTTTTTCAATCAATACGCTTGGCGTATTTTTAGGGCCGTAAGCATTTTGTGACCAAGCTTTATGAAACAGAATTCGATAATTTTTGTCTATTTTCGCAGCCACGTTTTTAAGCTGAACGTTTCTGTTTTTGAGATATAAACGAGATTTTCCGGGTGAGGAAAGAGAGACGCTTTTATCGGTATTTGGCAGCTCAATTTCATCAGGCCAACGTTCTTCTGTCCAGCCTTTGGTGGCCATATTTTCAAATACAATGACTTCTACGGTGTAGTTTGGGGCGGCTTGTACGCTCTGATTGATCACCATTAAAGCACTGATAAACCCGATTGATAAGAGTTTATTTGAGACGCTAGATAAGTTAACAGTGTTCATTTTCATGACGTACCTTTTCCTTTTAATGACTTTTGATGTTTTTAATAATCAGTTCAATGGCCGCAATGCGTTGGCTTAATTCAGGCATTGTATCGAAAAACTTAAGCTCCGTTTGACCTTTTAATTGATACTGTTTCGGTTGAGCTTGAATGAGTTGAATCAGTTTCATTGGATCTATATCAGGCTGAGCGTTAAATTGAATGCGAATCAGCGCTTCAGAGGCATCCAGTTTGATAATGCCAATAGGTTCAATAAGCAGTTTAATTTGCGTGACCATTAATAAGTTTTTAACCTGGTCAGGCAGTAAACCAAAGCGGTCAATCATTTCCACTTCCAGCTCTCGTAAAGCACTTTTATTGCCCGCACTGGCAATGCGTTTATAGAATACTAAGCGTGTATGCACATCAGGCAGGTAGTTTTCTGGAATGAGCGCGGGAACATCTAAATCCACTTCACTGCCAGTATGAAGCGTGGTATTTAATTCGGGCTGTTTACCGGACTTAAGCGCGTTAACTGCACGATCTAAGAGTTCACTATAGAGACCAAATCCAATTTCTTGAATTTGTCCTGATTGACCGTCACCGAGTAACTCGCCTGCGCCGCGAATTTCTAAATCGTGACTGGCTAAAATAAAGCCGGCCCCTAGGGTGTTATGTTTGGCAATGGCCGCTAGGCGTTTGTCAGCGTCTTTGCTTAGAGAAGCTTTGCCTGCAGTAAAGAGGTAGGCGTAAGCGCGGTGATGAGAACGACCAACACGACCACGTAGCTGGTGCAGTTGCGCTAAACCGAACTTATCGGCACGATCAATTAAAATGGTGTTGGCGGTGGGTATATCAATACCCGTTTCAATAATGGTGGTACAGACTAAAATATTGTAACGACGGTGATAGAAGTCTTCCATAACCGATTCCAGTTCACGTTCATTCATTTGGCCGTGCGCAAAAGTCACTTTGGCTTCAGGAATGAGCGCTTGAATGTGCTCCACCATCTTTTCAATTTTAGAGACTTGGTTGTAGAGGATGTAAACCTGCCCTCCACGACGAATTTCACGAAGCGAGGCTTCTCTGACCACATCGTCATTCCACTCTTGCACAAACGTTTGCACCGCTAAACGTTTGGCGGGTGCTGTGGCAATAATAGACAAGTCACGAAGGTCGTTCATCGCCATATTTAGGGTTCTAGGAATGGGGGTGGCGGTCATGGTCAGAATATCGACTTCGGCACGCATTTTTTTCAATTGTTCTTTTTGACGCACGCCAAAACGATGCTCTTCGTCAACAATAATCAGGCCTAACTCTTGGTACCCTACGTCTTTTTGAATGAGTTTATGGGTGCCGATAATAATATCAATTTGCCCCGTCCTAAGGTCTTCAAGCACCTTTTTTTGCTCTTTAGTGGTTTGAAAACGTGATAGCACTTCAATGCGAATGGGCCAATCTGAAAAACGGTTTCTAAAGTTTTCGTGATGCTGATGGGCCAGTAGGGTGGTGGGTACTAAAATCGCGACTTGCTTGGAGTCGTAAGCGGCGACAAAGGCCGCGCGCATGGCCACTTCGGTTTTACCAAAGCCAACGTCACCACAAATTAGGCGATCCATCGGTTTATCAGAGTGCATGTCGTTCAATACGGCTTCAATGGCTTGTTGCTGATCTGGCGTTTCTTCAAAAGGGAAGCCTGAGGCAAAGCGTTGGTAAGCATCCGCTGGTGTATTAAAGGCGTAACCAGGGCGTGCGGCTCTTTGTGCGTAGATGTCTAACAGTTCGGCCGCCACATCGTGAACTTTTTCTGCGGCTTTGCGTTTGGCTTTTTCCCAACGGTCACTGCCGAGTTTGTGCAAGGGGGCGGTTTCTGGGGTAGCGCCCGTGTAACGGCTAATAAGATGCAAAGAAGTCACAGGCACATAGAGTTTGGCATCGCCTGCATATTGAACCATCAAAAATTCTTTTTCTTCTCCGTGGATTTCTAGGCTTTCAAGTCCTAAATAGCGACCCACACCGTGGTCAATGTGCACAATCGGGCTACCAATATCCAGTTCAATAAGGTTGCTGATTGCCGTATCAAAGTCGTTGTGTTTGCGTTTACGACGGCGTTTTTGGACAACCGTTTTACCAAAAATTTGCGACTCTGAAATAACACAGAAGTCATCCGTATAGATGGATTCTTCTAAGGGACTGACTAAAATTGAAACGGTTTTTTCGGTCGTTAATGCATCCGTCCACGATTCAATAATATGCGGTTTTTGTTTATGTTTAGCCAGCAAGGTGAGAAGTGTTTCTCTTCGACCTGTACTTTCGGCACTGAAAATGACTTGGCCTTTATAGCGGTCTAAAAAGGCGTTTAATTTTGCGAGCGGGTAATCACTTTGGGACTGTACATCTAACTCAGGCAGGGTTTTGGTGGCAAATTGTGTGGTGTTCTTTGAACTGCATTCGCTTTCTAATGTTATACGGTGATAATTTTTAAGGGCGGTTAAAAAATCGACTTTATTAAGTATGATCTCTTCAGGTTTTAATAGAGGGTAATCTGGATTATGCTGCCCAACTTGATAACGTTCATCGTATTCATGCTGAATTTTATCTAAGGTATTTTCTAAGGTGTTTTCTGAGCCTTTATCTGAACTACCAAAGTCAAAAAACTGGGTGTTTGCGGGTAGGTAATGAAATAGGTCGGTCAAGCTCTCGTGAAAAAGAGGTAAGTAGTACTCTAGGCCCCCCGTAGATTGTTTATCAGAAACGGCTTGGTAAAGCTGTGCCTTTCTTGACTCATCACCAAAGTATTGTTTGAATTTTTGTCTAAATAGATCAATGCCTTGTTGAGTAAAGTTAAACTCTTTTGCAGGGAGGAGTTTAATCTCATCTATTTGTTCAATGGAGCGTTGATTCTCTGGATCAAAGCTTCGAATGGTTTCAATTTCATCGTCAAATAAGTCTAGACGAAAGGGCGTTTTACTGCCCATTGGGAATAGGTCAATAATAGAACCACGAATGGCAAATTCGCCGTGCTCCATGACTTGGCTCACTCTTTGATAGCTACTGGCTTCCAGTTTTTGGGTAAAAGCTTCAATTTCTAAGGTATCACCACAGGACAGTAAAAAGGTAAACTGCTGTATGTAATCGAGCGGCACAATCTTTTGGATAACGGTTGAAATGGGCAGGATTAAAATGCCTTGTTTCAGATGTGGCAAACGATAGAGGGTTTTTAAACGCTCTGAAATAATGTCTTGATGAGGGGAGAATTGATCGTATGGCAGCGTTTCCCACTCAGGAAAAGAGAGAATGTCTTCTGTTTTTTGCAGAAAAAATTGCAGAGCTTCTTGAAGCTGGTTGGCCATTTGGCTGTCTTGTGTTAAAACGACGACTAAGCCTGGTGTGTGCAGATAGGTGTTGGCGATGGCCAAAGCGCTTTCCGAAGCATTGAGGGGACCCCAGTAAGAGCGGTTGCCTTTTAATTTAATGTGTTCTGTGGCTAAGGGGCGCTGCAAGTTTTTCATAGGTTTAGATCATTCTTTTCTCATATTTTGAGGGCATTATTCTAAACTACTGGCCTGCTAAAAGGCATCTTAATTCACTGAAAAAAGCCATGTCTAGAATTAGGGTGACCTGATCTGGATTTTCTTAAATGAACATCAGGAATCGTTGTTAAACATCGTTAAAAGTCAATATGAATGGAAACTGGGCGTATTACTGGGTGCAGGTGTTAGGGCATCATAAAGCGGGATTGTCAGCGATTTGGCTATTTATTAGTTTGCTGGTTTTTTACGGTTTGCTTGATCTTAATATGGAAAAAGTGATTCCTGAGCTGGGTTTGCTATCGCTTAGTTTGGCATTAATGAGCTTAACGGTGGCTTATTTAATGGCGTCTTTTAAAACGGCTTTGATACAGTTTTTGTTAAGTGGTTATGTCTTACTGATGACACTAGGAACGCTGGGCTGGCTTCGGATTGACCTCTCTGTAGAATCCATTCTTGGGTTGGTGGTTTTGGTGACATTGGTCACCAGTAATTTAATTCATACGTTAAGCGCATTACTAAGAGAGATGGCTCGCGGTGTTTTTCAGTTTGATGCGGTGGCCGAAGCGATAAAGTTGAATAGCTCGCCACTGTTTTTATCGAATTTAACAACAGCTTTAGGCTTTTTAATAGCGGCTTGGTTTAACGATGAGTTGATCAGTTTAGCCACAGTGGTTTTAATAGGGGCGATAGTAAGTTATTTAACTACGCTGAGTTGGTTGCCGATGATTCTATCTTCATGGTTGTTGGAGTTTAGAGTAGGGAATACGGCTGATCGACACGGTTTTAGTTTTATTGTGCCGTGGCTACTTAAAAACCGAAAAGTGACTATCTTTATTGCCTGGTTTTCGGTTTTATTTGGAATCAGTTTGCTTATTTATAGTGGCTTAACATGGCCATGGATAAGTGATGTTTTTTGGTTAGTATTTTCATTTATCATTTTGTTTTTTCTTTTTTGGCAGAGCTTTAAATTAGCTTTGTTGACTGTTTGGATTAATTTATTGGCCTTGCTTTGTACAGCCAATCTCATGGTGTTTTTTATGGGGGCTGAGGTTGTCACATTAGTTATTTTAATGATTCCGTTGGGGTTAATAGTGGATGATGGCATCCATTTCTTTTCTCGATACTTAAGAGGAAAACCTTTATTTCTGGCTGAAAGCAGTGAGGCTGTACGCTTTGCCATGACCAGTGTGGGACGGCCTATTTGGATCAGCTCTTGGGTTTTGGTGGTAGGATTAAGTACCTTATTTTTTAGTCAAAATGAGCTTATTCAGCTGGCCAGTATCACCACGGTCGTGGCGTTAATTTTCTCCACACTATTGACCTTAGTTGTGCTGCCAGCCCTGCTAGTGAATAAAAACATAGGTGAGTCATAAGTTTATTGAATTAAGGTTAACGGACACGTTTACGGAGCGCAATAATTAACTTGGTTAAACACCACAGAGTATGCGATAGTTATTGTGTATTTTACTTGGCGTGAGTCAGAGATGATAAAAATAAGATAACGTTTTAGCTATTTTTATCCGTTTATGAGCTCGTGCAAAGGTCTCTATTGGTTTGTTTAATTTCAGTTTAATAAGAGGGGATTCAAGCATGGCTACAGTGGTCGTAATCGGTGCAAGTACGGGCGGTTTGCCAATGTCGTATGATATTCGTAAACATTTGGATAAAGGGCATACTATTAAGGTAGTGAATGCCATAGAGGAATTTAATTTCATACCCTCTAATCCGTGGATTGCTGTTGGTTGGCGTAAGCCTGAAGACATCTCTTTTAAATTAGAACCTTATTTAGTTCGTAAAGGCATCGAATTTTTTCATCAAACGTGTGTTGGCCTAGATCCTATTGAAAATAGAATCACCCTAGACGATGGTTCGGAGATGGTTTATGACTATTTAATCTTGGCCACTGGCCCCAGCTTGGCATTTGATGAAGTGGAAGGTTTGGGTCCAAAAAGTCATGGAGGCCATACGGTCTCGGTTTGTACAACGCCGCATTCAGTAGAAGCTTATGAACAATGGGAAGCTTTCTGCCAAGACCCTGGGCCGATTGTCGTGGGTGCGGTGCAAGGGGCTTCTTGTTTTGGCCCTGCGTACGAATTTGCCATGATCATGGAAACGGATTTACGTAAACGTAAAATTCGTAATCAAGTACCGATGACCTTTGTAACGGCGGAACCTTATATGGGTCACCTTGGTTTAGGTGGCGTAGGGGATTCTAAAGGTTTGATGGAATCCGAATTTCGCCAGCGCCATGTAACTTGGATTTGCAATGCAAAAGTGACCAAGATCACGGAAGACACGATGTATGTTGATGAGCATAATAAACAAGGTAAAGTTATTCAGCAGCATGAGCTGCCTTTTAAATACTCCATGATGTTACCAGCTTTTAAAGGGTCTAAGTTCTTGCAAGAGATGGTAGACAGTGATCCTGAAAAAATGGGTGGGCCTTTAGTGAATCCGCGTGGTTTTGTGAAAGTGGATCAATTTAGTCGTAACCCAACTTATCATAATATCTATGCATTAGGGGTGGGAATTGCGATTCCGCCAGTGGATACTAAATGTCCTGTGATGTGTGGAACCCCTAAAACAGGGTTAATGATTGAGTCAATGGTAACCGCTATATGCCATAACATTAAAGATAACCTAGACGGAAAAGAGCCGACAGCTGAACCAACTTGGAATACGGTTTGTTTAGCCGACATGGGAGATACTGGGGCGGCTTTTGTGGCTTTACCACAAATTCCACCTCGTAATTTAACTTGGGCTAAAAAAGGTAAGTGGGTGCATTTAGCTAAGATTGCTTTTGAAAAATATTTTATTCGTAATATGAAAGCGGGTAATTCAGAACCAATCTATCAGCGTTATGTTATGAGAATGTTGGGTATTCATCGATTGAAATCGGACGATAAAATAAAGTAATTTCTTGTTCAGAGGCTCCTTAACGACTTACCCAAAAAACCTCAATGACCTTTTCTAGGCCTGAGGTTTTTTTCTTTTTTTAAAAAGACTCTCTATAATGTGCGGATGAATTTTGAATCCACTATCAGTCTCCTCGATTTATTAGGCACCGTCGTTTTTGCCATTACCGGTTTGCTGGCGGCCAGTCGAAAACAATTGGACTTGTTTGGCGCGATTGTTATCGCCATGGTGACTGCGATTGGCGGTGGTACCTTACGTGACGTTATTTTAGATCAACCTGTTTTTTGGGTTACTCAGCCTATCTATATTTATATTGTGGTGGGTTCGGCTTTATTTATGTTCTTTTACGCAAAATTTAAGACCGCTCCCATGCGATTATTGCTGTTTTTAGATGCCTTAGGCTTGGCGGTTTTTACGGTCATCGGTGCTCAAAAAGCGATGGATTTAGGTCTGAGTGATCCCATTATTATTATGACAGGCATCATGACAGGAGCGGCTGGCGGCGTGATTCGGGATGTGTTAGTGGGTGAAGTTCCACTGATATTCCGAAAAGAAATTTATGCCACGGCAAGCTTTTTAGGAGCCAGCGTTATGGTGTTAGCGTCTAATTATGTTGAGCAGCAGGAGATTGCGGTTATATTAGCGATTATGGTTGTATTTGCTTTACGAGTGTTTGCCATTATAGGTAATTACAGCTTGCCTGTTTTTAACCCCATTCACAAGCATGAATCGGATGAACACAAATGATCGATTTATGTGTATTCGATTTTATTTAAGAGTGCTTTGCCTTACTTCTAAGAGAACCAATAAGTCTTATGTTTAAACTTCCTTATGAACTGTTTTTAGGGCTCAGATATACCCGAGCCAAAAGACGTAATGGTTTTATCTCCTTTATCTCTTTATCTTCCATGATTGGAATTGCACTAGGTGTGACGGCCTTAATTACAATTCTGTCGATTATGAATGGATTTCAAACCGAGTTACGGGACCGTATATTGGGCATGACGGCTCATATGACGATCAATGAAAGTAACGACCGTCTAGCAGAATGGGATCAGCTTTATAATCAAATGATTAATCAGCCTCATGTAATGGGAGCGGCTCCCAATATTATGGAGCAAGGCATGCTCAGTCATAATGGAAAAGTAAAAGGAGCGGCGATTCGAGGTGTGCTGCCTGAGCTGGAAAATAATGTGGCTGATATTGATAGCAAGATGCTTCAAGGTCAACTATCAGACTTGGTGCCAAGAAAATATCACATTATTTTAGGCAGTGAACTGGCGTACAGTCTTGGTGTCACCATAGGGGATAAAGTGACGTTAATTGCCCCACAAGGCAGTGTGTCTCCCGTGGGAATTGTACCGAGAATTAAGCGTTTTACCGTGGTAGGTTTATTTACAGCGGGTATGCATGAGTACGACAGCGGTTTAGCGATTATGCATATTGAGGATGCGAAAAAGGTGTTTAAATACGGCGACTCAGTCGGCGCTTTGCAGCTTAAGTTAGACGATATGTTTTTGGTGGGTCAGGTCAAAAAACAGTTGTCAATGGTGGCTGATAAGACGCTGTATTTACGTGACTGGACACAGCAACATGCTAATTTTTTTAGAGCGATTGAAATGGAAAAGCGCATGATGTTTATTGTTTTAGCGCTGATTATTATGGTCGCGACCTTTAATATTGTCTCGACCATGGTGATGGTGGTAACGGATAAGCAGGGAGACATTGCGGTATTAAGAACCATTGGAGCGAGCCCTGCAAGTATTCAGCTGATTTTTATAATCCAAGGTTTGGTAATTGGTGTCTTAGGTTCTTTATTAGGGCTCATAGGCGGTTTAAGTTTGGCCTTTAATATCGATGTGATTGTGCCGTTTATTGAGTCACTATTAGGCATTGAGTTTTTCCCAGCGGATGTTTATTACATTAGCACGGTACCTTCTAAAGTGGAGTGGGCTGATGTTTGGTCAGTAACAGGCTTGGCGTTTGTGTTGACCTTGTTAGCAACACTGTACCCAGCCCGAAAGGCCTCAAAAATTCAACCAGCAGAGGCACTACGTTATGAGTGATTTCGTTTTAGAGGCAAAAGCGTTATCTAAAAGCTATCAAGAGGCCGCAATTCAAACGACGGTGTTCTCTGAAGTGGATCTGGCCATCCAGCCAGGAGAGAAAGTGGCGATTATTGGTGCTTCAGGCTCAGGAAAAAGCACCTTGCTGCATGTGTTAGCGGGTTTAGATACGCCAGACAGTGGTGAAGTTCATTTAAACGGTTTGACGTTTTCTCGTGAAAGCGATGCGGTACGAGGGAAATTGCGAAACCAATATATGGGGTTTGTCTATCAATTCCACCATTTATTACCTGAATTAACCGCGCTTGAAAATGTCATGATTCCGCTTAGAGTACGCCGCACCCCAGCCAAACAAGTGCAGCTTAAAGCTGAACAGTTATTAACCCGAGTGGGCTTGGGGCAACGTATGGAGCATAAACCGAGTGAACTGTCTGGCGGGGAGCGCCAGCGTGTCGCGATTGCGCGTGCTTTGATCACCGAGCCAAAATGTATTTTAGCCGATGAGCCGACAGGAAACCTAGATCACGCCTCAGCTGCACAAGTGTTTGATTTATTGCTTGAACTGAACCAAGAGTTTAATACAGCGCTGGTCATTGTCACGCATGATTTGGCCTTGGCGGCTAAAATGGATCGCCAGTTGGTTTTATTGGATGGTCAAATTCAATCTAGGCTTCAGACAGCAGAACTAACAGCATAAAGCGCTATAAGGAAATTCATTCGTGTTATCTCTTCAAAACTTGTCCGTAAGGGCGGGGCTTAAATCGCTGTTTTCAGGCGCGACTTTAAATGTTCATCCTGGGCAAAAAATAGGGCTAGTAGGCCAAAATGGTACGGGAAAAACCACGCTATTTAAAACCATTTTAGGTGAGATTTCGATTGATGAAGGGCATATTGGCATTCCTGCTAATTGGCTGATAGGGTGCGTTGAGCAAGAGGTACAGAAGCTTAAGTCTAAAGCGCTTGAATATGTCTGTTTTGGTGATACCAAATACGCGGAAGCACAAACCATGATTTCTGAAGCAGAATTGTCACAAGATCATGACTGTTTGGTACAAGCTTACGATGTTTTAGATAAAATAGATGGTTTTTCGGTGCCTAATAAAGCCAGTCAACTACTCTATGGTTTAGGGTTTGAGGCGGCTGATTTTGAAAAACCGATGTCAAAATTTTCGGGAGGGTGGCAAGTCCGCTTAAAGTTGGCAAGAGCCTTAATGCAACGTTCGGACTTATTGTTACTTGATGAACCAACCAACCACTTGGATATTGAAGCGGTTGCTTGGTTGATTCAGTGGCTTAAGTCTTATACCGGAGCGATTCTGATTATTTCACATGATCGAGACTTTTTAGATCAGGTTGTGCAAGGCATTGCGCATATCCACGATCAAAAGATCACTTTTTATTCGGGAAATTTTGCCTCATTTGAACGTCAGCGTAATGAGCAGCTCATGCAGCAGCAAGCTTTACACGATAAACAAAAACAACAGATGCAACATCTTAAAAGTTTTATCGAGCGTTTTAAAGCCAAAGCCAGTAAAGCCAAGCAAGCACAGAGTCGAGTGAAAGCCTTGGAGCGTATGGAGGAGGTGGCCGCAGTACAAGCTACCAACCCTTTTACGTTTGAATTTTCACCGCCCCAGCATCAGCCTGATCCTATGCTCACCTTAAAGGATGTTAACTTTGCCTACAGTGATAACAGAATTCTTGACTCGGTTAACCTAACGTTAAGAGCAGGGGATCGTATTGGTTTGGTTGGGGTTAACGGTTCAGGTAAGTCTACTTTAATCAAATTGTTGGTTGGTGATATAACGCCTGTTAGCGGTAAGGTTCAAACCAGCAAAGGGGTTAAGTTTGGTTATTTTGCGCAGCACCAGTTGGAGTCGTTAATCTATGAAAAAAGCCCCTTACAACATATTCTGATGTTGCCTGATGCGCCTAGTGATCAAGAGGCGCGTAATTTTCTAGGCAGTTTTGGTTTTTCGAATGAGCAGTGTTTAGATTCTATTCAGCACTTTTCAGGAGGGGAGAAAGCCCGTTTAGCATTAGCGATCATTGTTTATCAAAAACCGAACCTCATTATTTTAGATGAGCCAACCAACCATCTGGATATGGATACGCGTGACGCCTTAGATATGGCATTACAGGATTTTGACGGCGCCTTAATTATTGTGACTCATGATAAACACTTGTTAGCGAGTATTGCCGATCAATATTGGTGGGTTCATAAAGGTGAAGTGTCTTGTTTTATGGGGGATTTGGACTCTTATCTACAAGCAAGGCTTAAAAAGCTTAAGGAAAAAGAGACTCAAGCGAAAGATGCGAAGCCTGGTCAGACTAAAAAACAGGCGCGGCAAGTGAGCGCTCAGCAAAGGAAACAACTGGAGGCGCGTTTAAAACCCTTTACGCAAGCCATAAAAAAGCTTGAGCGTAAACTAGAGGGTTTGCAGGCTAAGCAAGCTGAATTTCACGCCATAATGGAAGACAATACTTTGTATGAGCCGGAAAATAAAGAGAAATTAGCAGAGTGTATTAAATCTCAGGCCATTTGCGAACAGGCAATTGAGGAGTGTGAAATGGAATGGTTGGATCTTCAAGAACAATTAGAGGTGGAGCAGAAATTGGCTGAGGCGTCTTTAACTTGAGTAAAGTTCAAGGTTAGCAAGTTGATAGTAAAAGATGTAAAAAAAGGCCTATTAATTAGGCCTTTTTTGCATGGGGCTTGTGCGTTTTATTTAAACGCTTGGCCATGTTTTAAACCAAACTTTCTGAGTATTTTAACCAGAGGACAAAAACCAGTTAACCCTGAAAAAAGCAGGTTTGCACCGACGAAAGCGGTTAGGTAGACCCATTCTGCTGTGTGATAAACGCTTAAAATAGAGCTAAGCAAAACCATGGAGCCTGCAACGAGAAGTACGACTTTTTCAATTGTCATAAATGGATTCCTTTTGAATCTATGTCTTTTTAATGTTGAAAATCACTACAAACCAGTATGAGTTTAGAGTAAATTATTTTGCAAATTCTAACATTTTTTCAAAAGATTAACTGTTTAAACCTAATTATTGTCATTTGATGTTGTTTTTATTGATTTTTCAGGACGAATAGATAGTTTTACTTTTATTTTAAGTGTTAAATCAGTATAATTTTGAACCTAATTTTTAGTTAATTAAGTTTTAGCTAAATCAACGATTTTTATAAAACCGAACTTTGAGATTTAAAAATGCAAGTAACTGTAGAAAAACCAGAACAAGGTCTTGAACACAAAATGACCGTCACGTTTCCATCAGGTGACTTAAACTCAGGCGTAGAGAAGCGTTTAAATGAGATTCGTCGCACGGTTAAAATGGATGGTTTCCGTCCAGGTAAAGTTCCACTAAAAGTGGTTAAAGAGCGTCACGGAGCACAAGTTAAACAAGAAGTGATGGGCGAAGCATTACAAAAAGCATTTTATGATGCGGCAGAGCAAGAATCGCTAAATGTGGCTGGTTTTCCTGTGTTTGAAGATCTTAATGACGTTGATGACGAAATTAAGTTTACGGCTCGTTTTGAAATTTATCCTGAAATCACATTACCAGAATTCTCTGGTATTAAAGTTGAGACGATCAAAGCTGCAGTCACAGACGCTGATGTTGAGAAAATGATCACACGTCTACGTGAGCAAAAAATGGCATGGAAGCCAGCGAACGGCAACAAAAAAGCCAAAGAAGGCGAGCAAGTGATGATTGACTTCGTTGGTAAAATGGACGGTGAAGTTTTTGAAGGTGGTTCAGGTGAAGATGTGCCTTTAGAACTAGGTAGTGGTCGTATGGTACCTGGTTTTGAATATCAAATCATAGGCATGAAAAAAGGTGAAGAGAAAGTAATCGAAGTTTCTTTCCCTGAAGATTACCGTGCTGAGCACTTAAAAGGTAAAACAGTGACGTTTGATATTACGGTTCACTCTGTAATGACTAAAGTTCTGCCTGAAGTGGATGAAGAGTTTGTTCAATCATTTGGTGTGGAAGACGGCACTGAAGCTTCATTAATTGAAGAAATCAAAAGCAGTATGGTTAAAGAGTTAGAGCGCGCTGTAGAAAGTAAAAACCGCTCTACTGTATTAGATTCTTTGCAAGAAGTTGTTGATGTTGACATGCCTAAGGCGCTAGTAGATCAAGAGATTAAAAACTTGATGGATCGTGCGGCTCAGAATTTACAGCAACAAGGTATGGATCCTAAGGATATTCCAATGGAACCTAGCCAGTTTGAAGACGAAGCAAATAAGCGTGTTAAATTAGGTTTGGTTTTGGGTGATATCATCAAGGCAAACAAGATTGAAGCATCAGATGAAGATGTAAATGCTTATATCTCGGAACAAGCGGCTTCATATGAAGATCCTTCTGAAGTGATCAATTGGTATGCGCAAAACCCTGGTGCGATGAATGAAATTCGTGCGGTTTTAGTTGAAGGTAAAGTGGCAACTAAGATTTTAGATGAAGCGACTGTGACTGAAGTAAGTAAGTCATTTGATGAAGTAATTAACCCTGCGGCGTAATTACTTATTTATCTTGGATCAACTAAGATAGACTAAAAACTTAATTCTGACGATGAATATTGAATTTGTGGTCAGGGTTAAGTTTTTTTTTGTCTTATAACAAGCTAAGATACACCATGATTACAAAAACACCTGTTAAATAGGATGAAATATACAATATGGATAATATGATTCACAATGCCTTAGTGCCTATGGTTATTGAGCAAACCAGTCGTGGTGAGCGCTCTTATGATATTTACTCAAGGCTTTTAAAGGAACGCGTTATTTTTTTGGTGGGTCAGGTTGAAGATCATATGGCTAATTTAATTGTTGCCCAGATGTTATTCCTCGAATCGGAAAATCCAGATAAAGATATTCATTTGTATATTAACTCTCCTGGAGGGAGTGTGACGGCTGGTATGGCTATTTACGATACAATGCGTTTTATCAAACCGAATGTCAGTACGATGTGCATTGGTCAAGCAGCCAGTATGGGGTCTTTTTTATTGTCTGCAGGTGAAAAAGGTAAGCGCTTTGCGTTACCTAATTCAAGAGTCATGATTCATCAGCCATTAGGTGGCTTCCAAGGTCAGGCCAGTGATATTCAAATTCATGCTCAGGAAATTATGCAGATTAAAGGTAAGTTAAACAAGGCCTTAGCGGATCATACTGGGCAAAGTTTAAAAACCATTGAAAAAGACACGGATCGTGATAACTTTATGAGCGCACAAGAAGCGTGTGACTATGGTTTAATTGATAAAGTCTTAACGAACAGATAGAGGGTGAGACAATGAGTGAAGAAGAATCTCTGGACTGTTCATTTTGTGGTAAAAACCAAGATGAAGTTAGAAAGTTAATTGCAGGTCCATCTGTTTATATTTGTGATGAATGTGTCGATCTATGTAACGATATTTTGCGTGAAGAGTTTGGTGACGGTGATATTAGTCAGTTTGAACTGGAAGACTTGCCGACGCCACACGAAATCAGTGCCATTTTAGATGATTATGTTATTGGTCAACATCGCTCGAAAAAAGTTCTATCTGTTGCGGTTTATAATCACTATAAGCGTTTACAGAACGCACATATTAAAGACGATGTTGAATTAACCAAGAGTAATATCTTATTAATTGGGCCAACGGGATCGGGTAAAACACTTTTGGCACAAACCTTAGCACGATTACTCGACGTTCCTTTTGCGATTGCGGATGCTACCACTTTAACTGAAGCGGGTTATGTAGGTGAAGATGTAGAAAGCATTGTATTAAAGCTTTTACAGCGTTGTGATAATGATCCCGAGAAAGCCGAGCGTGGTATTATCTATATTGATGAAATCGATAAGATTACCCGTAAATCTGAAAATCCTTCGATTACCAGAGATGTTTCAGGGGAAGGGGTTCAACAAGCTTTATTGAAGCTGATTGAAGGGACTGTCGCTTCTGTTCCGCCTCAAGGTGGACGTAAGCACCCTAATCAAGATATGATTCAAGTCGATACCTCAAAGATTTTATTTGTCGTGGGTGGTGCGTTTGAAGGTCTAGATAAAATCATTGATCAGCGCACTGAAACGAATATGGGTATTGGTTTTTCGGCTGAAGTGAAGAGTGAAGAGAATAAATTATCGATCTCTGAAAAGTTTCAGAAGATTGAGCCTGAGGACTTAATTAAGTTCGGCTTAATCCCTGAGTTTGTTGGACGCTTGCCAATGATTGCTTCTTTAGAAGAGTTGGATGAGTCTGCTCTGGTCCAGATTCTAACAGAGCCTAAGAATGCCTTAATTAAGCAATTTCAGAAAATGTTTGAGCTTGAAGGTGCTGAGCTGCAGTTTAGAAAAGATGCGTTAACGGAAGTTGCTAAATTAGCGATTGAACGTAAAACGGGAGCTCGTGGCTTACGCTCAATACTAGAACAGTTACTTTTAGATACGATGTATGACTTACCGAGCTTGAAAAATGTTGATAAGGTCGTTATTAATAAAGCCGTGATTCAAGGTAAAAAACCACCATTACTCGTTTACCAAGAGGACGAAACGCAACAGGCTAAAACCAAAGCCTAGAGTGAGTCTTTGTGTAATAAGAAGTTTGATTCTTAAAAGTAATGTATTGTTTTAAAACCCAGCGCGTCTGGGTTTTTTTTAAGGGAAAATTTGGACATTTACCCAAAAATGTCGATAGAGGATAAAAATGGATATTAATCAATTAAGTATGAAAATGAATGTATTGGTACTTCCATTAAGAGATGTTGTTGTCTTTCCTGGTAATGTCATGCCTTTATTTGTTGGTCGTGAAAAATCAATTCAGGCCCTTAATGAAGCGATGGAAGGCGATAAGCAGATATTTTTAGTCACGCAAAAAAGTGCAGAATTAGATATTCCATCTCTAGAAGATTTATATACGGTCGGCACTATGGCAAATATTTTGCAATTGCTAAAGCTACCCGATGGTACGGTTAAAGTTTTGGTTGAAGGTGTACAACGTTTTGAACTTTTAAGTTTAAATCATGAAGAATCTGTTTTGATGGGAGATATTCAAGAGATTCTTTCTGTTGAGGACAATGACGTTGATATTCAAGCACTGATTCGTACGCTGCGTAGTCGATTTTCCAGTTTTGCCAGTCTTAAGAAAAAAATCCCTTCAGAGGTTAAGGCTTCCGTTCAGAAAGAAGACAACCCCGACCGAATGGTTGATCTTATTTCGGCCAATGTGAACTTAAATGTCAGTGATAAGCAGTCGTTATTAGAGATTACGTCTATCAGTGCGCGTTTAGAGCGTATGCTGGCAATGGTTGAGGCGGAGTTAGAGTTGTTAGAGTCTGAACAACGTATTACGACTCGTGTGAAAAAACAGATGGATAAAACACAGCGTGAATACTATCTAAATGAAAAAATTAAAGCGATTCATAATGAATTAGCCGATGGGGATGAAACTGCGGTTAATGAATTTGATCAACTTGCAGAGCGCATTAAAGAAGCTGGTTTAACGGAACAAGCCAGCGCTAAAGCGAATGCTGAATTGAAAAAATTGAAAATGATGCCTGCACAATCTTCTGAAGCGACAGTGGTTCGTAATTATTTAGATTGGTTGCTCGATATTCCATGGAAAAAACGCAGTCGTGTTTCAAAAGACTTAAATAAGGGGCAGAAATTTTTAGACGCTCAGCATTATGGTCTGGATAAAGTCAAAGAGCGCATTATTGAGTATCTAGCGGTTCAGCAACGCGTGCGTAAAATGAAAGGGCCTATCTTGTGTTTAGTAGGGCCGCCAGGCGTGGGGAAAACCTCTTTAGCGCGTTCTATTGCTGAGGCGACGAATCGTAAGTATGTTCGAATGTCTTTAGGAGGTGTGCGAGATGAGGCGGAAATTCGTGGCCATCGTAAAACCTATATAGGTGCGTTACCAGGTAAAATTATTCAAAAAATGCAAACGGCAGGTACTAGAAATCCGCTGTTTTTATTGGATGAGATCGATAAAATGTCGAGTGATATGCGCGGTGATCCAGCTTCAGCACTATTAGAAGTGTTGGATCCTGAGCAAAATTCAACCTTTAATGATCACTATTTAGAAGTGGACTATGATTTATCGGATGTGATGTTTGTAGCCACTTCAAACTCAATGGATATTCCCGAAGCTTTATTAGATCGAATGGAAGTGATTAATCTTTCAGGCTATACCGAGCCTGAGAAATTAAATATTGCCAGACAGCATCTTTTGCCTAGAGCGGAGAAAGATCACGGAATTAAAAAAGGTGAGCTAGAAGTCACTGAAGAGACTCTTAAGCAAATTATTCAATGCTACACCCGTGAGGCAGGGGTTCGTTTGTTAGCAAGAGAGTTGGCTAAAATTTGTCGTAAGGCGGTTAAAAGTTTGGTCACTCATGAAGTTGAAGGCAAAATTACCGTTACTCCTGAACAGTTAGAAACCTACCTTGGGGTCGCACGCCATCGCATTGGCTTAGCAGACAAAGAGAATCGTATTGGGCAGGTAGCAGGGTTAGCATGGACACGTGTTGGAGGTGATTTACTCAGAATTGAAGCCACAGCCATGCCTGGGAAGGGAAAGTTGTCTAGCACAGGTCAATTAGGCAGTGTGATGCAAGAATCGGTTCAAACAGCAATGAGCGTTATTCGAAGTCGTTCTGAGGCGTTAGGGTTAGAGCCAAATTTCTATGAAGAGTTTGATTTGCATTTACATTTTCCAGAAGGTGCCATTAAAAAAGATGGCCCAAGTGCTGGAATTGCCATCTGTACTGCGATCACCTCTGTATTTACCAATATTTCCGTTAGGGCTGACGTTGCAATGACTGGAGAAATTACCTTAAGAGGTGAGGTGTTACCAATTGGAGGCCTAAAGGAGAAACTATTGGCTGCTTTACGAGGGGGAATTAAAATGGTTTTAATCCCTCATGATAATGTTCGAGATTTGGCGGATGTACCAGATGAGGTGAAAAGTCAACTCGATATTCGACCTGTACAATGGGTGGATGAGGTTCTAGAATTAGCTTTGACTAAGCAACCTCAGCCTTTAAATGACCAAGTTAAAAAAGCCGCTTTTAAAGAGTCAGAGTCTAAAAAAGGGGCTGAAAGTAAGGTTAATCGCCATTAATTCGTTCAAAACAGCTTTTTTGCTTGACACTGTTTAGGGTTGATTGCTATAAATGCAGGAGCCCAAGTGGTGGTCACATATAAAATTAAATGGTCAAACATTAAATTATTAATACTTCACGGAGAACATAATGAATAAGTCTGAATTAGTAAGTGCAATCGCAGAAGAAGCAGGTTTAACAAAAGCTGATGCAGCTAAAGCATTAGATGCAACTGTTTCTGCTATCACTGGTGCAATGAGTAAAGGTGATCCAGTAGCCATTATTGGTTTTGGTACATTTAAAGTAGGTGATCGTGCTGCGCGTACAGGTCGTAACCCTCAAACAGGTGCAGAAATGCAAATTCCTGCGGCTAAAGTACCTAAATTTACAGCAGGTAAAGCCCTTAAAGAAGCGGTTAACTAAGTCATTTTAAAAATATGAAAATTCTTCATACAATTTGATTGACAAGTTCTCCCAGCTCTCTATAATACGCCACATCAATTAAGCACAGAGACTTTGATTTGCTAGATAGCTTACCAGAGGGACTTAATTGGGTGATTAGCTCAGTTGGGAGAGCATCGCCCTTACAAGGCGAGGGTCACTGGTTCGAGCCCAGTATCACCCACCACGGAGCGGTAGTTCAGCTGGTTAGAATACCTGCCTGTCACGCAGGGGGTCGCGGGTTCGAATCCCGTCCGCTCCGCCATATTTAAAAGCTAGTTTCGACTAGCTTTTTTAT
>Ga0316204_10004526_pt1 | contig 24754 bp, 23 predicted proteins | sample 6monrhotite_MG_2_FD_205661 | JGI IMG/M metagenome (GOLD analysis project Ga0316204, IMG submission 205661) | Microbial mat bacterial communities from mineral coupon in-situ incubated in ocean water Damariscotta River, Maine, United States -... | ecosystem: Environmental > Aquatic > Marine >... | reverse complement strand
AGGTCGTGCGAATATCGTCGAAAGACCCACCCCACAGCCAGACATCATCATTGAGATTGGGATAACCGGCAAACCCTTGTGCGCCCGCACCGTGGCAGGTTGCGCAGAAATTCCCGAACGTGGAATCTCCCGCCGCAAGAGCAAAGCGGAAGAGGGCCGGGTCAGCTTCTATAGCGCTGTAGCCATCAGCTGATTCCAGTCTGGCAAAGAATTCCGAGCGTGAGGCGTCGAGCGCGTTCAGATCATTCGCGACATTCACACGTTCGGAATTGCCGACAATACCGGTCGTATGGCCTTGCATTCCAGGCGGGGCGGGCCAGGCCGGCATCAACACCCAATAGACCACTGACCACGCGATACAGGCATAGAATATCCATAGCCACCAACGCGGCATCGGATTGTCGAGTTCGCGAATACCGTCCCATTCATGGCCGGTTGTGGCGATGCCGGATTCTTCATCGATATGTTTGTCAGACATGAGTTTCGTCCTCATTTCCGCCGTCGACGGACGGGCCATCATCATTCAGAGGCATTTGGGCGGCGGCCTCGAATTTGGCGCGATTTTTCGGCCAAATCGCATAGGCGATAACCACCAGAAAAACGGCGATGAAAAATATCATTCCCCAAGTTTGGGCAAAGCTGGCGAGGTTTTCATACATTCGCCGTCCCCCTAACGCTGATTTTCTGCGGCATCGGGGTCGTAGGTGGAGAAATCCACGCCGGTTCCGAGCCATTGAAGATAGGCGATCAGTGCATCCATTTCGGTGATGACATCCCCATTGCCGTCGAAATTGCGAATCTGCGCGCCCGGATAGCGGGCGAGCAGATCATCATAGCCGGACGAAAACTCATCCACTTGGGCTTCCAGATCAGCAGCGGCATTTTCTATGGCTTCGTCTGAATACGGCACGCCAAGGAATTGATTGACCCGCAAATGTGCAGCAATGGTGGAGTAATCCAGCGTCGCATCCTGCAGGAAGGCATAAGGCGGCATGATAGATTCCGGCACGACGGATTGTGGGTTAATCAGGTGATCGCGGTGCCATTCATCAGAATAACGTCCGCCGACCCGCGCCAGATCCGGCCCGGTGCGTTTTGACCCCCACTGGAAAGGGCGGTCATACATGCTCTCCGCCGCCAGCGAATAATGGCCATAACGTTCGACCTCGTCACGCAGCGGGCGGATCATCTGCGAGTGGCAGTTATAACAGCCTTCACGCAGATAGATTTGCCGACCCATGAGCTCAAGCGGCGAATACGGACGTACGCCTTCGACCTCCTCAATCGTCGAATTGAGATAGAAGAGCGGTGCAATCTCGATCAGTCCGCCAATGGAGATCGTGACGACGACTCCGAGCGTTAGGATCAACGAGTTTTTCTCGAAGAACTTCTGGTGAAAGCTCGGTTTTTTCTGGATGTCAGACATTCAACCGCTCCTATTCCGCCGGGATCGCACGGGGCTGGGGCTCGACCACATCTTCGGTCTCGCTCACATCACCTGTGATCGTCTTGTACATGTTGAAGGCCATCAAAAGGGCACCGGCAAGGAAGAGAATTCCGCCCGCCACTCGGATGATGAAATAAGGATGCTTGGCCTCAACGGTTTCGATGAATGAATATTCCAGGAAGCCGAGATCGTTATAGGCGCTCCACATCATGCCTTCATTAATGCCAGCAGGCCACAAAGCGGCAACGTAGAAGACAATGCCGAACGTCGCGAGCCAGAAATGCCATTCGATCAGCGCGCGGCTCCACATGCCTTTCTTCTTCCACAACCAGGGGATCAGGCAATAAAGAGCGGCAAAGGAAATCATACCCACCCAGCCCAGAGCGCCAGAATGCACATGGCCAACCGTCCATTCGGTATAGTGCGAGAGGGCGTTGACGTAGCGGATGCTCATCAATGGGCCTTCAAATGTCGACATGCCATAGAAGGCCAGAGCGAGCACCATCATCCGGACCACCGGGTCCGTGCGCAGCTTGTCCCACGCCCCCGACAGCGTCATCACGCCATTGATCATCCCGCCCCAGGACGGCATCCACAACATGATCGAGAAGGTCATGCCCAGCGTCTGCGTCCATTCCGGCAGCGCCGTATAATGCAGATGGTGCGGGCCAGCCCAGATATAGATGAAGATCAGTGACCAGAAGTGGACGATGGATAGCCGATAGGAAAAGATCGGACGACCCACCCGCTTTGGAATGAAATAATACATGATGCCGAGAAAGCCGGCGGTCAGGAAAAATCCAACGGCATTATGGCCATACCACCATTGCGTCAGCGCGTTCTGAACACCGGCAAAGACCGAATAGCTGTAGGAGGCGAACGGATCGACCGGGATGGCCAGATTATTGACCAGATGAAGCACGGCAATCGTGACAATAAAGGCGAGATAGAACCAGTTCGCCACATAAATGTGAGGCTCTTTACGCTTCCAAAGCGTGCCGAGGAAGACCAGCAGATAGGCGACCCAGACAATGGTCAGCCAAATATCCGCATACCATTCCGGTTCGGCGTATTCCTGACCCTGTGTAACGCCCATCAGATAGCCGGTCGCGGCGATCACGATGAAAAACTGATAACCCCAGAACACAAACCACGGCCACAGCCCGCCCGCCAGTCGCGCACGGCAAGTGCGTTGAACAACATAAAAGGACGTCGCAATCAGCGCATTTCCGCCAAAGGCAAAAACCACTGCCGAAGTGTGAAGCGGGCGAAGGCGTCCAAAGTTTAAAAACCCGAATTGCTCAAAATAGAAAATACCCGGCCAGGTCAGTTGCAGAGCGATCACCACACCCACCAACAGGCCAACAACCGCCCAGAACATGGTCGCAATGACGCCAGCCTTGATGACATTGTCGTGGTAGAGACCGGTGTCTTCGACACGGCCATTGGCGGAATAGGCATTCACCACAAGGATGAGGCCGACGGCGAAACCGATGAGCATCAACCAACCATGCGCGACCATTTGCGGATCCACTCCGCGGGCCGCAGCCATCAGACTCCAGAAAGCGCCGAGAATGCAGATCAACCCGATCATCATTCCGTCGAGGCCGGATGATTTCACCGGCATCGCTGTGGCTTGTGACATGGATCGTCTCCCAAATCATGAATTCGTCTTGCGGGATAATTCCACAAGAGCGGTAAGGGTAAAGGGGGAAGGCCCTCAAAAAGAATGTGGCATGCTGACACACGTCAGAACGCCGCAGGACGCGAAGCGTCCTGAACATTAACCTTCCGCAATAAGAAGCAGAGCGGCATTTGCGATTTGTCCTTGTGGCGTTAGGTTTCGCGCCAACCTTTTTAAAGATTGATGGGGAGAGCCAAAATGAAACGCATTCTGATCACCACAACCAGCCTGGCCGCGCTCGCGCTGGGGGCTTGTGCCGAGCCCGCCGCCGATGAAGCGGAGACCGCCGCAATGGATGACGTTGCTTCTGATACCAATGTGGAAACGGTCGCTGACGACGCAACGACCGAAGCCCCGGCCTACATGGCCGAGCTGACGAGCAATCCTTTGCTGGCTGATCTATCCGGCCCGTATGGTGGTGTGCCGCAATTTGACGAAGCCAGCCTCGACAATCTCGAAGCCGCCGTTGAGGCCGGCATGGCCGCTCACCTCGCCGAGATTGACGAAATTGCAAACAACCCTGACGCGCCGACATTTGAAAACACTATTGTGGCGATGGAACGGTCCGGTTCGGCGCTCGGCAATGTCTTCAATTTCTGGGGCATCTGGTCATCCAACATGTCCGGCCCGGAATTCCGCGAATTGCAACGCGAGCTGTCACCGCGCCTCTCCGCCTACAATTCACAAATCACTCAAAACCAGACGCTCTTCAATCGCATCCGCGCGGTATTTGAGAGCGACGAGATGGCCTCCTTACGTGGCGATCAGCAACGCCTGGTCCAGCTGACCTATGATGGTTTTGCCCGCAATGGCGCAACGCTGGAAGGTGAAGCTGCCGAGCGCTATGCCGCGATCAATCTGCGCCTGTCGGAATTACACACAAGTTTTTCCAATAACGTGCTGAATGATGAAGAATCCTATGTGACCTACATCACCGCAGAGCAACTCAGCGGGCTGTCGGATTCGGTGGTCTCTGCTTATGCGGCAGCGGCGACAGAAAGAGATCGTGAGGGCGAATACGCCATCACCAATACACGCTCTTCCATGGACCCCTTCCTGACCTTCTCCGACGAGCGCGATCTGCGCGAGACCGTCTGGCGCACCTATTATAATCGCGGCGATAATGGCGATGAGTTCGACAATAATGCGCTGATCGCCGAAATCCTGCAGCTACGTCACGAGCGTGTCGGCCTGCTGGGCTATGACAATTACGCCCAATGGCGTCTGGAAAACCGCATGGCCGGAACACCTGAGCGCGCCATGGAGTTGATGGAAGCGGTCTGGCCGGCAGCTATTGGCCGGGTCGCCGAAGAAGTGGCCGACATGCAGGCACTGGCCGATGAGCGCGGCGATGGCATTACCATCGAGCCGTGGGATTATCGCTATTACATGGAGAAAATCCGGCAAGATCGCTACGATCTTGATTCCAACGAAGTCCGCCAATATCTCCAGCTCGACAATCTCTTGCAGGCCATGTTCTTCGTCTCGGGTGAGCTCTTCAATTTCGAATTCACACAGATCACAGACGGTTCTGTCCCGCTCTGGCATGAAGATGTCACCGTTTATGAAGTGACCGACCGCACGAGCGGTGCGCATGTGGGCGTCTGGTATCTTGACCCCTTCTCCCGGACCGGAAAACGGTCAGGTGCGTGGGCATCCTCTTTCCGGGGGCACACCACATATGATGGTCAGGAAACGCCGCTTTCGACCAACAACTCCAACTTTGTTGAACCCGCACCGGGCGAACCTGTTCTCATCTCGTGGGATGATGCCAACACCTTCTTCCACGAATTTGGTCATGCGCTTCACACCCTGTCCTCCAACGTTGCCTATCCGACGCTGAATGGCGGTGTGCGCGATTACACCGAATTCCAGTCGCAATTGCTGGAGCGCTGGCTCTCGACCGATGAAGTGATCGAGAATTACTTCGTCCATGTTGAAACCGGAGAGCCCATGCCGGATGATCTTGTTGCCCGCATTGAAGCGGCAGCAACCTTCAATCAGGGCTTCGCCACGACTGAATATCTCGCCTCGGCATTGGTCGATATGTATTACCATACGACCGACCCGACCGGTATTGATCCCGACGCATTCGAGCGGGAAACGATGGAGCGTCTGGGCGTGCCGTCTGAAATCGTCATGCGCCACCGCAGTCCGCATTTCGGGCACATCTTCTCCGGCGAGGGCTATTCGGCCGGGTATTACGGCTATATGTGGGCCGATGTCCTGACCTCGGATGCCGCCGAAGCTTTCGCTGAGGCCCCTGGTGGTTTCTACGATGAGACGGTGGCAGCGGCTCTGGTGGAACATCTCTTTGCTCCGCGCAACTCGGTTGATCCGGCAGAGGCCTATCGTGCCTTCCGTGGACGAGACGCCGATATCGCACCATTGATGCGCGATCGCGGCTTCCCGGTTCCTGGCGAAGACGAAGGTGATAGCGGCGAGGAATAAGCTCGCCAATTCAAGCGGCCCGGAGCATCATGTTCCGGGCCGATTTGCATCTGCATGACACTCAACTTTGTATTTTCGGGGGACTTCATGACGCATCCTATCCTGACTGCCGCGATCACGGCGATTGGCCTTTCGGCGGCGGCGCTGGCGCAATCCGCACCCACGCCCTTGGAGGCTCGCTACGACACGGCGATCCCCGATCTGGAAAGGGCGCTGGGGCATGAATTCGGCGAGGAAGTCACCCCGCCTGAAGATGCCGTTGAGTATATCCGCACGCTGGCGGCTGCCGCTCCCGAGCGGATGCAGGTCTTTGACTATGCGACCAGTTGGGAAGGGCGCCCGCTCGTCTATGCCGTTATCGGTAGTGAAGAGAACATGGCCCGTCTGGATGAGATTCAGGCCGATCTGCAGCAACTCGCCGACCCGCGTGCGCTTTCGCCCGCTGATCGCGATGCTTTGATCGACAGCCTGCCGGTGATTGTCTGGCTCGCTTATGGCGTTCATGGTGACGAGATATCCTCCACGGATGCCGCCTTGCGCACGGCCTACCATTTGCTGGCCGCCACCAATGATCCGGTCGCCAACACCATTCGCGAAGGTGCGCTGGTGATCATCGACCCGACACAAAACCCCGATGGCCGCAATCGTTTCGTCAATTCCTTTACACAAGCGCGTGGCCTTCAGGCTGATGGTTTCCGTTACTCTGCCGAGCATGATCAGCCCTGGCCGGGCGGACGGGTGAATCACTATCTGTTCGATATGAATCGCGACTGGTTCATCATGACTCAGCCAGAAACGCTTGGCCGTACCGCCGCTATGTTGGAATGGCGGCCCATGGTGATTGTCGATGCCCATGAAATGGGCGGCGATCAGTCCTACTTCTTTCCGCCCGTGGCCGATCCGGTGAACCCGGTTCTGACCGATGGTCAAATGGAGGCGCAGGATATTATCGGCCTGAATCACGCCATGTGGTTTGACCGTATCGGCTCGGACTATTTCACCCGGGAAGTCTTCGACGCCTTCTACCCCGGCTATGGCGATACCTGGCCGATGATGCAGGGCGGCGTCGCCATGACGTATGAGCAGGGCTCGGCCCGGGGTCTCGTCTGGACTCGTCGCAATGGCGAAGATCTGACCTATGCCGATGGAGTCACCAACCACTTCATGGCCAGCCTGTCGACGGCGCAGGTCGCGGCGCAAAACCGCGAACGGTTTGTGCGTGGCTTTTATGATGTGCGCGCCAATGCCAGCAATAATTCCGACGGACCGGCTTCGGTTGTTTTGTCCCGGTCAACCAATCGCTGGGGCGCAGAACGCCTCGCGCGCCTGATTGCGCGCCAGGGCATTGAAATTTCCCGGATCGATGCCGGAGCCACGGCGTGTGGTACCGACTTACCTGAAGGTGGCTTTCTGGTTCATCTGAACCAGCCCGCCGGACAACTCGCCCGGACGCTTCTCGAGCGCGATACGCCGCTGCCGGAAGACTTCCTCGAAAGTCAGGAAGATCGCCGCACACGCGGACTGGATCATGAGCTTTATGACGTCACGGCGTGGTCTTTGCCGGTCATGTTCAATGTCGCGGCCACTGAATGTGCCAACAATCCCAATATATCGGGAGAGCTTGTTGGCGCCGACGATGCTATGCCAGCAGACGTCGCAGAGGCTGCGCGCTTTGGTTACGTCATCCCCTGGACGGATGCCGGTCAGGCGCGCCTGGTCGCGGCGCTTGCCTCTGCAGGTGTTCCCATGCGCACCGCGGGCAGTGAATTCACCATTGCTGGCGAGACCTATCCGGTGGGTTCGGTTGTCATCGCTCGCTCTGAAGCGCCCGCCAATCTGGATTCTCTTCTGCGGCTCAATGCCCGCACGATCGGGGCCTCGTATGCGGGTCTCGAGACCAGCTGGACTGAAAGCGGTCCAAATTTCGGCTCAGGCCAGTTTGCTGAAATCATTGCGCCTCGCATCGCGATGGCCTGGGGTGACGGAACCGACGCCAATTCGGTCGGCGGTCTGCGTTATGTTCTGGAGCGACGCTATGGCTTGCCGGTCACCGTAATCCGTACTTCTCGTCTCGGGCGGGCTGATCTTTCCGGATTTGATGTGTTGATCCTGCCCGAACAGAGTGGTGGCGGTTATTCTTCCGGGATCGGCGAAAGCGGCGCGGCCAATCTCTCCCGCTTTGCACAAGGCGGTGGAACACTGATCGCGCTCGGCGATGCCACGCGATTCATCACAAATCCCGATATTGACCTGTTGCCCCTGCGCCGTGAACGCGCCGCCGACACGCCAACGGGCGACGCGGATGATGGTGCAATGGTTCCGGGGAGTGTCATTGAAGATGATGCGGCGCTTCTAACATCGCTCGTTCCACGCAATGCCCGGCCGGACACCTCTCCGGGCGCGCTCCTGAACGTCACCGCCAATGCCGATGCCTTCCTGTCGGCGGGCTATGCCAATGGCGCAGCCGCGATGGTGACAGGCTCGGACATCTACACCGCCGTGCCTCTGGATGAAGCTGATACGGTTTTGCGCTTTGCCGGGCCGGAGGATCTGGTGGCATCAGGTTATCTCTGGGAGGAGAATATCGCCCAGACCGCCTACAAGCCTTTCATGGTGTCACGGCGCACTGGGTCGGGCTTTGTCGTCGCCTTTACGCAGGATCCGACCGCTCGCGGGTATCAGGAAGGGCTCGATCTGGCGCTTTTAAACGCCGTCATTCTGGCCCCGGCGCGATCATATCGGCTCCGATAGGGCCAAATTCTGATCGTTTCTGAAAAACGCAGCGCGATTTTGAAAATCATCACGCGATTTTCGAAATCGCAAAGCATGGCAGGAAAAAGTTCACCACATTGATCTCGTCAGCCGCCTCCCCTGCGGCAAATAACAAAACGAGGTCGATTATGTTGAATGCACTCCTCCCCGCGCTTTTCCTGGGCGCAACATCATTCGTCGGTGGTCCCGCCAGCGCCGAGCTTTCTTTCACACAAGCCGAGCTGGCCACACAAAGCGGCTCGGCGGCGGTCTATCAGCGCGTCGTCGACGTCGCCGAGCAGGTTTGCGCGGACGAAAACCGTCACGCGATCATGGCTCAGGCGTCAATCCGCAATTGCGTTGAAGATACGGTGACCCGCACGATCAACCAGATCGCCGCGCCCCACCTTAATGAGATCCACGCTACCCGGAGCATCTCCCCAGATGGACGGGCTGTTGTGGTGCTGGCCGCTATTGGCGACTAGCTTTCCTGCCCTGCCAGCCTTCAAGGGACACACGTCTCACGGGGCTGGCGGGATTTTTTTGCTTAAGGCATAATAGCGCCATGACCGATGCCGCATTGATTGAAATCATCGCCCGCAGCTCTGCGGGCATTTTGTGTTTGCTGACCTGCGCCATTTTGTTGGCGAATGCCCGGCAATCTCTTGCGGGCAAGCTGGGCGCGCTATTCGGGTTTGGCGCATTCGCCTACATTATTTGCGCCTCGCCAGAGCTCACAGGATTGTTGGGTGCCTGGCATTTACCATTGGTACCATTTTCGTGGATGGATTCGGTTTTCTTCTGGTGGTTCTGCCTGGCGCTGTTCTGTGATCACTACCGTTTCCGTATCGCGCACGCCTATCCGGCTATTCCTATCCTTATATTGGTCGCGCTTCGCTTTGTGGTGACGGACCCGTTCTGGCTCGACCAGATGACGTTGATCAAGCAGGGTATTGGTGTGTTGTTATTCCTGCATGCGACCTATTTCGCTCTGTTGAGCCTGAAAGATGATCTCGTCGATAGTCGCCGTCGTTTCCGCGTTGTGATTGCCGTATCAGTCGGCATGTCAGCGGTGATCCTGATGGGGTTGGATCGATTGACGTTCGGCTCACAAGCTGAACAAATATATCAAGTAGGCTCAGCCGTTTGGTTGTTGGTCTTGTCCTTTGCCTTCTCGATGTGGGCACTGCGTGCCAGCCCGAATATGTTTATCGAGCGCCCCTCAGAGCCGTATCGGCACAATATTGACGAGGTTGCCGCTCGGATCGATCCCGCCGACAGGCCTCTTCTGGCCCGTCTTGAAACGGCGATTGAGGCCGGCGCATACCGCGAGACCGGCCTAACCGTTGGCGGGCTGGCAGATCGGTTGAACACACCTGAACACCGCTTGCGTAAGCTGATCAATTCGGGTCTCGGATACCGGAATTTCTCCAGTTATATCAATTCCCACCGGGTTGAAGACGCCAAGGAAATCCTCGCCGATCCGGAGCGCGCGCGCTTGCAAATTCTCCAAGTCGCACTCGATTTGGGTTATGGCTCCATCGCCAGTTTCAATCGCGCCTTTCGTGAAGCCACCGGTGAGGCGCCGACAAGCTTCCGGCGCAAGGCTCTGTCAGCACAATAAATTATCCGGGTGCGGCATCATCGCGGCTTGTCGGTTGAGGCATGACGCTTCAGAAGCAAGGTATGAGCTCGACCCCAATGCCAAGCGTCTCAGAACGCCGCGAGGCCATTCGCGCCAATGCCGCCGCCCTTGGCATTGACGACGCCTATATCTCAACGCTTGTCGATACTTTCTATGACCGTATTCGAGCACACGATCTCCTCGGTCCGATTTTTGACAATGCCATTGGCGATAGGTGGGATACGCATCTGCCTCGGATGAAGGATTTCTGGGCGTCCGTTGCTCTGAACGCAGGTCGATACTCCGGCAAGCCTGTTCCGGCTCATCGTAAGCACACCACAATTCAACCCGAACATTTCACGATATGGCTGGCCCTGTTCGAGAAAACCTTGACCGACACAGCCCTGACGCCGGGCGCGGTCGACTATTTCATGGAGCGCGCCAACCGTATCGCCCAGAGCCTGCAATTGGCCATGTTCGGCATTCCGGGCCTGCCGCCGGACCCTTCAACCCGCTGATAGCGGTGGTACGGGTCCGAAGAATCCATCAACCCGGATTACGCGACCATTTTCGTCCAGTTCCGCCACATCCATTCCCGGAATCAAGGGCGTCTCTCCGGACGACACCAGCCATTCATACCGGTAACGCCGGTTCTGCAGATTGAACCCGCTCGTCCGCTCGGCCCGCCCCTCGGGCAGACGTTCGCGAAAGACCCGAACCATTTTTTCAAACTCATCAATCCCGCGCGTGAAATTATCGGGATCGGCAAAAATCACATCAGCGGCCAGGGCCTTATCGAGATGGCCCCTGATTTTTTCGAGGTCGCGCTCATTCCACGCAGCCAGCATATGGTCCAGTGCAGCCGGAATCTTCGTCATATCAGCCTCTCCTATTGTTGGCCGGCTGAGCAAATTAGTCCTCGATGGCGAAGATCAGCCCGGCGCGCTCCTGCAAGCGGTCGATCAGCACATCGCCCATAGCTGCACCGGCTGTCCACACGCCGCCGCCGGTTGTCTGGCGATCAACATTCATCACCAGAGCCGCCGCACATTCGGAAATCATCTTCGAGGTTGATCCATAGCCGGGGTCTTTGTCGCCCTTCACCGAAGCGCGCATGGCGTGACCGTGGGCATCTTCGCCCAAAAACAGGACATCGTAAAAGCCGGTTTCACGCGCCTCCTTATCCGGGCCTTCGCCGGGCTTGGGTAAGGCAAACGTCTTGATCAACCAGCGCGTAGGTGCAATCGCGAGAAGGATATTCTGGATCTTGTCCTGACGGGCTGCGGCTTTCGCGCGCTTTTCACCCTTGGGACCATCACCTGTCATCATCCGCTCGTCATAAACAAAGTCCTCGCCATAGGGGTGTCCGGCCAGCGCATTGGAACGATGTACATTTTTTGTATTGATCGGGGCCATAATGAAGGGCGCCGTCCACGACTTCGCACTCTCATCATACTCCGCTCCGTCCGAATGCGGCTGTTTCGGGCCTTTAAAGCCCGGCACCAGGGAAAAGGGATTGGTCAGGAGTTTGATGATGGACTTGTCTTTTCCGGCCGCTTCGAGTGTCGCGGTCAGGCTGGCGGCGGTTCCGCCGGAGAATGTGCCTTTCATCTTGCGAACCCGGCCCTTCACGCGGGTCAGAGTGTGACCGAATTTGGCGCGTGCCTCGCGTTGCAAAAACCATACGCCCAGATCAAACGGCACAGAATCGAACCCACAAGAAAACACCAGTCGCGCGCCCGAGGCTTCGGCCTTTTCCTGATATTTCACGATCATCTGCGCCATCCAGGCGGGCTCACCGCACAGATCGACATAATCCGTTCCCGCTTCTGCACAGGCGGCCAGCAGGGGCTCGCCATAGAGCTGATAGGGCCCAACGGTGGTGAGGATGAGTTTGGCGCTTTCCGCCATGGCTTTCAGCGTGTCGGGCTGACCCGCATCGGCGATCACCAACGGCACATTGGCGGGAATGCCCATCTCGTCGCGAACAGATTCCAACTTGGACGCTGAGCGTCCGGCCATCGCCCATTTCAGATCACCGTCTACGCCATAAGTGGCGTTGAGGTATTCTGCGACCAGCCGCCCGGTAAATCCGGTGGCCCCGTAAACGACGATATCATGTATGCGTTCCGACATATTCCGGCCCTCCCTTTGGCGATCAACATCGTGCGGACGGGCGGCGGGTCAAGCCTCTAGTGAAGTTCCAGTTGACGTAACTCAATGGTCACGCCGCCAAATCCGGCCCTCGTGTGCAGGCGTACGGGAAGAAAGGCGGTGCCATTCGCAATCGGCGCGATCCACATCGTCAGTGGATGCCGGGTCTCGCCCGGCTCGGGCCAGTCTTCCGCATCATAGCCGGAGATGGGTGTATAATAAGCCTCGCACACGAGCGCTTCGCCGCGCCAACCGCGCGTGCGGATGTCCTCTGTTCCACGTGAAATCAGATTGAGGTCATAGCGCTGCTTGCCGTCAAAGACCGGAATTGAACCCTCGCACGGCGCGCCGCCAGAGGCGGCAACCATTTCGGAGAGCAGGAGTGTCGCGGTCATCGGATCGACCACACTTGTCCGGTCGGCATCACTGGCCGGCGGGTCTCCCCAGGATGAGAATTCAGGCTCGGCCGTGGACTGCGCCAGACCATCCTCGAAACTTACATTGATAATCCGGGTCTTGTTTCCGGTGCGCTCTCTATGCCCATAGGCGTAGGGCGCGGGGCCGCTTGAGCCAAAACGTCCGGAGACTTCGGAATCAATGTCAAAATCGGTAAACAATGCTGCCAGTCCAGCCGCTTCGACATGGGCTGCGGCCACATAGGTCTCCGTCCCCAGCTCGGCATTCAACGTCACCCGCCCGACGCGAAAAATCAGAACAGAGGCGGTATAATCCGCCGTTATGTTCAGCGGCGTGTCGCGGGATTGTGCAAAAGCGGGCGTGGTCGCCAGAAGGCAAAAAACGCCGATGGATAGTCTGCGCCACAACATCACGATGGTCTGCCTTTACGCCCGCGAGCTTTCCAGTGTAGCGCGACCGACGGACCTGTCGAGCGCATGGGCAACATCGCGTCAGGCGCTGACGCTCGCGCGGTCGGCCTGTAGGACGAGTTTCCGGTAATCGTTCAGATCGCCATCATAGCGGTCTGCCCGGCCATCTTTGACCAACCACAACTGATCGGCGGTGCCTTCGGCGAGATAGACATCGTGAGTGATCAACACCACCGCGCCTTCATAGTCATTGAGCGCGTATATCAGCGCTTCCCGGCTGTCGATATCGAGGTGGGAGGTGGGCTCATCGAGGATCAGGATATGGGGTTTTTCGATCGCCATCAGGCCGAGGAGTAAGCGCACTTTCTCGCCCCCGGACAGCTTCTCGATATTGGTGCTGACCTTCTCATAGGGGAAGCCCATACTGGCCGCGACGGCGCGATGCTTTGACGGGGGAGAGCCTTCCGGCAGGGCGTCGCGAACATGGTCGAGCACGGTTTCGCCGGGCCGCAATTCATCCATCTGGTCCTGTGAGAAATACCCGATGCGCAAAGTGCGCGGTGCCACCCTCTCGCCGGACATTAGCGACAAGCGCTTGGCAATAGACTTGACGAGCGTCGTCTTTCCTTGCCCGTTTGCGCCAACGATGGCGATGCGGTCTTCGGGATCCAGCCGCAGATCAATATCCCTTAATATCACCGCATCATCGCCATAACCCAGCGTGGCATCGCGCAACTGCAAGAGCGGTGGAGCGAGCTTGTCGGCAGAATTGGGGAACACGAAAGGAGTCGTCCGCTCGGCGAGCGGGACGGTAATTTCCTGCATTTTCTCCAGCTTTTTCACCCGTGACTGGGCTTGCCGGGCTTTCGAGGCCTTGGCGCGGAAGCGGTCTACGAAGGCCTGCAAATGGGCCCGGTCGGCATCTTGCTTGGAGCGTTCGCTTTCCAGCAGCGCCATCTTCGCGGCGCGCAGCCGCAGCCAGGCATCATAACCGCCCGGCGTGATCGATAATTGCTTATGCTCCAGCGCCAGAGTGTGCGTGACAGAGCGATTGAGCATCTCGCGGTCGTGGGAGACGATCAGCACGGTGTGAGGATATTTCCTCAGATAGGTTTCCAGCCAGGCCGCCCCTTCCAGATCGAGGTAATTGGTCGGCTCATCCAGCAAAAGTAGGTCGGGCTGCGAGAAAAGCACTCCGGCAATGGCGGCACGCATGCGCCAGCCGCCGGAAAACTCCCGCGTCGGGCGCGATAGATCAGCATCGGTAAACCCCAGTCCCATCAGCACTTCGGCTGCACGCGACTCTGCTGACCAGGCGTCGATATCCGCTAGGCGCATATGGATTTCGCCGATGCGATCCGGATCCAGCGCGGTCTCGGCTTCCTGCATCAGGGCGTGACGTTCGGCATCGGTGGCCAGCACGACGTCGAGAATGGTCTCGTCAGTCGGTTGAACTTCCTGCGCGACCCAGCCCATGCGCGCGCCTCGGCTCAGCCGGATCGGTGTGTCCGGCGAGGGATGCGCGATCTCTTCGCGAATGATTTGAAGCAGGGTGGATTTACCTGTGCCATTGCGCCCGATCAGCCCGACTTTCCACCCGGAAGCAATCTGGGCAGAGGCATTTTCGAACAAGGCGCGTTCGCCGACACGGTGGTCAAGGTTTGAAATCGTCAACATGGTGGCGCGGTGTAACCATCATGACGCGTAACGCAATCCCTGTGGGGAGTCGCGCAAGGCCGGTATGCACAAAGTCTGCAGCATCTCGACCTAAATCGGACGGAATCGTATGAGCATCATTGCCTCGGCATGCTTCCGCGCTAACTTCCCACCCAGCGTTTTTCGGGGGAGCCAATCATGTCGATCAAATCGAAATTTCTGAACCAGTCCGTTTTTGGCGGGGCCATTGTCGGCCTGTTGGCTCTGACCAGTGCAGCCACGGCTCAGGACGTGCCGATAGTTCAGCCGGGCGCACCCGGACAGGAGGCCCGCACGCTGAGTGCAGACGAGGCCGTCCAGCTCGCGAACAACCGTTATTCCGATGCCGACGTCTCTTTCATGCAGAACATGATCCCGCACCATGCGCAAGCGGTTGAAATGTCGGCTCTGGTCGAAGGCCGCACTAATCGAGAGGAATTGATCGATCTTGCCGGACGCATTGATGCTTCCCAGGCCGATGAAGTGGTGTTCATGCAGACCTGGCTGACCGAGCGCGGCGAAGCGCTGGAAGACCTGCATGCGCATCACGGTATGGGTCATTCGATGATGGCGGGCATGGCGACGCCTGAACAGATGGCCGAACTCGCCGCCGCCAATGGACCGACCTTTGATCGCCTCTTTCTTGAATTGATGATAGCCCATCATGAAGGCGCGGTGGAAATGGTAGATCACTTGCTGGAACAATCGGGCTCTGCCTACGACCCGGTGCTGTTTGATTTTGCCGGGGACATCAAGAATGAGCAGGAAGCCGAGATCCGCCGCATGGGCGCCCTCCTGCGCGAATTGTCCGAAGATCCTCGCTCCAGCCTGACACCGGGCTTCCGAGATGCCGGTGAAGCTATTGCCGGTCTCGTTCATATTGCCAACCTGCCTAAGCCAACCGGCTTTTTCGATCCCGAAAACCCGGCGGGTCTGCCGCCATTGATTGAGTCTGACGAGGACGAAGCTGCTGAGGCGGGTGACGAAGACGACACGCCGCAATTTGGCGAGCGCTCCCCCTTCCTAAGCTTTTCCAACACCGATATGGCGTTTTCCGGCGACCTGATGGCCGTCGGCAATTATCACGGCTTCAATCTCTATCGTCTGGGCAGAGCCGAGCCCGAATTGATCAGCTCCATCGTCTGCCCAGGCGGGCAGGGCGATGTCTCCATTATCGGCGATCTTCTGATCATGTCGGTCGAACAAACGCGCGGTCGTGTTGATTGCGGACGTCAGGGCGTCAGCGAGGATGTCAGCGCCGAGCGTTTCCGCGGGATTCGCATTTTCGACATCGCCAATCCGCTCGCGCCCCGTCAGGTCGGGCAGGTCCAGACCTGCCGTGGCTCACACACTCATTCGGTGGTTTCCGGCCCCGGCGAAGAGGGCGTGATCGTCGTCTACAATTCCGGCACCAGCTCGATCCGCGACGAGGAAGAGCTGGCCGGCTGCGTCGGCGCGGTTCCGGGCGATAACAGCACGGCTCTGTTCCGCATTGATGTCATCGAGATTCCGGTTGCCGATCCATCGCTGGCGCGCATCGTCGACAGTCCGGCCGTCTTTGCCGACGATGAAACCGGTCAGCTGGCCGGTCTGTGGCGCGGCGGCGATCATGGCGATGGCACCCAGACGACCAGCCGCACTGACCAGTGCCATGACATCACCGTCTTCCCCAGCCTTAATCTGGCGGCGGGCGCCTGCTCGGGCAATGGCATATTAATGGACATTTCCGACCCGCGCCAACCGAGGCGCATTGATGCCGTTCTGGACGAGGGTTTTGCTTACTGGCACTCAGCCACTTTCAACAATGACGGCACCCGTGTCCTGTTCACCGATGAATGGGGTGGAGGCGGCCGCCCGCGTTGCCGCGTTCAGGACCCGATGACCTGGGGCGCCAACGCCATTTACAGCATCAATGACGGCGAGCTGGACTTCAATGCCTATTACAAACTGCCGGCCCATCAGTCAGATGAAGAAAACTGCGTTGCTCACAATGGCTCCATCATCCCGGTGCCGGGCCGCGATATCTTCGTGCAGTCCTGGTATCAGGGCGGCATCACCGTCATCGACTTTACCGACCCGGCCAACCCGACCGAGATCGCCTATTTCGACCGCGGTCCCATCAATGGCGATACGATGGTGACGGGTGGTTTCTGGTCATCCTATTGGTATGATGGCCGGATCTACGCAACGGAAATCGTTCGGGGCCTCGATATTTTCGAACTCGCTCCCAGCGAATTCCTGACCGGGAATGAGATCGCCGCGGCGGCATTGGGCGATCAGGGCGACACCTTCAATCCGCAACAGCAAAACCCGGTCACCTGGCCCGATCACCCGGTGGTGGCGTTGGCCTATCTCGATCAACTGAATCGGCAGGATGCGCTGGAAGTGGAAACTGCCACAGCGATGGCAACTGCACTGGGCGAAGCGCGCGTTTTGATGGAGGCAGGCGAAAGCAATGCCGATCTGGCTGACGATCTCGAGGCGTTCACGGTGACCCTGTCATCGGAGGATGGCCGCACTAGCACTTTGCGCGCGACGTTGGCCGGAATTGCGGAGGCTCTGCGCTAAACTTCGCAGCATTCCGGTTCGGCAGGCAAATCATCGGCACGCCCATTTACCCTGGTCTCGCGAGATAGGGGTAATGAGGTGCCGGCAATGCGAGCCGCCAACAAAACCCTTCCGCAGCGATCAAAAATTCGCCGTCATCATTGACAGGCAGCTGATCTGCCGCCCACTGTCTCCGCGGGGTTTTCGGGGGACAGATTTTGGACCAACCAAGTCGCGGTGAACGCTTTTTCTTTTTCTACAGCCTGACGCTGTTTTTGATTGTCCTGATTTTCTTTCCGCTGCATGCCCTGATCAATTCGGATTACCTGCCGCCGGTTCGGCCTCTATTGCATGTCCACGCGATTGCGCTCGGCAGCTGGTACGCCTTGATCGCAGTCCAGGCCGGGCTCATCGGAACGGGGCGTGCGGGTCTTCACATGACACTCGGCAAGGCCAGCCTCGTGCTTGTCGCGATCATGTTGCCGCTGGGCGTATGGGTCTCTTACGAAAACATGGTGAGGACGGGCGCGCCGCAAATTTTCCTCGTGAATTCGGTCAATGTCGCTGTCTTTGCAATCTATTATGCAATGGCCATGGTGTGGCGAAAAACCGGCGCGCTGCATAAGCGCTTCATGATGCTGGCCAGTCTCTCATTGATGCTCCCAGCGCTCGCGCGCGTCACCTACGTCCTTCACCTCGACCCTTATGCGGCATTGCCGATGTGGCTGGTCCTGCTATTCGCGCTTCCGGCTTATGATTTGATACGCGAGCGCAAGATCAAGACCGCCAGCGTGGTCGGTCTGATCTTAAGCGTGGTCTATATTGGGGTGTTGATGTCCATCGGCCCGCCGCCGGAATAGGGCGAGATCAGCTCTACGGTCGCCTCGCTATTCGTCGCAAAATTCCTGATCCGGCCCACCGGCAGGATTGCGCCACTCGCAGTCTTCTTCCTCTTCCGGTTCCGATGTCGTGGGCTCATCGGGCAGCGGCGTATTGACGATCGGGCCTTGCGGGACGTCTTCGTCATCATCGCAAAAATCGCATTCCATGGCTTCCGGCTCAGGCGTATCACCCGCTCCGCCGATCGCAAATCCGATGTCTTCTCCCCCAAATCGCGTATCTTCATTGGGTCGCACGGCTCGGTCGGTAAGTGGCGTTTCCGGCCTGCCAGCTTCGATTGCCCTTTCCGGTGTCGTCGCAAAACCAACATCATCACCGCCAAAGTTGTCAGCCTGTCCGCGCCGAATGCGAATGTCACCAGAGCGCGTCCGGCAGGTTTCGCCTGGCTCGGCTTGTCGGCAAAAGGGCACAGTTCGGTCCGGTGTCGGTTCAGTGGATTGGCGCTGTGCCTCGGCAGTGTTTGAAAACGCAGCACTGGCCAGAACAGCTCCGGTCATGGCGACATAGATGAGCGGTTTCATGTCAATTCTCCCTTGCTAGGCGTGCAATATAGCACAATCGCTTATTCCCAGGGGGATATCCGAGCTCGGCATCCCGGTGGCGGTCGTCCTGACATTGGAATATTCAAGCGGCCTGCATCATTTCAATAGGAGCCGCACCTCATGGCAGCAAAGCCATCAGAACGCCGCGAAGCATGGATTTCGATTGTCATATTTCTGGCGATTGTCACCATTCTCAGCAGCATCTCTCATTATGCCATCACCCAGATAAGGCCCACATCGCACTATGTCGGTGTATTGATGTGGAGCCCGGCGGTCGCGGCTTTTCTCACGCTCAAACTGCGCGGGCGGAAGATTTCCTCTTTGCCTTGGCAGTGGGGTAAATGGCGGTTCAATATCGGCGCCTATCTGATGCCGGTGCTCTATATTGCGGCGGCCTACACAGCCATCTGGATGCTGGGTTTCGGCGGTGTTCCAGATCATGCGGGCATCGCCGAATGGGCAGGCGATTTGGGCCTTGAAGGCGCGTCCGCTCCGGTCGTCATCGGTGTGATGGTTGCGATTATGGCGACCATCGGCTGCATCCGGGCGATGAGCACGATTGTCGGCGAGGAAATTGGCTGGCGAGGCTTTTTCATATGGGAGTTGCGCAAAGTCCTGCCATTCGGCGGCGTCGCCCTGTTCAGCGGGCTGGTCTGGTCACTCTGGCACTGGCCCGTCATCATCGCCTATGGCGGCGGCGATACACTAGTCCAGATCGCCAATTTTACGGTGATGATCGTCTCCATGTCGGTGATAATGGCCTATTTCACCTTCAAATCGAACAGTCTCTGGCCTGCCGTCATGTTTCACGCCGCGCACAACGTTTATTACGACAAGGTTTTCAATCCGCTGACCGAAAGCACAGAGGTCTCAAGTCAGTGGACGGGTGAATATGGCTTCATGATGCCAATCACAGCGACCTTGCTGTCCATGTATTTCTGGTACCGCGCCAAGCGGGAAGGGCTGTAGGCCGTTCGCAATTTCATAGGGAAAGAATGGAGCGGGCGATGAGATTCGAACTCACGACATTCACCTTGGCAAGGTGATGCTCTACCCCTGAGCTACGCCCGCTCAACATGGGCATCCGGCTTGCGCCGAGAGGCGGCGTATATCGCGCAAACTCGGCCCGATGGCAAGCCGCCAGATTCAGCTAGCCGGAGATTGTTTCCAGATAGAGGTCAAACCGGTCCTGCCCCCAATATTTCTGGTCACCGGCAATCAGGAAGGGGACACCGAAAATGCCGTGATCATTTACCAATTGCCTAGCGTTTGTTTCCGCCGCCTGGATGTCGTCAGAGGCTTTCATTGCAGCAATATCCGGCAGGTCCAGATCGAGTGTCTTGGCGATCTCTGCCAACACCTCATGCCGGTTGAGGTCCTTGCCCTCACCCCAGCGCGCTTCGGACGCCGCACAGGCAAAGTCAAAACCCTTGCCGGCACTATCGGCGAAATGAAACGCTCGATTGGGCAGAGGGCTCGTCAATTCGAACGGGTCGGGGAAAGCCATCGGCAATCCGGCGCGCGCCGTCATTCGTGGCACATCTTCCATATAATATTCCAGCTTCGGGCGGCTATCGGTGGGATTGAAGAAGGGCGCTCCGTCGGGCGGCCCCGTAAAGGGGATGAGTTGCGGCACCACACCCGCCGCTTTCAGCTTGGCGAGGCCAATCCGGGAATAGGGGCTGCGGAAGGCAAAAAAGCAGAGCGGTGTCGTCATGGGATAGATCCTTTGTCACGACGATCTTAGCGCAGAATTCCGCTTGATCCATGTCGTCATTGCCGCATAACGCATTCATGCCTGCCACACGCGAAGACCTGTTTACCTATTTTGATGAATTGGGCATTGCGCATTCAACGCGCGACCATGCGCCGGTTTTTACCGTGGATGAGGGGCGGGAGATCAAGGCGAGCCTGCCCGGTGGTCACACTAAAAATCTCTTTCTGAAAGACAAAAAGGGTCGTTTTGTTCTGGTCTCCGCGCTCGGTGAGACGACAATCCGCGTCAATCGTCTGCACAAGCTGGTCGAATGCCAGCGCCTGTCTTTCGCCAAGGAGGAAGACCTGCTCGCCGTTTTGGGTGTTCGACCGGGATCGGTTACGGCCTTTGCTCTGATGAATGATCGCGAGGCGCGCGTCACATTCGTGTTGGATGCAGCCTTGCTGGCGACGAATCCTGTGAACTTCCACCCGCTGAAGAATGACGCCACATCGGCGATATCGCGCGATGATCTGTTGAAATTTGCCAAAGCCACCGGACATGATCCGCTGATCGTGGATTTTGCGGCGCTGGCGGCAGACGACTGACCTTGTAAAACAAGCTCTCCCGCGCCAAATAAGCCCCAAGACATCAAAGACGGAATTTTGCCATGAGCGACTTCTTCACAACCAACCCGAATGCCGCCCCTTCTGCCCCGCAGGCTCCTGCAGCGGACCTTGTGAAAGACGGCACGGATCAGAACTTTGTGGCCGATGTGATCGAGCCGTCCAAAGACGTGCCGGTCATTGTTGATTTCTGGGCGCCGTGGTGCGGTCCGTGTCGCCAGCTGGGACCGGCCATTGAAAACGCGGTCCGCAAGGCCGGTGGCAAGGTGCGCCTCGTCAAGATCAATATTGATGAAAACCCCGGCATTGCGGGTCAGTTGCAAGTTAAATCCATCCCGGCGGTTTTTGCCTTCCAGAATGGCCAGCCGGTCGATGGCTTCATGGGCGCTCTACCGGAAAGTCAGATCAATGACTTCATCAAGCGCATTACCGGTGACGGCCCCGATAAAGCCGAAATCGACGCTATTCTGAAACGCGCGGAAGAAAGCCTCGCTGCGGGCGATCTCGGCGGCGCGGCTCAGGACTTCTCGCTGGCCGCTCAATACGACAAGGAAAACCTCGCCCCGATCGCTGGTATGGCGCGGGTCTTTTTGGCGGGCGGTGAGCCTGACAAAGCAAAAGAAATCCTGGAACATGTGCCAGAAGATCAAAAATCAGACCCGGCCGTTCAGGCGGTGATGACAGCGCTGAGGCTCGCTGAGGAGGCCGGTGATGCCGGCGATGCGTCTGAACTGGAGCAAAAGCTTGCCGGTAATGCAGACGATCACGAAACCCGGTTTGAGCTCGCCAACTCATTGGTCGGCAAGGGCGATATGCAAGGCGCGACCGATCAGCTTTTCCTGATCCTTGAGGCCGATCCGGAATGGGAAGAGGGCAAGGCCAAAGCGCGCCTTCTGGAGATTTTCGAGGCGGCGGGCTTTGCGTCACCGGTCGCGAAAACCGGTCGTCGGCGTCTCTCCACGTTGTTGTTTGCGTAACACCCCCTTGGCAAGGGACGCCTTCGGCCCTAGCTCAATCGTATGACACGGCTTCCAAAAACTCTGCCAATCTTCCCGCTGGGCGGCGCCATTTTGCTGCCCGGCGAAGCTCTGCCGCTCAATATATTCGAGCCGCGCTATCTCAACATGATTGATGACGCGCTGGCGGCCGATAAGTTGATCGGCATTGTCCAGACCCGTGATGGCGGCCCGCCAGATCAGCCCTTTATCGAAGCTGTTGGCGGCGCAGGCACCATCATCCGCCATACCGAGACTGATGACGGGCGTTATCTGATCGAGCTGGAAGGCCTGTCCCGCTTCGAAATCACCGCCGAATTAAGTGAGAAAACGCCATACCGAACCGCACGGGTGGATTGGTCGCTGTTTGATGGAGACCGGGCGGCCCCCGATGTGCTTCTCACCGCAGACCGCGCGCGTTTTACGGCTCTGCTTCGCGGCTGGTTTGCGCAAGAAAGCATCAAGTGTGATTGGGCGACGGTGGACGCGGCCCCCGTCATTCGCATTGTTGATCAGATCGCCATGTCGGCTCCGTTCGCCGCCAAAGAAAAACAAGCCCTGCTGGAGGCCGAAGACGGCCGCGCGCGCTTTGCCTTGATGACGGCGCTGCTGGAGAAAAAACTGGCTGAGGGCGCGGGCGGCACGCCGAACTAGGCAGGTTAATCGCGACAGGATAGAAGATCATCTATGAGTGAAAACACAGAAACTCCGCCAAAAGACGTTGATCCGAAACTTCTCGAAGTTTTGGTCTGTCCGGTGACACGTGGCCCATTGGATTATGATCGAAAAGCCAATGAGCTCGTTTCCAAGAAAGCACGTCTGGCCTACCCGGTTCGCGAAGGCGTGCCGATTATGCTGCCAGATGAGGCTCGCGAACTGAGCGATGCGGAAGCGAAATGACCCGTTCCTGGCCGACCAAGCTGGATTTCTCCAAATCTCGTAGAGCGTTGATTGTCGAATTTGATGACGGTCAAACGGGCGAAGTGTCTTTTGAGATTCTACGGACAGAATCGCCAAGCGCCGAAGTGCAGGGTCATGGTTCCGGACAAAAGAAGATCATCACCGGCAAGGAAAATGTCGGCGTCACCGCGGCAAACCCGGTGGGCCGCTATGCCGTCCAGATCGTCTTTGATGACGGCCATGATACCGGTCTCTTCACCTGGGATTATCTGCGTGAGCTGGCGGGTCTGAACTAGCTACTCCGCCGCCCGTTCCGTCGGTGAAGAGGGTGCTGCCATCGGTTCGAGACCCAGGTCGGTGAAGAGCGCTCCATCCATTTCCAGATCCGGGTTGGGCGTGGTGAGAAGTTCCTCGCCCACAAAGATCGAATTTGCACCGGCGAGAAAGCAGAGCGCCTGAAGCTCGCGGCTCATGCCTTCGCGGCCCGCGGACAGCCGCACGACAGAACGCGGCATCATCAATCGCGCCGCCGCAATCGCTCGCACAAAATCAAACCCGTCCAGCGGCTTGGCGTGGCCCAAAGGCGTGCCTTCAACCGCAACGAGATGATTGATAGGAACGCTTTCCGGGTGCGGATCAAGGGTCGCGAGCTCCACCAACAGGCCAATGCGATCATTTTCGGTCTCGCCCATGCCGACAATGCCGCCACAACAGACATTAATGCCCGCATCGCGTACGCGGCCAAGCGTTTCCAGCCGGTCATCATAGGTACGGGTGGTGATCACCGTGTCGTAATATTCGCGGCTGGTATCCAGATTGTGATTGTAATAATCCAGCCCCGCCGCTTTCAGGCGCTTGGCCTGGTCGGCTTCTAGCATGCCAAGTGTGACACAGGTTTCGAGGCCTTCGGATTTCACGCCTTCAATCATATCGCAGACCGCATCCACATCGCGGTCTTTCAAGGAGCGCCAGGCTGCGCCCATGCAAAACCGCGTCGCTCCACCGGCTTTCGCCTTGCGTGCTGCACTCAAAACCTCATTGACCGGCATGAGTTTGGAGGCCTTCAGGCCCGTTTCGTGGAAGGCAGACTGGCTGCAATAGCCGCAATCTTCCGCACAGCCGCCGGTCTTGATCGAGAGGAGCTGGGATTTTTGAACTGAATTTGCCGCATGATGGCGACGATGCACACTTTGCGCGATGAACAGCAAATCGTTAAACGGTGCGCGATATATCGAAGCCGCCTCGTCTGCGGTCCAGTTAAACCGGGGCTTTGACAAGGTCTCGATATCAAGGACAGTGGCAGGCATGTCGTCTCATCCGTTTTCTTCTGGCTCGGACCCTAGAAAGAGCATTGCCTTGCGGCAAGTCGCCAAGGGCATGTACTGGCTGGCCTTTACAGCGATCACCGTTTTGGCGCTCTTGCCCGGCCCTGCCGCACCGCCGCGCCTTCTCGGAATCGACAAGTTGGAACATGCCGCGGCCTTTCTCGTGCTGACACTGCTGGCGGCCTTTGGATGGCGGGGCTTGCCGCTTTGGTTCATTTCGCTAGCGATGATCACGCATGGCCTAGTGATAGAGCTCATTCAAGGCTCTCCCATTTTGCAACGCACCGCATCATTCGCGGACATTGTCGCGGACGCGATTGGTATCGCATTGGCGCTGATTTTGAGCTGGCTGTTGGGCTTGCGAAAATCATGACCCGCCCGCCTTACAAGCCCTTTTATGACGGTCCTCCGCAGTTTCAGGTCGGTCTGTCACGCATCGAAGCAGCAAATTGGATGAGTCCCGATCCGGAGACCAACTGGCTGCCCCTGAAATCGGAACGGCTGGATGCAGACCCGGCGAAATACTATCGCGCACTGCCATCGGCTACGGCGGCGGAAGAAGAGGCGCTGTCCCGAATCGAAGCAGCGAC
>Ga0316204_10004525_pt1 | contig 24764 bp, 20 predicted proteins | sample 6monrhotite_MG_2_FD_205661 | JGI IMG/M metagenome (GOLD analysis project Ga0316204, IMG submission 205661) | Microbial mat bacterial communities from mineral coupon in-situ incubated in ocean water Damariscotta River, Maine, United States -... | ecosystem: Environmental > Aquatic > Marine >... | reverse complement strand
TTCATGTACCGGCAGCCCATATAGTGGTATATGGCCTCGACTTTATAAGACATGCGGCTGGTACCATTCGGCATCAAGCCCTGCCCTTGGATATCGCGAATAGCGGTACATAAATTGGTTTTCCCGGACAGGCAGCTTTTGCACTGACGACATTCCGGAATATAGGCGGGAACGACATGATCATCGGGAGCGACAGAAGTTACTCCGGGTCCGACTTCGCCGACGATACCGGCGCCCTCATGCCCCAGCACACTAGGAAATTTGCCCTCGCTGTCCAAACCATCAAGCGTGTAGGCATCGGTATGGCAAATTCCGTTCGCCATGATTTCGACGAACACTTCGCCCTCTTGCGATCCCTCCAGGTCAAGCTCGACAATCTCGAGTGGCTTCTTCGCTTTAAAGGCAACCGCAGCACGGGTCTTCATCGAATCTTTCCTTTCAATTGCAGACTAAAACTGATTGAAACATATTCCAGCCATATTCAATCATTGAACGGGATCGACATGAAAAAACTTTTGATATTGTCCGCAATTGCATCCACTCTATTCACCAGCACTGCATCTGCGCAGCTCGCTGGATTTGAAACGGGTCCGGTATTTGCAAATTTCGGCCCCAAGGCATCGGTTGAATCGGATGTTGCGATTCCGGAAAAGACTGTCTTCAAAATTGCCTTCGACGTCAAAGACAAAGCCAAGCCGAACACACTCAATCGCTCTTTTGAAAGCGCCGCGCGATTTATCAACATGCATGTCGCGGCGGGTGTCCCCAAAGAGAATATCAAACTGGTCGTCGTCGTGCATGGCGGCGCCGCAATCGATCTCACCCGCAATGAAATCTATAAGGAGCGCAATGATGGTGCTTCAAACCCAAGTGCTTCCGCCATTGCCGAAATGCAGAAAAATGGCGTTGAATTTCATTTGTGCGGACAAAGTGCCGCGGCCTACAAGATCAATAATGCCGACCTGCTCCCGGGGGTTAAAATGTCTTTGTCGGCTATGACCTCACACGCACTGCTGCAACAAGAAGGCTACACGCTCAATCCCTTTTAGGATTGGAGGGTCGCAATTGCACAATTCCAAACGGTTTCATGCAACCCTGCAAGCCGGCCGAAGCGCTGCAATTCGGCCTCCAGCTTTTCCTGCCTTTTGCGCGACCATCTGACTTTGGGTTCTTGCCAGATATTGTGCACAATCAATTGTCCAGCCTTGCGACCTCCCTTTAACTCCACGCGCCCGACAAAACGATCGCCCTCAAGCAAGGGATAAACATAATAGCCCCATTTTCGTTTTGCGGGCGGCACGAACATTTCGTTGCGATATTCAAAGCCAAACAGGCGCTGCAAACGATCCCGATCACGCACAACCGGATCAAAAGGGTTAAGTATACGGAGCCGAGATGAAGGTTTTTTAAGACGCCGAATCCGATGCTCTATATCGTGATTTGCATGGATATGAAGGGCTTGGCGATCCGAAGTTTCAACCGAAACCGGAACCAGTCGGTCTTGATTTTCCTTTACCCAGGCATTGGCTTCTTTCGCATCCATCGCTGCCCAAAAGCGCTGAATATCGCCCTGTGAACCAAAGCCCAGCCGATCAAGCGCATTGCGACACAGCCAATCAATATTCGAGTCATCGTCAGAAGCTGAATTGCGATATTGATCGGGAATGACACGTTCGGTCAGATCATAATATTTGACGAAATTCTCGCGATGAGAAGTGGATAGCTCGCCAGCGTACCACATATGATCCAGCGCCTTTTTATGCGGTGGCCGAGCCCACATCTCTTTCTTGCCTTCAATCTTCGTGTCAAAGGCATGGGTGGAAAGCGGACCTTCATCTGCGATACGTTGCTTTATCGCCACCACCTCCTTTTGATTCAACGGATGCTTGTACCAATCGGATCGCGATGTCCTTTCACCCAGCCGTCTAAACTGCCTTGACCATTTGGAGTAAAATTCAATCGGAATGACAGAAGCATCATGGGTAAAATGTTCGAAGACCGTTCTTTGCCCGGCATAGAGCTTGTCCAGCATTGGCTCTCGATAATTTTGATTGCGGCTCCAGAGAATATGATGGTGCGCTCGCACCACGTTCTGGATCGTATCAAGCTGTACGAAGCCGAGTTGCCTGATGACCTCTGCCAGATCAAGCGGGCCGGTCGGTGTCTCGGACAATCCTTGAGCATCGAGCCAGAGCCAGCGTGCTTGCCGGTTGCTGATCCGTAACTTGGTCACAGCCGTTGTAAAATGCCTTCCGCAAAGCTGCGCAAGCTATCATCTCGCGCGCCCATAACAACGATCCGGTCGCCAGGCTCGGCTATATCAACAATATGATCACCACAAGCTTCGCGGTCCGCTATGTGGGCTGCTTTGCCGCCAGCAGCTTTCACTGCTTCAGTTATGCTGCCACTGCCAATGCTGCGATCCACCGTTCCGCCGAAGTAAACTGGATCACATAGGACGACCCGGTCATCACCATCCATTAGCTGCGCAAAAGTCTCCGCCAGTTCCGCACCCATTTTGTGAATGGGGCCAAAACCATGCGGTTGAAAAAAGGCTATGACCCGACCGGGAAATGCTTTTAGTGTTTTCAACGTCGCGCCTATTTTATCCGGATTATGTCCGAAATCATCAATCACGCTGATTTCATTTTGTGTGCCGACAATGTCAAATCTGCGCGCCAATCCGATAAAACTGGCAAGAGCCTTTACACTATCTTCAACACGAACCCCCGCAGCCGATGCCGCCGCGATAGCAGCCAGCGCGTTGGCAATATTATGCAATCCGGGGACCAGCAATTTCACATGATGCACCTTACCTTCTGCATGGACAGCAAATGTGCTGCCAAGCGGTGCTTCTTCCACATCGGACAGGCGATAATCGGCACTGCTCGCAAATCCGAAACTGATATCGTTGGACAAATCCAGAGTCTCGACCAACGCCACAGTCTCGGCATCATCAGCATTCAACACAGCGACTTTTGATTTTTTAGCAAAGTCGCCAAAAAGCTGACGGAGTTCTTCCAGGCTCTTATGATCGAGACTGACATTGTTCAGCACCGCGATTTCAGGATCGAACAAAGCGATAGATCCGTCACTTTCATCCACCTCACTGACCATGATTTCACCCTGCCCGACACGCGAGCTGGCAAAGGGTGCATGATCATCGGCAAAATTTTTCATCACCGCGCCGTTCATGATGGTCGGATCAAAACCGGCTTCGGTCAATATCCAGCCAATCATGCCCGTTACGGTCGATTTTCCGCTTGTACCGCCAACGGCTATGCTTCGGGGCGTTGCATTGAACAGGCTGGCGAGCAATTCTGCACGAGTCATCCGTTTACAACCCAGATCGTTTGCGCGCGCTATATCGGGTACGCTGTCCTCGATAGCGGCCGATGCAATCAAAATCTGTTCGCCAGAATGCAAACCACTGCCATCTTGCGGAAACAATCCGATGCCTTTTTCTTGCAGCCATTCAAATTTGGCCGCCAACCGTCCTTGATCCAGCGCTCGGTCGGAACCGGAAACAGTAGCACCATGTTCTCTGAGGATCATTGCAAGCGGAAGCATCCCCGAACCACCGATACCGCAAAAATAATATGATTTGTCTTCACTCATTCAACACCGCTATTGCGTCGCGATGAATTTGGCAATTGCCTGAAGAGGAAAATTCGCATGAAACGGAAACGGATTGGCATTTGCGCGCCTTCAACGCCCATTTCTCTGGACGATGCTGAAAAGGTGACGGCGCTGGCGGCGAGGATTCATCCGGATATTGAATTGGTTTTCTCTGAACAATGCTATGCCAGTGCCGGTCATTTTGCTGGTGATGACAAGCTTCGCTGCGATGCTTTTGTCGAGATGGCAAACGATCCAGAATTGGAAGCCATCTGGTTCGCGCGCGGCGGTTATGGCGCGGTTCGCATTGCCGAAGAGGCCGTCGCTCGGCTCAAAGGGCCCGCTCGAGACAAGCTATATGTCGGATATAGCGACGGCGGCAATCTACTCGCGGCATTGTATAAAGCCGGTATTGGCACACAAGCTCATGGTCCAATGCCCGTCGATATCAAGCGCGAAAACGGCGAAATGGCCGTTGCACGGGCCTTGAACTGGATTGTCGCAAACGACCCGGTATCTCTGGAACCAGACATCAAAGAAGATCGGAAGTATGTCGCCTTCAATCTGACAACATTGGCGATACTTTGCGGAACATCTCTCTTGCCCGATCTTGCCAATCATATCCTTATGATCGAAGAAATCTCTGAATATCATTACGCGCTGGATCGAGCGATGTTCAGCATAACCAACCATTTTGCAAACAGCGGTTTAACGGGGATAAAACTGGGTCAAGTGACTGCGATCCCGCAAAATGAAAGACCTTTTGGTCAAAGTGCGCAAGCAATTGCGCGTTATTGGTGCATGCGCCATGAGATACCCTATTTGGGAAGAGCGGAAATCGGGCATGATTCAGACAATCATATTGTCCCTTTTGGATTAGCGACAATCTGATCAAAAAATATATGGCTCGTTGTTGTCGCAAACTGGTCATTTTCCAAGCTCTTGGGCCTGATTGCCAAGCATAGTTAACGCGATCTTTACTATGCTGAGCTATCCGCAATCCATGTACGCGTTTCTTCAGAGAAAAATTATCGCCAGTCTGCTGCTATTCGCTGTGGCCTTTGGCGCGGTATATGCGACAGAGAACCGATGGTTGGAAGATTATGAACTTCTTACAAAAGTACAACTCAACAAATTTCGTACAACCCAGGTTTCTGGTGACATTGTAATTGTTGGCCTTGACGACAAGAGCTACGCAGAAAACCCTCAATGGCCTTGGCCAAGAAGCGACCATGCCAAAATTGTAGATCGTTTGAACAGCTACGGTGCAGATAGAGTAATTTTTGACATATATTTTACGAAGCCATCAATCAAAGCTGAGGACGAACGATTAGCATCCGCGTTTGCGAACAGTAGGATACCGGTATTTTTACCTGCCTTAATCGACAATGCTCCCGACGGATCCTTGTTTAAAATTGAACAGCTGGAGTCATTTGTGAAGCATACCGGCGAATTGGATCTCGGCTTTGAGATTTCCGGTCAACGCCATGTTGTCTCTCTGCCATATCGAACCGAAGTCGATGGGAAGGTCTACAATTCAATTGCCTCTGAAATCTCAGGCCAAACCGGCCCCATCGGAGAATGGGTGCCAATCGACTACGCCTATGATTGGAAAAAGGTGCCCACTTTTAGCGCAATCGACGTCTTGAACGACAAAGTTGCCCCCGAGAAGCTCAAAGGCAAAACGGTATTATACGGCTATTATGCTAAGCGGTTCGGCGATACATTTTCAGATCCAAATGGCCGAGATGTACCGGGTATGGCTATTCATGCAGTGGGTGCAAATATGCTGGCTACAGCAAAGCCCACAATCATCGACACAAGTCTGTCTGCCAAAATTGCCTTGCTAATATGCCTTATCATAATTTGGACATTACCATCAAAAGCCGCTCTTTTTTCGTCCGTGATAACCATCATGTTATATCTCATTTTGAGCGTGGTTCTGGCGGATCAGGCCATCCATCTAACTATTCTGCCTAGTTTAATGATTTTCATCATCTGCGTTGGGTATTGTCAAATTGCCCTTTTCAAGAGTCAAATTGACGACGGACGAAGAATGCATGCTGAAAGCGGGCTTCCAAACCTACAAGCCTTTTTGGAAGACCGAAAACGTAGTGAAAATTCGGCCATCATTTCGATCAATTTTGATGGATATGACCTGGTTCGGAGGTCCCTATCAAGCACTCAACTACACGCCCTATTGGATCAAATTCGAACACGTCTTTCGATAATATCCAATGACATATATCAAGGTACCGATGGATCATTGTATTTTGAGATTGAAACACTTGATGAAAAAGAGATCGTCGAATCCCTGCAGGGGTTAAAAATGTTCTTTGTCAATCCAATAGCATTGGACGGCCATTTGATCGCACTAAAGCCTGCTTTTGGCTACGATATAGAGTCTTCCTTCACTCTATCGGAACGAACAAGTCATGCATTGGTTGCCTCCTGCCACGCACAGTCGACACCCCGAAAAATTGAACGATTTACTGCAATCTTGCTCGATGAAGACAAGCAGCATCTGTCCATGCAAAGCAACATTAAAAGGGCGATGGAACAAGGTGAATTGGAAGTCTACATTCAGCCGCAAGTGGATGTTGAAACCGGGTGGACCAACTCTGGTGAGGCGCTGATTCGCTGGAACGATCCTCTGCGCGGCGTAATTTCCCCGGGCGAATTTATGCCGATAATGGAAAAAACGCCGTTAATTGCCAGCCTAACCCTGCATATTTTAGAATTGGCCATTGAATCTCTGGCTCAGATATTACCGTTGGCGGACAATTTTAAGATATCTGTCAATGTTCCGCCATCTTTGATGACTGATAGTGAATTTAGCGACAAAGCTATTCAATTGATTGGCGAAGCAGATATTCCTCCATCTGCCATTGTTGTTGAGATTACTGAGCGGGGGATGCTGTTTGACAAGCAAATAGCGCAACACACTATGCAGCGATTTGTTGACGCCGGAATTGAATTTTCAATTGACGACTTCGGGACCGCCAATTCTAACATCGAAATTTTGCGTTCCATTCCTGCTTCCGAGCTGAAGATTGACCAATCTTTTATAAAAGGATTGGAAGATTCGGCAAAAGATCGGGCATTGGTCGAATCAATCATTAATATGGCGCATGGGCTTGAATATATTGTGGTTGCAGAAGGCGTAGAAAACGTTGAAATCCTCAATTTGTTAACTAATTTGGGATGCGACAAAGCGCAAGGCTACTACATTGCCAAACCTCTGAAATTAAATGATTTTACCGGGTATTTGATCCGAGAATTCTTGCACAAAAGGGTGCTAAATCGTCCCAATTATGGTTAACGCTTGTAAACCATTTTTATTATATCTATATTAACTGTTCCTAGAAGTAATGTAGGGGAACTTAAATGATTGATTGGATTTTAAATCTGTTATTCGGTCGTGGCTGGGGCGGTGGTCCTGGTTAGGCTTTGACAGCAAAACTGAAAAGAGGGGCGCTCTTTGCGCCCTTTTTTATTGGAAAAATTGTTTGAAGACCGTTCGATTTCTTCAAATAAGGCGATCACCGTTCCTTCGGTTCCAACGCCGCAATGCACTGGAAACCCAGCATATCGACTGGACTATACTGTTTTCGGGAGCCGTTTTTGAGAATTGATGATGGTCAGGAAAACCCGGCGGTCGGGTCGCAATAACCGCCGGATCCTCCAGAGGAATAACTCCATCGAGACAGAAGTTTGGGAAACTGTCCCCATGAAGACTGGTGCGAAGCCATCTGCGTGACGGCGAATGGCCTCGCGAAACAATGTATAGGCGATTCGCCGTTACCTAGATGTGACAAAGATCACGAAATGCCAATTCATAGGGAGTGTCGCCAATTATACGGTCCGCTTTGATCGATCTTTCTGATTTTGCCCCTGAATCGCGGCCTTGGCTGCGTTCCATTCGTCATCTCCCCAGGCAAGAAGCTGGGAAAAATTACCGCCGCTCGCCAGATAACTACCGCCATCGATAGCGATGGTTTGGCCCGTCAGATATTCAGCCCCAGGACCGAGCAGGAAGGCGGCAAGATTCGCCAATTCATGCATCTCACCCGGGCGATTGATTGGCGCGCCCGATTTTTTGCGGTCTTCATCGCTGCCGGTGGGGTTTAGACGCGCGGACATTCCTTCTGTTGGAAACAGACCAGGCGCAATTGCATTCATACGAATATTATGTTGCGCCCATTCCACCGCTAAGCTTTGGGTCATCACGTTAATTCCGGCCTTGGACATCGCGCTCGGCACTGTGAAGGCACTACCGTTCCAGACCCAGGTCGTCAGGATCGAAACCACATTTCCACGCGTACCACCATCTATCCAACGCTTACCAATATCATGGGTCATGTAAAATGTTCCGCGGAAGACGATGTTGGCAATCGCATCAAAACCCCTGATGGAAAGATCTTCGGTTCGAGAAATAAAGTTTCCAGCGGCATTGTTGAGGAGGCCGGTGAGCGGACCATGTTGAGACCATATCAGATCGTTCATCTCACTAATCATTTCTGCATTCCGGATATCACACGGATGCGGGACCACTTTGCCACCATGCTTCTCCACCAGTTCTGCGGCTGTCGCCTCGCACACTTCTCCGCGCCGCCCGCAAATATGGACTTCCGCACCCAGTTTCAGCAATCCTTCGGCCATTTCCTTGCCGAGACCGGTGCCGCCACCGGTTACAAGAATGCGTTCTCCCTTCATCAGGTCGTCGCGAAACATCAGTTTGCTGGTATCCATAATATCCTGTCCTATGCTGTTGACTGCTGACACTCATGATGCATCAACACTAGCCAGAAAACTAGCAGATATGATGGAGCTTCAATGATGATCGTTATTTTGACTTCTGCTGGAGACATTCACAACGCTGAATGACCGAAATCAAAACGAAAAACGGGAGCCTATCCGAAGATAAGCTCCCGCTGCGCCTCACTTGGGGCTGCTTTCCGCTTGCGCTTCCAGCTTCCGCTTCTTTGGCGTCGGGTTTCCGGGCCAGTATCTGTTTTCCGTTCTCCACATTTCCACTTGCGCTTCGATGCTTCGGTTTCCAACACATGCTGGTCCAGTCACCTGATGATTGCCGTCTCTCTGTTCCGTTTCGGCCGAAGCCTTCACTTTCCAGTCTTCTTTCAATCATCCACTGAAAGATCATTCTATCATATTTGCATATAACAAATTGGTCGTTTCAATCGTCTTTCAGCCTTTATCTCTCCCCAACGGGTCATTGCTGACTGGCCGCCGGTTATAAGCAAATGCCTTCCGATGAATTGGTTATGACTCGAAGGTCCGAGTCGGAACTAGTAGAAAAACCCCAGTTATCCACAGACAGTGAAGTTAGCGGTGGAAAAACCAGGGGGATGTGGTGGATAACAATTGTGATCGGGAAATTTTTCGAAAGTCCGGCCCCACTTGATCGGGAGGGGATAGTAAGGGGACCGGACCATCGAAACGATCCCGGCATCTTGGGAGGAGGATGCGCGCCGGGGTCGTTAAACTTATGCCTTAAACCTGAACTGTATTCAGCAAGATGATGCTGCTCATGCTCAGGGCGGCAACTATATTGAAAAGCGTCCTCATGGGATTTCTCCTTTTGATTAACGCCAGTCAAACATTCCTTTTCCTGTTCACTTGTTATGTTGAAATGGTCTTCAAACCATTAAGTTTCAATTGAAAACGGAGTTCAATAAGTTGCATTATTTGCAATCGCTTTATGCAAGCGTATAAACGATCAACCGTGGTAAGGACTTGATTTACCTAGAATATGCCCTTGAGCAGGTTTTTACCGCGATCCAAAGGATTGCGGCGGAAATTCGATTCCTCCCTGCCAATATAGGTAAATATACCATCCATTGCCTGATCCTTGACACTGTCGGTCAGTCCATCCCGAGAGATATCCATACCACCCAGTCGTGCGAGAGAAGATATCGATCCCAATCGTTCCACCTGTTTAAAAGCGCCAAGATCACCCAGGGCGGTTTCAATTAACGGGCGCACCTTGTTGCCCAATTCTATTCCAGCCGTTTTCCGGAGATATTGTGAACCCGCCGTATCGCCGCCAGTTACTATTCCAAGCCCTTCTGTCAGCGTCAAACCGTCAATCGCCGAGCGAAAAACCGGTTTGGCGGTCAATGCCGCCTGCCCAGCTGCGCTGTTTAACGTGCGCGTGATATCTCCCGTCAATCCTGCTTTGCTTGTAAAACGCAAAATATTGGTCGCGCGCTTCAATGGTCCTGGCAACAAGATACGGACGGCCTTGTCTGCATAAAAGGCACCAGGCTCACCAAGCTTATCCAGAGCATTATCCGAAGCGTTTCCAAGCAGGCTCTTTAACCCCTTGGACTGTGCAAAAGCCGGTTGTGCGATGAACGGAACCGCTCCCATCCCACTCAGGATGACACCCGTTTTCAAAAACATTCTTCTGCTGGTTTCTTCTGTCATATTCCGCTCCCATGCTTTGGTATGACTATATCATACCAGCTTGGCACGAAACTGAACAGTTCCTCCAGATTAAGTAAATTAAGGTAACTTTTGGACTAGGACACTCACTTAGCCTCAGAAAATTCCAGCGTACCGCTGGTTTCGTCCGCTGAAACTTCTGAAAGCTCCAGAGAAAATGGATCCCCGTCGTCCGTTGTACCGGACAAGTTAGTGCCATCTTTTGTCACTTCGAACTTCTCATCGGTCATTTTGGTTTCAAACCATTCTGATAGTCCATCAGCATCCGTTGGAGACACAAAACTGACGGTAACCTTACCACCCTCACCTTTCTGATCTTCGATATCAAAATTGGTGATCTTCGACCCAGGATAGAGCGGGACGTTGTTCAAATCGAAATCATCGCTATCCAGTTTGATTTCAGGAAGATTGACATCCATTGAAAAGCCATCGGCTTTAATAGAGAATTTGCTATCCTCTCCCTTGCCGCCAATTTTGATTTTTTCGGATTCTTCTGCTGAATCATCGCTCAAATCGATCGAGATACTGGAACCTTCATCCTCTGATTTACTGCATGCGGAAAGGATCAGCGGAAAGGCTGCGACGACGGCGATAAACTGCTTATTCATTTCAATCTCCAAGCTGTATTATCCATATAGTACAGCTTGGAGATATAGAGGTCAAGCTCGATTAGCCGGGTTCAATTCCTGCACCAGGATTTGCGGCATTTACTACGCCACCATCGACGGGCAATGTCGAACCAATGACGTAGTCACCCGCGGAACTCGCCAAGAAAACAGCTGCCGAAGCCATGTCTTCTGCGCGACCGATGCGCCGAGCGGGAATCCCGGGGGCCACAGCATCGCCATGATCCCGAGCAGCCTTGTTCATTGTGGAAGCAAAAGCGCCCGGAGCAATGCCGGTCATGATAATATCTTCTTGCACCAGCTTGGATGCCATTTTGCGGGTCAGGTGAATGACCGCTGCCTTGGAAGCCTGATAGCTGTAAGTCTCCCACGGATTGACTTTTAATCCATCTATGGATGCAATGTTGATCACCTTTGCAGGTTGTTCGAAACTGGCCGCTGCCTTGAGCTGTGGATGGAGCGCCTGCGTCAAAAAGAACAATCCTTTGACGTTGGTGTCCATTACCTTGTCCCAACCATTCTCGGGGAAATCGATATATTCGGTACCCCATGCAACACCAGCATTGTTTACGAGTATGTCGAGCTTCTCTTCACGGGATGCAATCTCGGCAGCCAAAGCCTTGCAACCCTCAACGGTTGAAATGTCTCCCTGGATATAGATACAGTTATCACCGAATTCTGCTGCTGCCGCTTCGCCTTGATCGGCTTTTCGCCCAGAGATATAGACTTTGGCACCTTGTGCAAGGAACCCCTCGGTGATCATCGCACCAATGCCCCGCTGACCGCCAGTGACGAGCGCGACGCGCCCTTCGAGGGAAAAGAGTTTGTTGAAATCCATTATATTGCTTCCTTCTAGTATCCGTGCATCTCGGCGACAAGATTGGTGTGATAATTGGCGTCGCCCATAAATTCGGCCAGCGCGCGATCGCGTTTCATGTAGAGACCAATGTCATATTCGTCGGTCATGCCAACGCCGCCGTGCATCTGCACACCTTCCTTGACCGAAAGCGCCGCCGCTTTGCCTGCTTTTGCTTTCGCTACAGAGATCATCAGTTCTGCTTTGTCGGAACCGTCATCGAGCATCTGCTGCGCTTTCAAGACGGTAGCTCGCGCCACTTCCATTTCGCTGTAAAGGTGCGACAGGCGATGTTGTAGCGCCTGGAATGTACCGATAATTTTATCAAACTGTTTCCGGCCTTTTACATAATCGATCGTGATATCCATTGATCCGGCACCAACACCAACGGTCTCAGCGGCAGAACCCGCTCGGCCTGCGTTAAGCATGCGTTTTAACACGGCATCGCCTTCATCCACTTCACCAATCACAGCATCCGCATCGACAATGACACCATCAAATTCGACATGAGCAGCAACGGCACTATCCACCAACCGCACATTGTTGCGCGACAGACCATCCGAATTGGTGTCGACCGCAAACAACGTCAGCCCTTTGTCGTCTCCAGCGCTGCCGCTGGTGCGCGCAGCCACGATCAATGTGTCCGCGGAACCGCCCTGCACAACAAACTGTTTCTTCCCATCCAGTTTAAAACCATTGCCTTCGCGCGTCGCTGCCATGCTGATTTGATCGGGGCGGTGCTTCGCTCCTTCGTCAATCGCAACCGCCAGAACACTGTCTCCGGACAGAACACCTGGAAAATACTTGTCCCGCAATGTCTGTCCGCCAGCATTGAGCGCTTCTACTCCAGCCACAGCGGTCGTTAAAAAAGGAGATGGTGTCAGATTCCGGCCAATTTGTTCCAGAACCACACCGGCCTCGACATGACCCAGGCCGAGTCCGCCTTCATCTTCCGAGATCAGGATTCCGGTAAAACCCATTTCGGCAAATTTTTTCCACAAATCGTGGGAAAAACCATCCTTGCAATTCTTGTCCCGGAACTCACGGAAATGCGCAACATCGCCTTCACCTTTCATAAAATCGGCGGCGCTGTCTTGCAGCATTTGTTGGTCTTCATTGAGATAGAGTGGCATCTATAATTCCTTTATTGTCTTCCCGGATCAAATCCGGGACCTTTTGACCAGAATAGATCGCGAGACGATTTTCTGGCAAGGCCAAGCACCTGTCAGGCAGGCACTCTGTTGTTCTTGTTTATGCTCCGGGAAGCTGCAAAATCTGTTTGGAAACGACGTTGAGCATAACCTCACTGGTGCCGCCTTCAATACTGTTGGCCTTGGTTCGCAGCCAATCGCGCGCGGTTAGACCGCCATTGGTGGCTTCGCTTTCCCATTCAAGCACTTCACTGCCACCAGCCGTCATGATCAATTCATAGCGACTTTTGTTCAGTTCTGTTCCCACATATTTCATCATATTGGGTTGTGCAGGATGACACAGGCCTGCCTTGAACGTGTCACCAAAACGTTCCGCCATGGCGCGGAATGCGAGCAATTCAATATCGATATCGGCCAAATCAGCCCGCAACATCGGATCGTCCAGACGGCCCATTTCGTCACGACCAATCTGATCGGCAAATTTTGCACCCAGCGATCCTCCGCCGGATCCGCCCTGGCCAGAGATCATGCTGCGCTCATGACCCAGCAGATATTTGGCAACATCCCAACCACGATTTTCTTCGAAGACTACCGAAGATATGCCCTCACCATAGGATTTCGGAACTTTCACATCATCGAAGAAAGTCTCGCAAAAAGGCGAGGCGCCGGAGATCAGTTTAATCGGTTTGGTAGTCACACCTTCACTCGCCATGTCAAATAGCAGGAATGTGATACCTTTATGCTTCTCATTCTTGTCTGTCCGCGTCAGACAGAATATCCAGTCGGCCTTGTCCGCATAGCTGGTCCAGATTTTCTGGCCGTTCACAACATAATGATCACCTTGATCAATGGCACTGGTTTGAAGAGAAGCCAAATCTGATCCTGATCCGGGTTCAGAATAGCCCTGACACCAACGGATTTCTCCGCGCGCAATCTTTGGGAGGAAATGCTTCTTCTGCTCTTCCGTGCCAAATTGCAGCAATGCGGGGCCAAGCATCCAGATACCAAAGCTTGACAGTGGTGAGCGGCATTTCAAACGCCCCATTTCCTGGCCCAGAACTTTGGCCTCGGCTCGGGACAGTCCGCCGCCGCCATATTCTTTTGGCCAATCAGGAACGGTCCAGCCTTTTTCGGCCATGATGTCCATCCACTCTTTTTGACCAGGTTTGTAAGTGGGATTGCGACCACCCCAACAGGCATCGCTTTCATCTACAACGGGCTCGCGCATCTCAGGCGGACAGTTGGCTTCCAGCCAAGCAGCCGTCTCTGCACGGAAAGTTTCAATATCGGACATGACGATTTTCCTTTTAATTGCTCAATTAAAGTTGGACTATCATAAAAATGACAACGGGTTCAATGATTCCCTTTGCAAAAATTTATCGGAGGACAGGATATGCGTTTTGAAGGCAAAACAGCGGTAATAACGGGCGGCTCATCCGGAATTGGACGGGAGACGGTCGACCTGTTCCTTCGCGAGGGTGCCAATGTCGTCATGGGCGATATCGACGATGCGGAAGGCAGTGCTATGATGGCTTCTTTGGGCGAAGCCTTTCATTTCATAAAATGCGATGTGACGCGGGAAGATCAAGTAAAGGGCCTGATGGATCAGGCAGCAGAGAAAACTGGCGGCATCGATATAATTTTCAACAATGCCGGATCTGGTGGACCACGCGATCCGATTGACGAGATTAGCGGCGATGATTGGGACTTTGCCATGGCATTGCTGTTAAAATCCGTGGCAATGGGCATTCGCCACGGCGCTCCACATTTGAAACAACGCGGTGGCGGAGCCATTGTCAACACAAGTTCAATTTGCGCCTTTCGCGCCGGTTTTGGTCCCATTGCCTATTCAACCGCCAAGGCTGGCGTGTTGCATTTGACAAAACTGGCAGCCGCTGAACTGGCACAACATAATATCCGCGTGAACGCCATTTGCCCCGGTTTCATTCAAACCAATATTTTTGCCACAACCTTGGGCGCTAACGAGGAACAAAGGGTAATGATCAATAGCGCAATCGGTCAAATGGGCGCTGCCGCTCAACCGGTTGCCAGACCCGGCAGGGCTAGCGATATTGCCGAAGCCTGTGCCTATCTTGCAAGTGACGTCGCAGGTTTTGTAACCGGGACGCATCTTCTCGTCGATGGCGGAATTATGTCCGGCGAGCGCAGTAGCTGGGATCCGGAAACCCCGGGCATGTTCGATGCAATGCTGCCCGAGGAGCTTCAATGAGCATTAACAGCGATCCGCTGCCAACGAGAACCAAAGCACTTTATGGTTTCGGATCCGTCGCCTACGGTATCAAGGACAATGGCTTCGCCACTTTCCTGCTATTCTATTATAATCAGGTTATCGGCATGCGCGCAGACCTGGTCAGCCTGGCCATAGCACTGGCGCTTATTATTGATGCGTTTGTCGACCCCATTATCGGGCAAATGACAGATCGCACGCGCACGAAAATTGGCCGACGTCATCCTTGGCTCTATATTTCCGCCATTCCGATCTGCATTACCTGGCTGCTGCTCTGGCATCCTCCGGAAGCCAGTGAGACCGTTCAATTTGTCTATTTGCTGGCACTGGCGATCCTTGTTCGACTGTCTTTGTCGCTCAACGAGGTTCCTGCTCTGGCACTACTTCCAGAGCTGTCCACCGACTATCATGACCGGACCAGCATTACGCGCTATCGCTATCTGTTCGGCTGGGCCAGCGGCTTATTGTTGATGTTTTTCGCCTATTCGTTTCTGTTGGTACCAACCGACGAATATAAAGACGGCCTGCTCAATGCGGAAGGCTATTCAACCTATGCCATTATTGGTGCCTTCGTCATGGCCTTTGCTGTTCTTGTCGCGGCAAGGGGAACTCACAAGCGCATAGTGACGGCCTATCATGCCGGCGGCAAGCTTCCCGAAACTTCCGAATCGCTGAAAGAAATATTTGGCACGTTCCGTTTTCGGCCATTCATGCTGCTGATGTTTGCCGGTCTGTTTGCCTATACCAATCAGGGCATAATTTTCGCTCTGTCGCCCTATTTGCTGACCCATGTCTGGCTGTTCGGGCAAACTGAACTGGCAATCTATTCGGCAACATTGTTCATTGCGGCAATACTAGCATTTATAATTGTCAACGGCGTTTCGCAACGTTTCGGCAAATCGAGAACCGCCTGCTATATGGTACTGGCGTCAATTGTTTTGGGGACGGGTCCCTATTGGCTGTATCTCGCAGGACTATTTCCCGCGACAGGCTCGCCAGTTTTGCTCCCGCTTTTCCTAACCTTCATCATTCTGGGAACGGCATGCGGCATTTGCACATTGATTTTGACAATGTCGATGATGGCAGATGTCACCGACGCCTATGAACATGAATATGGCAAACGCTCGGAAGGCGTTTTTGCATCGGGCGTATGGTTGATGCAAAAATCGGTAGGTGCGCTTGGGCTGTTAATGGCTGGCCTGATTATTGCGATCGTGCAGCTTCCGGAAAAAGCATCTCCCGGTTCAGTCGATCCTGAAATCGTGACCAACATGGTTTGGATATACGCTTTACTGGCTGTCATCATCGGATCGATTGGCGCCTGGGCCTATACTTTGTTTCCCATAAGCGAACAGGACCACAGCGACATGGTCTCAAACAAAAAAAGCGTCGAAGCATAGCAGAGCAACCATTGTGAAATGAGAAAATTAAGGCAGTTTCCTTGTGGAAATCGGTCAACGCCTCTGCTAGTTTAATTGCATAATTAAACTTCGAAATAACAGAAAAGGATTTGGGCATGGACTTCGATCTCACGGAAAAGCAGGAATATTGGCGTAACCGGGTACGCGATCATATTGAGACTCACCTGCGCTCACGTGTCGATGATTATAAGAAAGAAGATGCTTCTCCTGATCGCTGGAAAGTCATTCAGACAATCGAGGAAGAGAAGGTAAAGGCAAAAGAAGCCGGCATCTGGAATCTCTTCATGCCGCCATCCAATCCTAACCTGCCGCATATTGACGACACGTTTGAGTTTGAAGGCCCGGGCCTGACCAACATGGAATATGCGCTATGTGCCGAAGAAATGGGCCGTCTCGGCTTTTCTTCCGAAGTGTTTAACTGCTCGGCTCCGGACACTGGCAATATGGAAGTGTTCCACCGCTACGGAACCATTGAACAGAAAGAGCAATATCTGCGTCCATTGATGAACGGCGAAATCCGTTCAGCCTTCCTGATGACAGAGCCACGGGTTGCTTCTTCTGATGCGACCAATATCGAAACCAAGATTGAACGCGATGGCGATGAATATGTCATCAATGGCCGCAAATGGTGGTCTTCCGGTCTTGGAGACCCTCGCTGTTCGATTGCAATTGTGATGGGCAAAACCCGTTTTGACGGCAGCCGCTACACCCAGCAATCGCAAATCTTGATGCCGACCGATGCAGAGGGCGTGAATATTATCCGGCACCTACCGGTCTTTGGATATGATGATGCACCACACGGCCATATGGAAGTCGAAATGAAGGATGTCCGTGTTCCGGCCTCCAACATTATTCTTGGTGAAGGCCGCGGCTTTGAAATCGCCCAGGGTCGCCTTGGGCCTGGCCGGATTCATCACTGCATGCGGACTATTGGTGTGGCTGAAGAAGCGCTGGAAAAAATGGTGCGGCGTCTGCAATCTCGTGTTGCGTTCGGCAAAACTCTCTCTGAGCACAGCATCTGGGAACAACGTATCGCGCGCGCCCGCATCGACATCGAAATGAGCCGTCTGCTTTGCCTGAAAGCTGCTGACATGATGGACAAAGTCGGGAACAAAGTAGCCAAGGCAGAAATCGCCATGATCAAGGTACAGGCTCCCAACATGGCGCTGCAGATTATTGATGACGCGATTCAGGCCCATGGCGGTGGCGGGGTAAGCGAGGACTTTGGTCTGGCTAGCGCCTACGCCCATCAGCGGACTTTGCGTTTGGCCGATGGTCCCGACGAAGTCCATGCGCGTACGATCGCAAAGATCGAAATGGGCAAATATGCAGAAGAAGCACCAGGTAGCAAGATGAAGGAAGAACTATCTTCCGGTGATCTCGCCGTAACACGATAGGAACCCGTAACATGAAAGCAGCAATACTCCGTGAACCGGGCAAGCCTCTGAGCATAGAGGAAGTGCAGATTGACAAACCGAAGGCACATGAGGTGCTAATCCGTACCGCCGCCTGCGGACTTTGTCACAGCGACCTTCATTTCATCAACGGCAGTTATCCGCATCCCCTGCCCGCCATTCCCGGCCACGAAGCGGCAGGAATTGTGGAGGCAGTTGGCGATGAAGTGACCAGCGTGAAAGTGGGGGATGCCGTCGTATCCTGCCTTTCCGCCTTTTGCGGCAATTGCGAATATTGCGTCACCGGCAGAATGTCACTTTGTCTGGGAGCCGCAACCAGGCGAGGCGTCGATGATGCCCCTCGGATCAGCCAAGATGGCGAAACCGTGAACCAGATGCTCAATCTGTCCGCCTTTGCCGAACAGATGCTGATCCACGAAAACGCGTGCGTGACTATTGATCCGGAAATGCCGCTCGATCGCGCTGCATTAATTGGATGTGCGGTGACGACGGGTGCGGGGACTATCTTCAACGCCTGCAATGTGACGCCGGGCGAAACCGTTGCTGTAGTCGGTTGCGGCGGTGTCGGACTGGCAACGATCAACGCTGCCAAAATAGCGGGAGCTGGCCGTATCATTGCCGCAGATCCGCTTCCTGAAAAACGGAAGATGGCTGAGGAAATGGGCGCAACGGATACAGTCGATGCCACTGCAGACGGAGCGGCTGGAGAAATTGTGGAAATGACGGGCGGTGGTGTTGACTATGCAGTAGAAGCCGTCGGACGCCCGCAATCGGCTCAATTGTCCGTCGATGTTCTGAAACGAGGCGGCACGGCAACCATCCTGGGCATGATGCCGCTGGCTGAAAAAGTCGGCCTCAGCGCCATGGACCTGCTCTCAGGCAAAAAACTACAGGGCGCGATCATGGGCGGAAACAGATTCCCGGTCGATATCCCGCGTCTTGTCGACTTTTATATGAAGGATATGCTGAAACTGGACGAGCTTATTTCCGATCGCATTCCTCTTGAGCAGGTCAACGAAGGCTTTGCAGCAATGGAAAAAGGCGATACCGCCCGTTCTGTCATCGTATTTGATCAATAGGAGCCTTTAACAATGGCAGAAATCAATCCACAAGTGGATATGGTCGGCACAATGGATGTTCCGGAAAAGGATAAACTGGACGAAGCCAGTCTGGCAAACTGGATGGAAGCCAATGTGGAGGGTTTTTCTGGCCCGATAACATTGAGCAAATTCAAAGGCGGGCAATCCAATCCCACCTACAAGTTAGAAACACCCGGCACGGACTACGTGTTGCGCAAAAAACCATTCGGAAAATTGCTTCCTTCTGCCCATGCCGTAGACCGGGAATTCCGGGTCATCGCTGGCTTGCATCCAGCAGGATATCCGGTTGCGAAACCTTACGGCCTTTGTGACGATGACGATGTGATAGGAACCATGTTCTACATCATGGGCATGGCCGATGGCAGGACCCTATGGGACGGCACATTGCCCGACAGCGAACCGGCCGAACGAAAAGCCATATATCATCAGATGATCGATAATCTCGCCTTGCTGCACAGCTATGACCCATCAGAATTAGGCTTGGAAAAGCATGGAAAACCGGGAAATTATTGCGAACGCCAGATTTCTCGCTGGTCACAGCAATATAAGCTGTCCGAGCTGCAGGAAATTCCGGAAATGGACAATTTGATCGAATGGCTGAACAAGACCATTCCGGAACAAAAGCATTTCAGTATTGTCCATGGCGATTATCGTCTCGACAACATGATCTTTGCCAACGACAAGCCGGAAGTGATTGCAGTTCTGGACTGGGAGCTATCGACGCTCGGCGATCCGATTGCCGATTTTGCCTATTGGTTGATGGCTTATGAGCAGGAACCAGAAGGCCGAAGCGGATTGAAAGGTGTGGATGTTGAAGCTCTTGGCATTCCAACCCGCGACGAAGCCATTGCCCGATATTGTGACAAACTGGGCATCGATGACCTGCCCCCTATGGACTGGTATCTCGCCTATAATCTGTTTCGGATCGCCGCAATTTTGCAAGGCATCCAGAAACGCGTAGTAGATGGAACCGCGAATAGCGCTGCTGCTGCGGAAATGTCCGATCGCGTCACGCCATTGGCACAAGCGGGCTGGGAAGCCGCCAAACGCGCAGGAGCATAAAGGAACCTCATCATGGCCGATCTAAAAGACAAAGTTGCCATCATCACCGGCGCTGGCAGCGGCATTGGAAGGGCTTCGGCTCTGCTCTTTGCCGAACATGGTGCCAAGGTAATCGCCAGCGATGTCACCGATGATGTGGAAGAGACGGCCAAGGGTTCCGAAGGCAGCATAATTGCTATCAAGGCTGATGCCGGCAGTGAGGGCGATGTTGAAATGCTTGTCGAAGCAGCCGAGCAACGCTTTGGCGACTTGCATGTCTTTTTCGCCAATGCCGGTATTGGTGGCGGTTTTCAGGGTATATTCGACAGCGATGTTGCCGAGTGGCAGGAAGTATTACGGGTAAATCTCATCGGCCCTTTTTTGGCCGCGAAATATGCGGGTAAGGTTATTGCTGAAAGCGGTCATGGCGGCTCCATCATCTGCACAGCCAGCGTGGCGGGCATCCGCTCAGGCGCAGGTGGTCCGGCCTATAGCGCTTCCAAAGCAGGCGTTATCAATCTGGTTAAAGTTGCCGCTCAGCAATTTGCGACATCGAATGTGCGATGCAACGCGATTTGTCCCGGCATTACGGAAACCGGGATGACCCAGTTCATATATGACAAGGCCCGTGAAAAGGGGAAAGAGGACCGCCTGGGGTATCTTAATCCTTTGCGGCGCGGCGCTGCTCCGATTGAGATGGCCGAAGTTGCGCTTTTCCTTGCCTCTGACCGGTCATCCTATGTCAACGGACAGGCAATCGCCGTCGACGGAGGACTGAGTGCATCGCACCCGGTCACCCGTCAGGAATTTGGCCGGACTGCGGTGTAAGCCTGCTCCTTACTTGTTTCGGAGCGCCCCAATCTCAGTTGGCTAGAGCAAGGCTGCCGTTTCCGAGTTGAACATAGTCAACCCGACTACCAGTCGCTCCGCAGAGAAAATTGGTTTGATTGCCGCCGGTCAGATCGCCTTCTACCCGCCAGCCGGAACCATCCCGAGCCACCGCACGGATTTCCGAAACCCGCGCATTGTCACCCGCCTGAATTTCGGCGGCATTGGAACAGGCGTTGATCGCTAGATCCATGTTTCCGGTTCCGCGGCTGCTCTGCTCGTCACGATCATTGGATCGCCGATTGTCATAACCTCGGTCATCGCCGCGATAATCGCGCTGACGATAGTCACGGTCCCGGCTATTTCGATAATCACGATCATCATAGCGCCGGTCTTTCTTGTTTTTGGAGGCCGCACTGGCAATCGCGGCAATACCGCCAAGGATCAGGATACCGGCAACAACATCCCCGCCATCAATGCGTCCACGACGATGACGATGTCCGCGATATCCTCGATACCCACGATTTCCGCGCCATCTTTCAGCTTTCTCAACCTCCGATGTCCAAGCCAGACTGTTCATATCTATTGGCTGGCTCATCGCTCCTGCGACTGAAACCGGCGCTGCCATGGCCGGCGTGAATCCAGTGAATATCAAAGCCGAGGAGGCCACGACTGCGGACAGTTTCTTTTGAAAAGTCATACTCTACACCCCTGTGTTACGCTCTAGATGCTGTGCCCCTATGTTAACCAAAGCACCAAATCTGGAGAAAGTTATAATGGTTCAGCCTGTCGCCAGGCTGAACCAAATTCCATCATTCGTCACTTGCCGGGTCATCAACGATGACGGTTAAGACCCTTGAAGCGGATGTCAGTAACCTTGCGTCCCTCGACAAAGCATGTGAACTTGCCGGTGTCGTAGTTACTATGGCCGCGATTATATCCGCTGCGATAGTGACGGCCACGATAGTTGTCCTGCACCGCAATACGGCCTTTAACACGGTATCCGTAACGGGTTCTTTTCACATCCCGGATCTCGGTCACATCCGCTTTGCCATATTGACCCGCCCGACGTTCCGCCTGACGCACACATTTGTTCACGGCCTTGCGCGGACGGATGTGTTGGTTCTGACCATAATTATTGTACCGGACATAATCGCCGCGATACCCGCGATCATAATTGTTGCTGTAGCGATCTTTTTTACCCGAGGTCAGGATGGCGGCCAGTCCGCCCAGAACGACGGCTCCCGCAATTACCTCACCTGCACCAATCCCGTTATCGCGATGCCCTTTGGCCATTGCCGGGGTTGCTGAAACGGCCATCGCAGTTGCGGCAGCGGTTCCGACTATTGCTGTTTTAAGAGTCTTCATGTCCACTTTCCTTTTAGACTGCAAGGGAACCATTTCCCGAGCTGCGAACATGTTTTAGATGAGTCGCATTGAGCAAAGACTGAACTTACTCGACAGGCTTTGTTCAGGTTAAGAGCTACTTTTATGAATGATATTTATTGATTAAATTCATATAGTTAATCCCATTTATTGCCGATGAGATGGCCTAAAGAGTAACTTTCAACAGGGGCATATGTGAAACTGATTATACCGGACAACACAAGGATATCCGCTTTGCGCAAGGGTCAAATAGTTTCCCGAAATTGTGTAATATTGAAAATCCGTGCTAGTCCCACGCTATGACAATTACGAAATCCCGACTGTTCTTATTGGCAATATGTCTATTGATTGCCGTTAGCTTCCTTGGTGGATCGGCAATTTGGTCGATGCTCGGTCTTGCCGATGACCTCACTATTGAAGGAAATGCTGAAATCGTCCGACCGGATAGTGGCGGCCTTGGAACAGACTGGACCGCCTATGGCGGTGATCCCGGCGGGAACCGATATACGGCAGCCGCGCAGATTAATATCGACAATGTCGATCAATTGGCCATCGCCTGGACCCATCATAGCGGGTCATTGAACGGCAAAAGTGAGGAAGACCGCAACAAAAGCGCGCTGCAAACAACGCCAATATTGGTTGAAGACTCCTTGGTATTCTGCACCCAGTTCAACGAGGTCATCGCGGTTGATCCAGGAACTGGTGAAGAAAAATGGCGCTATGATCCGAAAGTTCCAACTGGCAGCAATCCAGCCAATCAATATACATGCCGCGGGGTTTCCTACTGGAAAGATACGGCAGCGGAAACAGATGCTAAATGCGCTACGCGGCTGTTTACCGGGACCGTTGATGCCCGAGTCATCGCGCTTGACGCCAAAACAGGCGAGCCATGCCAAGGATTTGCGGATGGCGGTACCAAACGTATCCGACCATCGATATCCTTGCGGTGGCCGGGTGAGTTCCAGATAACCTCGGCGCCAGCCATCGTTGGAGATACCGTGGTAACGGGAACCTCCATCGGGGACAATCTGCGCACGGATGCTCCCAAGGGCACAGTTTTCGCCTTTGATGCACGTACAGGTGAAACGAAATGGACCTTTGATCCTCTGTCGGGTTCCCCCGATATTCGCGGTGGCCATAGCAATGTCTGGTCAACCATTGCTGTCGATGAAGCGCGTCAGATGGTGTTTCTCCCAACCTCCAGCCCCAGCCCGGATTATTATGGTGGCAACCGGCCCGGTGACAATCTTTATGCCAATAGTGTGGTTGCTTTGAACGGCGAAACCGGAACCGTTGCGTGGCATTTCCAAACCGTGCATCACGACGTCTGGGATTATGACATTCCGGCGCAACCGGGCCTCGTCCAAGTCTGGCGCGATGGCAAAGCGCATGATGTCGTGGCGCAAGTGACCAAGACGGGTTTCGTTTTTGTATTGGACCGCGATACAGGAAAGCCATTTTTACCGATTGAAGAACGCGCTGTTCCGCAGCAGGCTGAACAAGGAGAAATGCTCTCTCCAACTCAGCCGTTCCCGGTCAACACCCCAAGCATCGTACCCGATCGACTTGATCCCGCAGATGCCTTCGGGATTTCACTCTGGGATAAGCTGGCTTGCAAAGCGCAATTGGAAGACCTTCGGGCAGAAGGGTTGTTCACCCCGCCGACGATTCAGGGAACATTGTCGTTACCCTTTACCGGCGGTGGAGCCAATTGGGGCAGCGCCGCTTTTGACCCCCGGCGGAATTTGCTGGTGATCAACATGAATAATATCGGCCAGTATATGCGCCTTCAGCCCAATACGACCGATAGCAAAAAGGCCAATATGATTAGCGACAATGACGAATTTGCGCCAATGGAAGGCGCTCCATATGGCATGAGCCGGGCCATGCTTGTGTCTCCACTCGGACTACCCTGTACGCCGCCGCCATGGGGGGTGCTGGCAGGCATAGATTTGGACAGCGGTAAAATCGTCTGGCGTCAAACTTTGGGTACAACCGAAGATATTGCGCCTGGTGGGCTTGCGTTGAAACTCGGTACACCAGCTATGGGTGGTCCGATTGTGACAGCGGGAGGGTTGATATTTATTGCCGGTACCGCTGATGACTATCTTCGCGCTTTCGACGTCACCAATGGCAAGGAGCTATGGAAAGGTCGCCTTCCGGCTGGTGGACAGGCAACGCCTATGAGCTATGTTTGGAAAGGCCGCCAATATGTCGTCATTGCTGCCGGCGGCGCTTCCAACGTTGGTTCAAAGCTAGGGGATAATATCGTGGCATTCGCCCTTAACTAACCATCGGTTGATCGAATCATTGTCCAGAAAGGTTGAAACGGACGAGGGATAAGGACGTATTTTCCTCCGCGCCGTCTTCAAAAATCACGCGTATTTGATCTTTTTCGATCGATTTCAGGCGGACCGGATACCAGCGCCCTTGGCGCTTCCAGTTCACTTGCAAACCTGCAGCCCCTTCCAAAACCAGATCCGCTATTATCTGCCGTTCAACGGTATCTAGCCGCAGATCATCAAAGCGAACACGGTAACCACCTTCTTTCTCTTGTAATATGGTGCCCGGATACCAAAAATTGTCGCCCTCCCGATTGACGATCA
>Ga0316204_10004524_pt1 | contig 24784 bp, 19 predicted proteins | sample 6monrhotite_MG_2_FD_205661 | JGI IMG/M metagenome (GOLD analysis project Ga0316204, IMG submission 205661) | Microbial mat bacterial communities from mineral coupon in-situ incubated in ocean water Damariscotta River, Maine, United States -... | ecosystem: Environmental > Aquatic > Marine >... | reverse complement strand
TCACCCCTTCCCATCCCGAACAGGGAAGTTAAGCCCGTTTGCGCCGATGGTACTGCTACACCAAGTGGGAGAGTAGGTCGCCGCCTTCTTTGAAACCCCTTTACTTAATTGTAAAGGGGTTTTTTTATGGATTTGTTTTATATTATGTAACCAATGAATTCAAGTGAACAATTTGAAGAAAAATTAAACACCTATTCTCACGGCTTAGGAATTATTTTAGCCATGATTGGAGGATATCTATTATTGAAAGAGGATGTAAGTCCGTATTTAGGCTTATTAGTATATAGCTTGTCATTAATTCTACTTTTTACAGCTTCTACATTATATCATGGAGTTTCTAATCCTTTTAGGAAACAAAAATTAAGAATATTAGATCATATTAGTATCTACTATCTAATTGCTGGTACTTATACACCAGTTTGTTTGTCGATATTATATGATTCTAAGGGAGTACTATTACTTTGGCTAGTTTGGGGAATAGCTTTTTTTGGCACTATATTAAAGTTGTTTTTTACCGGTAGGTTCGAAGTGTTTTCTCTAATACTTTACGGAATAATGGGTTGGTTAGTAGTACTAGATTTAAACTATTTGATGGAACAAACTTCAACTCAAAGTTTATTTTACTTAGGACTTGGAGGAGCTTGTTATACTATTGGAATTATATTCTATGCAAATAGAAAGATTTTACTTAACCATTTTATTTGGCACCTATTTGTATTGGGGGGAGCTATCAGTCATTGGATTTTTATTTACTCTGAACTATTATAAGGTTATAAAAAATAGGCAATACCAATACCCAGAACAATTACAATTAACTTTCTCAAATTAAAACTGTGGCCCTGTGAACTTTCAAAAAGGACTATAGTAGATATATGAAAAAAGATACCAATAGCAATAGCAGTGAGTTGGTTTTGATATTCTAATACAAAAGTAGATTTTTGACTTAAAAAACTTCCTAAAGGAGTCATAAGGGCAAATAAGGAAATAAATAGAATGCTCAGGCCCGTATTTAGTTTGGAGTTGACCAAAAAGACAGATAAAATTAAGGCCACAGGTATTTTGTGTACCAATATAGCATACAATATGTTGTTGTCTTCTGCAATTGGAATTCCCTCAATTAAGGCATGTAAAGAGAGACTTAAAAAAAGAACAATCGGGAATGTATTAGCTTTCAAATCAATATGAACATGCCCATGTTCCGCACCTTTTGAAAAAAACTCTAAGAATACTTGAAGTAAAATTCCAATAAGAATAAAAACTGCCACATTTTTTGAATTAGAGCTCTCATAAACTTTTGGTAATAATTCAAAAAAACTTAAAGCAAGAAGGAAGGCGCCACTAAAAGCTAATAGTAATTTAATGTTTTTTTGACTTTTTGGCTTAACCAAATAGACAAAAATAAAACTTGCTACCACTGCTAAAATTGGTAGAACGTAATTCATAGCTAGGGTATTTATTGGTTACTAGTTATAAGGTGTAAAATTAGCCTATTTTTGAAGAACACTTTTATGAAATATGGAAAGGAATTTTAAAATGTTGGCTAAAACCTTATATGGTTTTGAACCTATTTTGGCCAAGGAGCTCAGAAACCTTGGGGCAAGTAATGTTCGCGAAGGCGTAAGAAATGTGACTTATGAAGGTGATACTGGCTTTATGTATAAGGCAAATTTATCTTTGCGTACGGCACTGAAAGTTTTGAAACCTATTAAGAGTTTTAAAGTTTTTAATGAAAAACAGCTTTATCGAGGTATTTATGATATTGACTGGTCGGATTATTTTGATAGTTCTATGTCTTTTGCATTTGATACTGTCCTGAACTCTGATGTATTTAATAATTCACTTTTTGTTTCACAACGTGCCAAAGATGCCTTAGTAGATAAGTTTCGAGATGTAGAAAGAGAAAGACCTAGCGTAAATACTAGAGAGCCAGATATTAGAATTAATATTCATCTTTTTAATAATGACTGTACCGTATCTCTTGATAGTTCTGGAGCTTCATTACATCAAAGAGGATATCGTATTGCAACTAATATAGCTCCAATTAATGAAGTTTTAGCGGCTGGATTATTATTAATGAGTGGTTGGGACGGTCGAAGTGATTTTTTAGACCCTATGTGCGGTAGTGGCACCTTTTTGATTGAGGCTGCCATGATTGCTTGTAATATACCTGCAAATATTAATAGGGATTCTTTTTCATTTCAGAATTGGAAAAGTTTTGATGACGAACTATTCCAAAAGATAGTAGATTCTCGATTAAATCAAACTAGAGAGTTTCACCATAAAATCATTGGTTTTGATAAGGCACCTTCTGCCGTTCGAAAATCACAAGAGAATGCTGAGAATGCAAACCTGTCTGAATATATTTCCATAGAAAGAAAAGATTTTTTTAGAACCCTTAAGCCTGTTGAAAATAAATTGCACATTGTATTTAACCCACCTTATGGAGAGCGTTTAAATATCAATGTTGATGAATTTTATTCTAAGATTGGTGATACGTTAAAGCAAGACTACGCTGGAACCAAAGCATGGTTTATAACTTCTAACCTTGAAGCATTAAAACATGTAGGTTTACGACCTTCAAGAAAAATAAAAGTATTCAATGGAAAACTGGAATCTAGACTGGTTATGTATGAACTTTATGAAGGCAGCAAAAAAGGGAAATATATAGAAAGGAAAATAAGTTGAGACTTTTCTACTCAGTCTCGTTAACGGGTTTTTTACGTTTTTTCTTTGACTTCTTATATAGTGGCAAGAAATAGGATAATGAGTAGTTAAAACCTACACCCCATTTACTTTCATCTGTTACCTTATTAAATCCAGGAATCCAAAGATTCCTAAAATTCTCAGGATCGTTATTACTTACCAACCTGGCCAATCTTGCACTAATACCAATATAGGTATTGGTGAAAACCTCTGCTTTTAAACCTAAAACAAACTCTAACCAAGAGGCATTTAAATTTTTAAATTCTGTTGGTTCTATACTTCCTACAACAAAACCATCAGGACTAAAGAAGCGATTGCTATCGAAATAAGAAAAATTGTTCAGGGTTTGACTGAAACTGCTATAGGCATATCTAGCCCCAATGGTTATTTGATTATTCATTCCAAACCAGTTTTGATAGGTGTTTTTATCAACACCCAATTTTATATAGCTGCCTGATGTGGTGTAATCATAAAGTACAGATTGTTCTACATTTTCATTTTGTGTTTTTTCTTCATTACCCAGTTCTACAGCTAGATATAAATCTTCTGTTAATCTATAATCACCAACTATTTCAAAACCAGTATAATCATCAATTAAAAAAGACAACAAGGGCCTACTTAGGTCAATGCCGACTCTTAAGCCATATTTTTGCTTGTATTCAATTGAATCTTTCAATTGAGCATCACTAGGGTCATCTTCTTGAGAAACCCCAATTGAAATAAATAACAAAAAAAGAATGTTAATGAAATACTTTAACATGTATTGCATTTGATCGTTCAACATCAGTGTTTATAATCGATATACGCTTTATCCAGTCACTAGAAAATACTTGTCTTGTAGTATCTAGCCCATTAAAATTTGCAATAAACCCACAAGCTCTTGAAATATATTCTCTATTAACCGTATAATTAAAGCTTAGAGTATCAATGGTTCCTGTAAGTTCTTGGCTCTCATCGTCAATGGAAGCATTTCTTATAAAAGCGAATTCCGTAGTTTGAGTATCAATTTTTATAGGAAAGGCAATACTATCAGTACTTGCAATCGCATTAAAAGCACTATTCAGAGATGTTTCGGCAATTAATAGGTTAGTTACCGATTTTACCGTGGTCGTATCAGCTGAAGAGGCATCGTAAAAGCCTACAATTAATAAGGGTGTATCACCTTCTACGCAAATGTCATCTTTTTCACATGAGTAAAAATAACCGATGCACATCAATATCAATAAAATAGATAAGGCTTTTTTCATTCTTTTCTTAGCGTTTCCGCTTGGTTAAAAGTACAACATTTTCAACATGGTGTGTTTGCGGAAACATATCTACGGCTTGAGATTTAGTAACTTCATAAGAGTTATTTAAGAGCGATAAATCCCTAGCTTGTGTCGCGCTATTGCAACTTACATAAACGATTTGTTCTGGCGCAACTTTTAACAATTGTTCAACAACTAATTTATGCATTCCATCTCTGGGCGGGTCTGTGATGATAATGTCTGGATGTCCGTTTTCAGTAATAAAGGCATCATGAAAAACAGTTTTCATGTCACCAACAAAAAACTCTACATTATCAATACCATTCTCTTTTGCATTGGCCTTAGCATCTTCTATGGCCTCAGGTACTGATTCAATACCAATTACTTTTTTTGCATTTTTGGAAATAAATTGGGCAATGGTACCAGTACCAGTATAAAGGTCATAAACGAGCTCATTACCAGTTAGGTTAGCAAAATTCCTAGTTATTTTATAAAGTTCATATGCCTGTTCAGAATTGGTTTGATAAAACGACTTGGCGTTTATTTTAAATCGAAGCCCTTCCATTTCCTCAAAAATATGATCTCTACCTGCATAGCAAATAATATTTTGATCGTAAAAGGTGTCATTCGCTTTTTGGTTAATCAAGTATTGTAAAGATGTAATTTCTGAGAAGGTCTTTTGTAAATGGTCTAATAAAAGCTCCCTTTTTATCTTATCGTCATCATAAAATTGTATTATGATCATTATTTCGCCTGTAGAAGATGTTCTAATCATCATGGTCCGAAGCAATCCTTCTTGCTTTCTGGGGTTAAAGAATTGCATATCATTCTCTTCTGCAAATGACTTGACGGCTAATCTTATGGTATTAGATGGGTCTTGCTGTAAATGACATTTTTTTACATCTAATATTTTATCCCACATTCCTGGAATATGGAAACCGAGAGCGTTTTTATCTTTTATTTCTTCATCTGAATTGATTTCTTCTAAAGTTAGCCATCGACTATCTGAAAATGAAAATTCCATTTTATTGCGATAGAAGTATTGTTTTTTAGAACCTAGTATTGGTAATGGTTCAGGTAATTCGATATGACCAATACGAAGCAGATTATTTTCTACTTCTTTCTGTTTATAGTATAGTTGATGTTCATAACCCATGTGCTGCCATTTACATCCACCACAAACTCCAAAATGTTCACAAACAGAATTCGTTCTTTTATCAGAATATTCATGAAAATTAATGGCAACTCCTTCGAAAAAGGCTTTGCGCTTTTTAGTAGTTTGAACATCAACCACATCGCCTGGTACCGTATTTGACAGAAAAATGACCCTGCCATCTGGTGCTTTGGCAATTGTTTTTCCTTTAGCTCCAGCATCAATCACTTCTATTTTTTTAAACAGTTGTCTATTGTTCTTTCTTCGCATTCCGCAAAAATAAGCAGTTTTTGAAGTGTTTCCTTTCGAATTAAAATAGGATTTACAAAATATCAGGAACCTTTTTGATTTTAGATGGTCTATATTATAGGTAGAATGGAAAATCCGAATAAAATATTGGATTCATTACTAGTTCTTTCGTATCAATCGGGAGACAAGAAAGCCTTGACTCTTTTGTTTAAAAGGTGGAATAAGAGGCTATGTGTTCAAGCTTTTCGATATACTGACGATTGGGAGTTAGCAAAGGATTTAACTCAAGACACTTGGCGTACTGTGATTACTAAAATTCATTCATTGAGAGATACCAATAGTTTTGGTAGTTGGGTTATGACGATTGTCAGCCGAAAGGCTTTAGATAGTATTAGAATAAGAAAGAAATTTACACTAGAAATAGATGAAAAACATTGGATAAATTCTGCTGTTGAAGGAAGCGAATCAGATACGCGAGAACAACAAATACAATTGGTTTTAAAAGCCCTTGCTGTATTACCTGTTGACCAGCGAATAGTGCTTAAGCTATTTTATTTAGAAGAATATAGTTTAAAAGAGATTAGCACAATCACAAAAGTAAGTTTGAACACCGTTAAGACTCGTCTTTTCAGAGCAAGAGAAAAAATGAAATCAAAACTAAAAAAATAATATTATGAGCAAAGATTTAGAACGAATAGACGATTTAATAAGAGAGGCCCTGAGTAAAGAAGAAGCTGAGTTTTATGATCAATTAGAAGAGCAAAACCTTTTAGAAAAAATTGGAGAAACATTTAAAGGCAAAACAGGTTGGCTGGTTGTCTTTATGAACCTTATGAATCTTTTCTTTTTTGTTCTATTTGTGTATTGTTGTATTCAATTTTTTAATACCGATGAAACAAACGAATTAATTAAATGGACAGCAGCCGGGTTCTTATGTTGGTCATTTATGGCTTTTATTAAGCTTTATGTTTGGATGCAAATGAATAAGAATGATGTGTTACGTGAATTAAAACGTTTGGAACTTCAGGTTTCCGTATTATCAAATAAACAAAAAGACCCCAGCTAACGCCAGGGTCAAAACAGAAACAACAAAATAAAATTCTAATAGAATTGGGGGAACTTTGTTGTACTGATTATTTTTTAGCACTGAATTTTTCCAATATTTTTTCCATTTGCTTTCCGGCCGCTGGTCGGCCGCCCAACCCGAAAGAAAGGGCAATGGTTACTGCAATTGTACCCAGTGTAATACCGAATGCCAAATTGATAATATCATCTGCCATACCCATGGTTTTGAGTCCCATCGCTAAGAAGATGGCCAATATTGCCATTCTAATAATAGATGCCACAAAACCATTGTTTTCATTTTTAGAAAAAGCATTTTTAGCCAACATGGAGACCCAATTGCCGATCATAATAATGATCAATCCAAACAGAATTTTGCCAGAAAGGCTGGTTACTGTATTCAGAACATTTGTGAGTTGTTCAAATTCTAATTTTTCAATAGCGCTAAGCAAACCAATGATAATGATGAAAAAGTAAACGATATTACCGATTACATTGGGTATGTTGGCATTGCCCATCATAGTATCCAAATGCATTTTTTTTGTGATATCTTTTAAGTTCATTTTATGAAGTATATCTTTTATCGTATTTGATAAAAAACGACCACCCACTGCAAAAAGAATTAAAATAAAAGTAGCCAATAAAACTTTTGGTATAGCATCAAAAAATTGTGTGAGAATTGATGTTGCTGGAACTGAAATTGAATCCATATTCAATATATTCAATGCAGAAATCAACAGGGGAATAAAAATAAAAATGAAAACTACTTTCTTTAAAATGCCAACAAGGTCAAAACCACTAGACATTCCTAATTTTGGAAGAAATTTTTGAATCGTATCTCCTGACATACCTAAGAGTTCAGAAACCATGGTGGCTAGCATGTAGCCAATGTAAGCTACTAGACCTGCACCGATAATGTTTGGTATAAACGCCAAGAAACCGTCTAATAAGTTTTTTACCGGATCTAGAACGCTTTGCATACCCAACTTTTCTAAAGCAAGCATAAAAACAAAAATCATTACTAAAAAGTAAACTAGTTTACCAATAAATTTTGACAGTGTCACCTTATCGCTTTTCATTTTATCATCAATCTTAGTGCGTTTAATCAGTTTGGTAGTTAGGCGTTTTAAAAGACCAGCTACAAACCAACCAATTATTAAAATTAACAAAGCACCAATAGTTGCAGGTAAAAATTCACCAACTGAGCCTGTAATGCTGCTCATCATGTTTTCTAAATATTCCATTTTATAGTTTTTAAAAGATTAGTGTATTGATGTGAACCCTTTTTTTATAGTAAGTCACAATAAAGCGCTTTAAAAATGGAATGATTTTTAAGTCTTAAAATATTTTTTATTTTTGCTATTCTACTAGGGATGATTTCTCTCCCACGCTGAATTTTCGAGTCTTCGAAAGGATAAAGGTACCGAAGGAATGGTTTTTTATAAATTTTAAAAACTGTTTAGAATGGCTGTTTTAGAACAATTAACGTCGCAACAAGCGATAGATTTAGAGAACAAGTATGGAGCACAAAATTATCATCCTTTACCCGTTGTATTGAGTAAGGGGGAAGGTGTTTATGTTTGGGATGTTGAAGGAAAAAAATATTATGACTTTCTTTCTGCCTATTCTGCTGTAAACCAAGGGCATTGCCACCCAAAGATTATTAATGCCTTAAAAAACCAAGCTGAGAACCTCACCTTGACCTCACGTGCATTTTATAATGATATTCTCGGTAAGTACGAAAAGTACGCTACTGAGTTTTTTGGTTTTGATAAATTATTACCTATGAATACTGGTGCGGAAGCGGTTGAGACTGCTTTAAAACTAGCAAGAAAATGGGGTTATGAGAAAAAAGGGATTCCAGCAAATCAGGCGAAAATTATTGTTTGTCAAAATAATTTTCATGGGCGTACTATTTCAATTATTTCAGCATCCAACGACCCTATAGCTACAGAAAACTTCGGCCCTTTTACACCGGGTATGATTTCCATCCGATATAATGATATCAATGCACTTGCAGAGGCTTTAAAAGATGAGCACGTTGCTGCATTTATGGTAGAGCCCATCCAAGGCGAAGCAGGAGTTTTTGTTCCTGATGAAAATTATATTAAAGAGGCATTCGATTTATGTAAATCAAAAAATGTGCTTTTTATTGCTGATGAAGTCCAAACAGGTATCGCAAGAACAGGCCGTTTATTAGCAACCTGTGGTAACTGTTCTTGTTCTGATAAAAACTGTTCTAGTGAACCAGATGTAAAGCCTGATGTGTTGATTTTAGGAAAAGCTATTTCTGGCGGCGTATTTCCCGTTTCTGCGGTGTTGGCCAATGACGATATTATGGAGGTAATACGCCCTGGTAACCATGGTTCCACTTTTGGAGGCAATCCTCTGGCATGTGCTGTTGCAATGGCTGCTCTAGAAGTTGTCAAAGAGGAAAAGCTTGCCGAAAATGCATTTCAATTAGGAGAATTATTCAGAAGTGAAATGCAAAAACTAATCGCGGAAAGCGATTTGGTTCGTCTGGTGCGAGGTAAAGGACTTTTAAATGCCATCGTTATTAACGACACGGAAGACAGTTCAACGGCTTGGAATATTTGTGTTGCTTTAAAAGAAAATGGATTGTTGGCAAAGCCAACCCATGGCAATATTATTCGTTTTGCACCACCATTGGTCATGACAAAAGAACAATTACTAGATTGTATAGCGATTATTCGAAAGACGATTTTAGCATACGAAGCATAAAAAAATCCCCGAAAGGGGATTTTTCTTTTTAGTTCATCGCGCAGTACCCTGAGAGGCCTTATTTCTTTTAAGTTGTCGCTGTATCTTTTTTATAGCAGATTGGATAGATTTTTCAGGTTCTATAATGTTGTATTCTCCCCAAAAATCTGGATCAGAAAAACCAATTGCTTCGTCACTTAAAATTATAGATTTCTTAATTTTTTCTTTGTTTTTTAATCCAGTATCCTCATTGTTTTTTTTCCAATCTGTTACGGCCATCTCAGCTGTCATGCTGTACACGGAGTTGAATAATTTATCATCCCAATCTACTTTGAATTCCATTAATACATTACTGTAGCCATAATACCATTTCCCATTTTTATTACGGTAATCTACTCTGTAAGCAACTTCTGTTGGCCAGACATCAACATTTGCAGGTTTCTTGCGAACAAATAAGCGTGATGCAAGCGAACGATTGGTAATATTTAATTTATAGACAGCACTTGTTAAGGTTTTGTTTTCAGCATCAATATATAATTTGCCTTTATATAATGGTTCACGAATACTTTCAAGTTGTTCAAAATTTATGACATAAATATGACGGTCGTTAATTACAGTAGAGCGGTCAAAACTAAAATTGTACTCATCTATTGTGGCATCAATAAAAATATATTCAGGGTACTTCATAATATCTACATACAGGGTATTGAATGGCCCACCTTGAAGTTTTAATGCAACAGTATCAAGTTTACTGTAATCCGTACTTTTTCTTGCTTTGTATAATTGTACGGCGTCTCTCTTACTAGATGCATAAGAAGACTTGTAGATATTAACAACTGCTTCAGAAAGTGATACATTTCGCCTCCTTTTTTTGATAGTTTCACGATAAAAAGCTGTCATTAGAGTAGGGTTATCAAAATAATTCTCCCCTCTCTTATTCAGTACCTCACGAAACAATGCCTCTGCATCTTTTGGAGCATTGATATTAACTTCTGCCAATTGTGTAATGGAGATTTCAAGTTCAACTTTATTATTTTTTTCTTCCAGTTTTTCTAATGGAATCTTTTTTGTCGTATGACCTAGAAAAGAAAAAGAAACCATCCCTTTTTCTATTGATACCGGTACTTTAAGTAAAAATTCCCCTTCGGTATTTGAAACGGTTGAAATGTTTGTGCCCTCCAGCGTAATAGTAGCAAAGACCAACTCTTTACTAGAGTTTTTCTCAATGATTTTTCCTTTGTATTGTTTAAAAGTATTTTGCGTTTCCTGAAAAGCAAAAGTATTTGAAAAGCTTAAACAAGCAAAGAATAGGATAAATGAAGATAATATTGAAAAGGAATTTCTTTTAAGGGATAACATCATAATATTAAAAATAAAGTCTTTTAAAATTAGATGAAATACCTGTATTTCTATGTTAAAAAATAGAGAAATAAGCTAAGCTTATATTAGGTTTCATAAATTTCTATGGGTAAATTATCAGGATCATTAAAGAATGTGAATTTTTTATCCGTTAACTCATCAATACGAATAGGTTCTGCAACAACGCCCTTATTATTCAATTGTTTTATAACATTCTCAATGTCGGTTACTTTGAAAGCCAAATGCCTGAGGCCACATCCTTCAGGTCTTGATGTTCTCTTTGGAGGAGTCGGAAAGGAGAATAGCTCAATAACATATTCACCATTTAAAGCTAAGTCTAACTTATAGGAATCTCGATGCTCTCTATAAGTTTCTCTTATGATTTCTAAACCTAAAATTGTAGTGTAAAAGGTTTTTGATTTTTTATAATCAGAACAAATGATAGCAATATGATGTACCCCTTGCAGCATTCAAAAGCTATTTTAGTTAATTGACCATAAACAGTGCATTGGCAAAAAAGAGTTTTCCATTTTCCCAAAAACCGCGAAATAAAGGATTGTCAATCATGTAAATTACTTGGCCACGCCCAGAATTTTCAACTCCAAAAATCAATGATTTTTGGATTCTTTTTTGAGCCTCACTTCCTGCGAAACCAGAAACAGGTTTTGAATTAGACTCTAGGTAAACGGCATTTCCACTATCTAAATATTCATAAGAATCATTTCCTAATTTTAAAGTAAAATAGTCCGAACCGTATCCATAGGCTAACGGATGTGTATTGTCGACCCTTGCCTTAAAAACAGCTCCAGTAATAGCATTTTTCATTCGCTCGCGTTGTTGGTTTTCATGGGGCATTGGTATAGTTTCTGTAGTGTCTTTTTTATTTTCATTAGTTTTTATTCTAAAACCATTTTCACCATCTATACCTTTTATTGCTCCACCCATGGCTATTAATTTACCACCATCGCGAACCCATTCCTTTAAATTTTTTAACTTTTTTTCATCAAATGAACCAGAGTACCAACCTCCTGGCAATATAAATACATCATATTCATCCATGTCGATTCGGTCGGCATATTCGGCATCAATTACTGTTAATGGGTATTTAAGTTGCTGTTCAAAAAAATGCCAAACCTCTCCAAAACGTAAAGTAGATGTCGGTCCTCCTGAAAGAATGGCAATCTTAGGTTTCTTAACCATTTGAATATAGGAAGAACCAAAATCCTTCCCAGAATCAACAAAACCAGTACTAACCGGAGATAAATCTTTCGAATGTTTTTGTGCTATTGAACCCAACGTATTTAAAAAACCTTTTTGTTCTTCATTATCAGATTTGGTAATAATTAGACTTCCCCTCTGATAGTTTTTGCCTTCTAGTGAAAAAGGAGAATAACTAGTTCTGACCTGAATATCATTTTTTAATAAATCAGCTAAAAACCTGGCATCATCCATACTGTTCCAATCAGTTACAAACGCATATGAAGCACTCAATTTATAATTGTTATCCTTTATAGTCGTTTCTGATGTTGCATTAACTATTGTAGTAGTAGCAACTGCATCTAAACCATACGCATAGGGTAATGACCATGCCGTTATATCATAGGTCAATGAATCACTTAGTTTGGCATTGGGTTCAAATAAAACCTTTACCATAGTTCCTTTTGGTTGATTTGTTGAAACCACTAGCGTATTTTCATCAGTTTTTAAACTACCTGTTGTTCCTGACGTGTAGTTATATCCTTTAACTGTACCACTTGTTGCCCGACCAAAAGTAATTTCATGATGACTAAGCAATTCTTCCAATGCTTTTATCTTATCGTCATTTCCATTTAAAACATAACTTTTGTATTTAAAGTTTTTGCTCTGATAAAACTTTTTGAATTCAGAATTCAATTTTTCCACATTATTAGAAGCTACTTCAACGGTAGAAAGGCCAGTAGTATGATGATGTGCTATTCGGTCTTTTAACGTAAGTGTGTCGCCTATTCTAGTGATAACACCTAGACCTGCTCTTCCACTACCTCCTTGCTCATAAGTCATACCGATTGCTCCATTGTAAGTTGGGTAGGTATCTCCGTAACTAGGATAAAATAAATCGAATCGTTCTTTGGTGAAATAAAACCATCCATTGGCATCAAAATACTTCGCATGGTTTTTACCTATAGTTTTCTGAAAATCACGTTGAAATTGTGTGATAACCTCGTGATAAGGCTGAGCGGCTGGAGCAAAATAGTACGGGTCGTTCACTCCTTGTTCATGAAAATCAACATGAACATGAGGTAACCATTTATTGTAAACCTTTAGGCGTTGCTGACTTTCAACTTGGGTCAACCAGGCCCAATCTCTATTTAAATCAAACATATAATGATTACTGCGACCGCTCCACCATCCTTCATGATGCTCCTTGCTATTGGGGTCAACTTGGTTTGGTGTGTTTTTAAATTGATTGTACCAATTGCTATATCTGTCGCGACCATCAGGATTGATACATGGATCAATAATGATAACCGTATTCTTTAAATAATCACTTTTTGTTGTCAACAAATCATAGATGGTTTGCATTGAAGCTTCGGTACTTACGCTTTCATTACCATGTACATTGTAGCTTAGCCAAACAATTGATTTATTTGCATTACCCTCACCATTAATAGCCTTCAAATGCTCTTCTCTAATTACTTCTAAATTTTGCATGTTCTCCGCAGTCGATATAAAAGCTAACAAAAGGGGTCTTCTCTCATTGGTTTGACCGTATTCTATCAATTTTACCCTCGCTTTGTCCGAATCGGCTAGATATTCATAATAATCAACAACCTCATGGTGTCTTGTGAACTGCGTCCCTAATTCATAACCATGAAATTCAGATGGAGATTTTAAGTTTTGAGCGGTTGATAAAAAAGAAGAAGCAAGCAAAACTAGTAGTAAAAATCGGTTCATGTGATGTTTGGTTTTAGCGTAAATTCAAAGCTAACAATAAAAATTGTGTTTATGCAATTAACGAATTTTTAGGACTGGAAATAATCAAGTACCTTATCTTTAAGCACATTTTTGATTTTTGATGCAAGTAGACTGTATACCTTTTCAACAAACCGGATATTTTTCAAAACTTATTTGTGATTATTTAGACCAAAAAGAGGCACTCAAGCCATTTTTTAATCACTTTCCTAAGATTAAAAACTTTGAAGCACAGGTAATAGAAAAGGGTGCAAACTATGATTCAGCTAAACGAACGATTTTGGCAAATGCTTTACAAAGCCAATATGCCAATTTTGAAACTTCTGAACTTACCCAAGAGCATATTGAAAGCCTAAAGGATTCAAACACTTTTACCGTAGTAACTGGTCATCAATTAAATCTTTTCACAGGCCCTCTTTATTTCCTGTATAAGATAATTTCTACTATCAATCTTACAAAACAATTAAAAGTTCAGTACCCTGAATATAATTTTGTGCCAGTTTATTGGATGGCGACAGAAGATCACGATTTTGATGAAATCAACTATTTTAATTTCAAAGGGAAAAAGATTCAATGGAATTTAGATGCTGAAGGAGCTGTAGGAAGATTGCATACAAAGGGTATAGAACACGTATTTGAAGTTTTTTCAGCTCAGTTAGACATAACTGACAACGCTGAATCTCTAAGAGAGCTCATCAAAAATGCTTATCTGGAACACTCTAATTTAGCTGACGCTACCAGATATTTGGCAAATGAACTTTTTGGTCATCAAGGCTTGGTCATTATCGATGGGGACGATGAAGCCTTAAAGCGTCTTTTGATTCCGTTTGTGAAGAAAGATATTTTTGAGCAGATACCATTTCAAAAAGTCTCAGAATCAAATCAAGTGTTAAGCGCTATTTCAGAAGATTATAAAATTCAGGTCAACCCTAGGGAGATTAATTATTTTTATTTGAAGGATGGACTTCGTGAGCGAATTGTCGAAAGCGATGGAAGTTATTTGGTTAATGAAACTACCATTAAGTTTTCTAAAGAAGAACTTGAAAAGGAGTTAGAGGCTCATCCAGAGCGATTTTCACCAAACGTTATTGCAAGACCTTTATATCAAGAAGTGATTTTACCTAACCTTTGTTATATTGGAGGAGGAGGTGAGTTGGCTTATTGGTTAGAACTGAAAAGTTATTTTGATAAGTTGAATGTGACTTTTCCGATGCTTTTATTACGAAACTCGGCTTTGATTATCTCAGAAAAGCAAGCTGCTAAAATTCAAAAAATGGACTTACAGCTTGAAGACCTTTTTTTAAAACAAACTTCGCTTATCAATAAAATGACACGTAAGATTTCAAATATTGACATTGATTTTTCACCTCAAAAAAGGTCTTTGGAAGAGCAGTTTAAATCACTCTATGAACTAGCTGAAGAAACAGATAGGTCTTTTTTAGGGGCGGTGAAAGCCCAAGAGGTAAAACAAAAGAAAGGATTGGATGTTTTGGAGAAAAGGTTGCTGAAAGCCCAAAAAAGAAAGTTGAAAGACCAAGTAGTTAGAATAACCGATTTGCAAAACATTCTTTTTCCGGGGCAATCCTTACAAGAACGACAATTAAATTTTTCAGAATTGTATATGGAGTATGGTGATGAATTGCTTCCAGCCTTGTTTAAAGCACTTGAACCGTTGAAGAATCAATTTCTCATTTTAAGGAACTAAAAATTGACCATTCCATTCGTTACTTTTTTTGTTAAACCTTACGCGAATGTGATTGGGTCGCTGTAACCTCAAATACTCAATACTGGCAGGCACAATTTTTATTACACAAAAATGATTTTTTTCTAAAAGATAATCCACCTCCTCAGAATTTTTCAACGAACTGCCAGGAGCCTTTATGGTAGTGTAATCTTTTCTTGAATTTAAAGGGATACCGTTCCAAAGTGATTTGATACGTGCGTCATCTTTAACAATTTCAGCTTTGCCTTGTATTTGAACTTGCATTAATTTTTTTGAATGGTAAAACAGTGCTGCAACACTTTCGTTGGCAACTAACTGATTGATTTTGTTAGATCGATAATCTGTATAAAAAAACAACTCTAACTCTTGACTTACCTTTCGTAATACTACCGTTCGTAATTGCGGCTCATTTGCGGCATTGGTGGTAGCCAAAGAGAAATAGCGAAATGGATGACCCTTTTTTGAAGCCCCATTAACTAGCTCATTTTTAAGTTGTTCAAAGATTAGCTTTTCCATTTCTTATTTTTTTCAAAAATAAATGAAAAAAGAGGTAGGGTTTTTATTTTGTTGGTTGTTTTAAGTACAAATTGTTATGAAAAGGTTTTTTAACCTTAAAAAAATATGAATTAGTTAATTCATGTGTTTAGGTTGGTTTTGATTTTACTTTTAAAGCCCCGGAGTGGTTCCCGGGGCTTTTGTTTTTAAATAACTCGAAACTGTAGGCTACAAATCTGGTACCAAAATGTCTATAATGGCTTCTGGGTCAAAAGGGTTAAAACTTACCACATTTCTTCTTTCATCGCCCCGTTCTATAAAAAAAGAAAACTCGTTAGTGTTATGGTTTTTGATAAACCCGACACCGGCAAAATCGGAATACGTTTGTACTTGATTGGTAATATCTTGCTTTAATTGATTTAGTCGGTCACGTATTTCTTGTGTAGGTATGGCATCAAAAATGGCCTGTGCGCTTATCAAGATATCACTGGTCTCGGCGATGAACTTGACGTTGTCAGCAGCCAGATTCAGTTGGTTGACCTGTTCATTGGTCAATACCTCGAAATTTAGGCCGACATCGCGATTACTCGTAAAAGGTACCGTACAAAACAGCGGAAAAATACCCCATTCCACAGTTGCGGTAACGGTTCTGTTCACCTTGTTCAAACTTGCCAACTGCCTTAAGGCAGCTTCCAGCTCTGTTCTTGTTTGTTCATTGTCGGTTTCATTATTGACCGCATTTCGCATGCGAACCAAAGCATTTTTGTAAGGTTGTACAATGCTATTTACTATTGAGGGAATGTTATCACCACAATATCGTGCTCCCCTGCTCGATACTTCTTGTTCTGCTCGGCGGCGACCCTCTGCTATTCCTGCGGACACTTCCTCGTCTATCGTTGTTAAGGCGGTAGATATAATAGTTGGCAAGACCTGTCTTAGACCTCGTAGGCTCAATTCAAATTCATAATCTGCCGTAGCTTGCTCTAAATTGGCTATGGCTTCTTCGGCAGCAGCCAAGGTAGAGTCTATTCTTTGAGATATCTCTACGTCCAGACCCGCTGTAAAACTGGTCGGCGCGTTTACCATTACTTCAGTTTCGTCTTTTTTTATGGCGGCATTTACAGACCATTCCTCATTGTTTTTAATATACTTACCGCCAATTTCAAATGCGGGGTTTGAAAGTCGCATAGATCCCTCAATGCCTTGTTGATTGTTTGGTGTTTCAATACTAAAAGTTCCTCCAGCGCCAATGTCAAAAACACCATTTTGGTTGACATAGCCATCGGCACTCAAACTGCCATCCGGTTTTATTGGTATGAAATTAGGATACCATGACAAATCAGGGTCTACTTCGCCATTAAAAAACGCCCTGGCTTCGATGCCATTATTGGTAGAAGCTTCGGCAACCACTGCAGCACTTCCTGAAGCTATTGGAAAACCAAAAGTGATAAACGAGTTGATTTCGAGCGCTAGATCTATCTTTCCGTTGAAACCAGAGCGATACCCAACGCCAAAATCAGAAGCTAAAGGGTCTTGCAGGTCAGCGTCAATGCTAAAGCCTTTGTTTTCATACAATAATCCGCTCATCTCGATTATCTTAAAAAAGGAGGCCGAACCGCCAACTACAGTTTTGGCACCAAAGCTTACCACATCATCAACCGGGTTGGTCGGTTCATAGATGATATTGCCCCCAAAGGAACCTCCAAAGCTTACCCCTAACAGTCGACCATCGCTATCATTGGAGTTATTATCTCCATTGTTGTTATCACCATTATTGTTGTCTTCTCCATCACCACCCGCAACGTCTCCGCCCAGAGAGAAAAAGAACATAGGGTCGGTGTAATCGGTTATCAATGCAACACCTGCACTTCCGGGACTTATAGAAAGTGGTTTATTCGCATTGGGGTCGTTATTGAGCCCGATGGTAAGTTCGATATTGGCCTGTAGATTAAATACAAAATAGTGCCTTTCATTTTTTAGTACTATTTCGTAATTACGGTTTTCGTTTAAGAATTCACCTGAAAAAAAACCTACTTCTGCTTGTAAAGGTTTTGCAAACTCAAAATAATTATTTAAGGGAGGAACTTTCACATTTCCAACCAGACTTCGTAGGGTACCATCATCATTGAAAGCTACATCTAAATCGGCATCTTCGAACACAATTTCGCCAATAGAATCTATTGGGATGGTCAATTTTCCTTCTACCTCGTAGCCATCAGAAGTTTCCGTCACGGTACCTTCGGGCTTAAAGGCATCGCGATTTAGCCCCGTGGCCGTATTTTCACATTGGCCAGGACACTGATTGGGGTTGGCGCATGGATCATTGCATGGATTTTCTGCAACCTCCTCTGGTAGTGTAGATTCGGGTACGGTTTCAACTTCATCTTTGCCGCACGATAGGACCATTAGCAATAGAAGGAGCATTCCTAATTTTTGTAAAACACTGTTTTTAGTTTTCATTATCTTTTTGTTTTGTGGGTTGAACTTGGTTGTTTTGTGTGACCCGCTCGATTTTGGTCTGCAGTACCGTACCGAGCAAGACCACAAAACTGCTTTTATCAACTTAATGACACCACAAACCTAAAGTGTAGTTTAGGCTATAAAAAAAATGAAGGGGGTACAAAGGGGGTACAGCCTATGAAGCCAATTTTTATAGGGGTTTTCGGAGATTTATAAAATTACGCTATATCGCTAAAACAGTATTTTCAAGCGAATCATCAGGTGTTAACCCCATCTTTTTACGGAGTCTTTGCCGAGCTTTTTTGATACCATCGGGCGAAATATTTAAGATAGTGGCAATCTCTTTTGAAGACATATTCATTTTAAGTAAGGCCATAAAACGAAGCTCGTTTTTAGTAACTTCCGGATACCTGTTTTTGACGTTTTTGGCAAAATCTTTATGCACCTGTTCAAAATATTGGGTAAAGCTTTCCCAGTTTTTGTCGTCTTGCTGGTCAAAATTGATGGTCTTGATCAATTCTTGGTAACCGGTTGTACCCTCTTTTTCTTTTAGTGCCTTTGCCTTTAGTTTTACACTTTCCAAAACTTCATTCTTTTTGGCGAGGTGAAGGGCATGGGTCGTCAATTCTTTCTTTTTAAAGGCAAGCTCAGTGTCCACTTTTTCCTTTTCAAGCCTATTCCTTTTTATTTTTTGGCGGAAGCCATAGAAACCGAAACCAAGCGCAATTAGGGAAAGTCCCAAGCCACCGCCCAATAGTAATTTTTGCTGATTACTTATTTTGGCTTCCTGTTCCAATACCACAATTTCTTTTTCTTTCAAGGCGATTTGCTGTTCTTTTTTTTCGGTTTCGTAGATAGTGTTTAATTCCTCTATTTGTTGTGACTTATTAGCATTATAAACAGTATCCTTTAGCGTTTTAAATTTTTTGAAGTCTTGAAGCGCGAATTTGTAGTTTTTTATTCCTTCATAGGCTTCTGAACGATAGAAATAGGCATTGCCTAAAGTAAATTTGTTGTTACTTGTATCAATTTCTGTAATGACTTTATCTAAATACGAAATCGCCCTTTTGTAGTTTTTTCTTTTGTTATAAGAATATCCAAGCAGATTATAACCAGTCATTATTTTATCTTCAGTCCCTAAGGTTTTTGCTATAGCAAGACTTTCTTCAATTAGTTTAATGCCTTCATCGATTTTATCTTGTTCAACATAGGCAACGCCAAGACTGCTAAGAATTCCCTGTTTAAACCACAAATCTTTTAGTTCTTCTGCAATAGGTAGAGACTTCTCTAAATATTCTATGGCTTTTGGATAATTTTCAAGTGCATTGTAATTCAGCCCAATATCACTTAAACTTTGGAGTTCAAATGCTTTATCATCTAGTTTTTTATAAATTTCTGCTGCCTCAAGATTGTATTGAATTGCTTTTTTATATTCACTTTGACTATAGGCTATGGACGCTAATAAATATAGGGCCGAAGCTTTGTCTGATTTATCATTTTTCCCAACAATTTTTAATTGTTTCATTGCCGCTATTGTGGCAATTTTATAATTTCCCTTAAAATAATGAATTAGGCCTTTTAATCCGTAGAAAGATACAAGCCCATCTTGATTACTGTCACTTTTATTATATGTTTCAAAAGCTTGGTCTAAAATTTTTAAAGCTTTATTATAATTACCTTTTTCATATTCACTTGTAGCCATGTTCTTTATGGCCCAAGCTTCTAATCGATAATTCTTAATTTGATTAAAAATATTTTTTGCTTTGTGGTAGTGAATTATTCCAGAATCAATTTTGCTGGAGTAATTCGCAAGCACCCCTGCGTTCATATAAGCTAGGCCAAGCCCTTTCTTGAAATCTAATTTAGAGGCAAGTTTTAACTGCTCGGTGTTGTATTTCATTGCTATATCCCAGTCCAAATCTATGTAGGAATTGAAGAGTTTTTGAAGCGTATTGACCTTATTGGTGTCATTGGGTTGCGTTTGGTATGCTGTTAGCAGACTATCTAAGGTATTGTTCTTCTGCCCAAATGAAATAAATGAGACAAATAACGGGGCTACGACAAATAGAATAGCGCTGGTCTTCATAAAAAGGTTGGTTTACCCTCCAAAAATAGAAATTTAAACCAAGCTTTTGATAAAGAATGTTTTAAGAAATAAATAAGAGTAATTTTAGCTTCTTTTGTCCGTTAAAACAAATCCCCAAAGTGGTTTTTTACCTCAAAAAGCGTAGCTTCTTTCATCGTCTCAAACCGAAGACTAGCATGACCCACACGCTCTTTAGGACCTATTCCCACCGAAAAAAAACCTCCAGCTTTGGCTGCGTCTATGCCTGCTTTAGCATCTTCATAAACAATGCATTGCTCTGGTTTAAGGCCTAGTTTATCCGCTCCAAAAAGAAAAATGTCCGGTGCTGGTTTACTTTTTGACACACTGTTGCCATCACCAATAACATCAAAATATTTGGTGGCATCCAGTTGTTTTAGAACCTTAGAAGAGTTCTTACTAGCACTTCCTAAGGCAACTAAAAAACCTTCTTGTCTTAAATGTGTTAACAGTTCTCTTGCTCCAGGTAAGTAATCATCCTCAGTCATAGTGTCAAGACTAGCGACGTAAATATCATTTTTCATAGCTGCTAATTCTAGCAGTTTATGTTCATCTACAGTAGCATTATTATGTTCTCTTATAATATTTATGGAGTCCATTCTAGACACACCACGTAATTTTTCGTTTACTTCTCTATTAAATGACCAGCTCATCTCATCCGCTAGTTTTTTCCAAGCCAAGAAATGAAGTTCTGCTGTATCGGTGATAACACCATCTAAATCAAAAATAAATCCTTTAATCATTTATTCAATTGGTTTAAGTAACTAAAATTCTAGCTGACAAATTTATTTATTAATCTGTAGAAATAGTTCAACAAGGTTAGTGCAAATCTTTTTATTTGAACGCATGAATTTAATTGTCTTTAAAACTTTTCGATAAGATGTTATAAATATTCATTCAAAGTTAGTTTTGCAACTGCATCAAATTGCTATTTTTGCCCATGCAAAACAAAGTTCTAATTCTAGACTTCGGCTCGCAATACACTCAACTCATTGCCAGAAGAGTTCGAGAGCTGAATATTTACTCAGAAATTAAACCTTACAATAAACTACCCGAAGACTTATCGCGATTTCAGGCTGTAATTCTTTCTGGCTCGCCATATTCGGTTAGGGCAGAAGACGCTCCGCATCCAGATTTGTCTGAAATAAAAGGTAATAAACCTCTTCTGGCTATCTGCTATGGGGCACAATATTTGGCCCATTTTAATGGAGGAAATGTTGCGCCATCTGCAACCCGTGAATATGGACGTGCTAAACTTTCGATGGTTACAAAAAATGAAGCATTTTTGAAAAATGTGCACCTTGATAGTCAGGTTTGGATGAGCCATAGTGATACCATAAAACAATTACCTAAAAATGGAGTTTTATTGGCAAGTACACATGATGTTGAAAATGCTGCCTTTAGAATTGAAGGAGAAGAAACATACGGAATTCAATTTCATCCAGAAGTATATCATTCTAAAGATGGGAAACAACTATTAGAAAATTTTCTGGTTGACATTGCCGGCCTAAAACAAGATTGGACTCCAGATGCTTTTGTAGAAACAACGGTTGCCGAACTCAAAGAAAAAATTGGTGATGAGAAAGTGATTTTAGGGCTTTCTGGAGGCGTTGATTCTAGTGTTGCCGCTATGTTATTGCATAAGGCCATTGGTTCACAACTACATTGCATTTTTGTTAATAACGGCTTGTTACGCAAGAATGAGTTTGATAGTGTTTTAGAGCAATATCAAGGCATGGGTCTGAATGTAAAGGGTGTAGACGCTTCGGCACGTTTTTTGGATGCTCTAAAAGGAGAATCAGACCCTGAGGGGAAAAGAAAAATTATTGGACGCGTTTTTATTGAAGTTTTTGATGATGAATCACATCTGGTAGAAAATGCAACTTGGTTGGCGCAGGGCACTATTTATCCTGACCGTATAGAATCTGTTTCTGCTAGTGGTGGTCCGTCAGCTGTCATAAAAAGTCATCATAATGTTGGTGGATTACCAGATTATATGAAATTAAAGGTTGTGGAGCCGTTACACTTATTATTTAAGGATGAGGTGCGTCGTGTTGGCAAGAATATGGGAATGGACCCTTCAATATTAGGTAGACATCCCTTTCCAGGCCCAGGTCTGGGAATTCGTATTTTAGGTGACATTACCCCAGAAAAGGTGTCTATCTTACAAGATGTAGATGCTATTTTTATTGAAGGATTGAAAAAAAGTGGACTTTATGACAAGGTTTGGCAGGCCGGAGCGATGCTTTTACCCGTAAATAGTGTAGGGGTAATGGGCGATGAACGGACGTACGAAAAATGTGTAGCCTTAAGAGCCGTAGAGAGCACAGATGGTATGACGGCAGATTGGGTGAATTTACCTTATGAGTTTTTACAAAAAGTATCTAACGATATTATAAATAAAGTTAAGGGAGTAAATAGAGTGGTCTATGATATTAGCTCTAAACCCCCAGCTACAATAGAATGGGAATAATGAAAAATCACAATCGAAAAACTTATATTGGATTACTTCTTTTTTTGTTTTCTTTTTTGACTTTTGGACAAGTAAAATACGAAACGCATAAAGTAAAAGAAGGGGAGACGCTATACAGTATTGCAAAGCAATATCGAGTAACACCATATTCCATATTACAGCAGAATAAAGAAATTAAAAATTCTAATGAGATAAAACCAAATACGATTTTGGTAATTCCTGTTGGTGGTGCTTTCGTGCAAGAAGAACTTGAAGAAGAGGTTCAGGAAGAGCAAATTGAACCAACAGGTTTTCAAAGGCATAGGGTTAAAAAGAGAGAGACGCTGTTCAGTTTAACTCAAAAGTATGAGGTTACAGAAGTGCAGATAAAACGGTATAATACTGATCTATATTCACAGCAACTAAAAAAGGGTATGGTTTTACAAATACCAAGGTATCCTGAAGTTGTCGTAGAAGAAGAAAAAGATATTGAATTTGAGACCTATACGGTCATGCCAAAAGAAACACGGTGGAGTATTGCCAACAAATATGGTATTACTATAGATAGTCTCTTGTTTTTTAATCCCGATTTACCTAAAAATACAAGCTATCTTTCGGTTGGTCAAGAGCTGAAATTACCTCGCCCTAAGGGTGATAGTTTAGAGGAACAAAAAGTTGTGCTCTACGAATCTTATACTGTACCTAAGGCTATGGGTATCTTTAGAATAAGCCAGAATTATAGTATTCCTGTTGATTCTGTAATCAAGCTCAATCCTGAAATCAATGAAATTGGTGGATTGAAAGAAGGCATGGTTTTACGATTGCCAAAGCAAAAACCAAAAGATGAAATAATAAATACGACGAATTATATTTTTTATCATGTTAAACCCAAGCAGAATATTTTTAGGCTAACCCAAAACCTGAAAATATCGCGAGATTCTCTTTTTGCTTTAAATCCAGAATTGGAAAATGGCTTAAAAGCCGGGATGGTTTTAAAACTTCCTAAAAACAAAGCAGAAGAGCTTGAAGTTAAAAATGCCTTAGTGTTAGATAAAATCAATCTTGCTGACAGTATCAATGTTGTTAATAAACCAAAAGTAGTTTTTCTATTGCCTTTTCGTTTAAACCGTATTGATTTTAATGATTCAGAAAGAACTGAAGCGCAAATTAAAAAATTAGGCGGTGTAAAATATGCTGCTGGACTGTATACTGGAGCTATGGTAGCACTAGATTCTATTAAAAAATTAGGTCTGTCGGTTGATGTCGAGATATATGATACAGAGCGAAACCTTGAGACTGTTAAAATGAAGCTTGCTCAAAACCCTTTAATCGATGTGAGTGCCATAGTGGGTCCAGTAGATCCGAGTTTACTTGGTGAAATTGCAGCACAGGCTTCAAACTATGATATACCGGTAATTGCTCCGTATGCCACTAAAAGTGATATAAGTTTGAATAATATATTCTATACAATGCCGAATGATGAAACCATGAGACAACGAGTTTTGGCATACGTTGAAAAGAAAAGAGTCAATGAAAGCTTGATTATTATAGCTGATGAGAAGCATCAAGCATCAAAAGATTCCATTTTGAGTAAATTTCCGATGGCCCGCGTGGCCAAAATGAGTAAAGATGGTTCTTTGCATTTAGTAGATTTTCAAACCATGCTTTCAGAGCAAGAAGAAAATTGGGTTTTTGTTGAAACTGATAAGCCTAACTTAGTAACGAGCATTAGTTCGATTTTAAATGCATCTATTGGACCTGTAGAAGAAGGAGGCGATATTAAGGTAAGAATGTTTACAACAGATTATAATAGCGCTTTTGAAGGTGAGTCTGTTTCTAGACCTCACCTATCCAATCTTCAATTTATGTTCCCATCGACGTATCGCGAACTAGGAAATGATAGTTTTGTAAAAGATTACAAAAGAAAGTATGGTTATGCCCCTGACCGTTTTGCGGTTCGTGGCTTTGATTTGACCTTTGATTTGTTATTGAAGTTAGCACATAAGAAAAACTTATTTGAGACGGAACAGATTATAGGTAGGACTGAATATAGCGGTTATGGTTTTGATTACCGTAATAATTGGACCTCTGGTTACTTTAACCA
>Ga0316204_10004522_pt1 | contig 24794 bp, 20 predicted proteins | sample 6monrhotite_MG_2_FD_205661 | JGI IMG/M metagenome (GOLD analysis project Ga0316204, IMG submission 205661) | Microbial mat bacterial communities from mineral coupon in-situ incubated in ocean water Damariscotta River, Maine, United States -... | ecosystem: Environmental > Aquatic > Marine >... | reverse complement strand
GGGCGAATGAGGTATGCATGAAATCAGGTTCTAACCATGATGATATTTATAGTGATTTAAGGGCATTCAAGTATGTGTGGTATTGTAGCAGCAACCTCGCACCGGGATATTAGCGCAGACCTGATTCGTATGTTGAGGTGCCTTGATTACCGCGGGTATGATTCTGCCGGCATTTCGGTTTTCAGTGGCCGGAACAGCATTGAAATGCGTAAAAAAGCAGGGCCGCTTGGCGGGCTTGAAGACCTTCTGAGTGAGAGCCCGGTTAATGGTAATGCTGGCATTGGCCACACCCGTTGGGCTACGCACGGTGCCCCTACAGACGAAAATGCACACCCGCATTTGTCATCGGATTGCGGTGTTTCAATTGTGCATAATGGCATCATTGAAAATTACCGCGAGCTAATTGCCGAGCTGGATGCAGCAAACATTGAGCGTGCCTCAGAAACAGATTCTGAAGTGCTGGCACACCTTGTTGCTTTGTTCCTAAAAGCCAATCCCGGTGCCAGCGCGCAGGATATTGTTAAAAATCTTTGCAGCAAAGTAAGCGGTGCATATGCCATCGTTATCCAAAGGGTGGATAAGCCCGAAGAAATAATTGGTATCAGGCATCAATGCCCGATGAATTTTGTATGCATTGATGGCCTTGCCGCGATTTCGTCAGATATCTCTAGCCTGATTGAATATTCACGCGATATTCAAGTGTTGAAAGACGGGCAGGCGGTGGTGATTTCGCCGTCGCACCATGAGGTGTTTGATTTGGACGGCGAGCCAGCCACCAGCGTGCGTGTTGTGGCTGACTGGACGGTTGACAAGGTTGAAAAAGACGGCTTTGACCATTTTCTCAGAAAAGAAATATCGCAAGAACCTGAAGCGCTGCAAGCCTTTGCCAAATCAGTGATGTCAGACGCTGATGCATTGCATAATTTTCTGGATGCCAAAGACTTTAAGAAGATCATTTTTCTCGCATGTGGGTCTGCGTCTTACAGCGGTGTATTTGGCTCAATTTTTTCGCGACACTTGAATTTGCCCCTCGATATATTGTCAGAAATTGGTTCTGAATTCCGGTACCTGCCACCGTATGTGGACGAACATACCCTGATGGTTGCAGTCAGTCAGTCAGGCGAAACCGCTGACAGTATTGGTGCACTTGAATATGCAAAAAACAAGGGTGCGAGCATTCTCGCATTTGTGAATGTGGTTGGCAGCAGTATCGACCGGCTTGCTGATATGTCAGTAAGGCTGGCGGCAGGCCCCGAAGTAGCTGTGCCCAGCACCAAGGCTGTTGTGAACCAGTTTGCGGCGTCCAGTCTGGTTGTGAGTTTGCTGGCTGAGAACAGCAGCAAAAGCCTTGCCGCTTGGGAGCAAAATTGCTGTGCGCTGGCTGACGGCCTTGCCTCCATTATTGCCCGCGAAGATGAGTTGAAAACCCTTGCAGAAAAAGTTGCCGGGCACCAAAGCAGTTTTGCACTTGGCCGCGGCCTTGATTTTGCAATCTCGCAGGAAATGGCGCTTAAATTCAAAGAAACTGCCTATATGCACTGTGAACCCATGTTCGCGGGTGAATTTAAGCACGGCAGTATTTCCCTGATAGAATACGGCATGCCGGTTTTTTGCTTTGTCAGTGATACCAGCGTGCGACGGAAATCAATTTCGAACATTGAAGAAATAAAAGCACGCGGCGCGCAACCCTTTATTTTTGATGCCAGCCCTGAGGATGACGAAGAACTTAAAGCCCTTGGCCATTATTTCAATGCGCCAGCGTTAGGGAACCCGTGGGCGTCAATTGCGCATCTGGCGATCACACATTTGCTTGCGTACCATGCAGGCCTGCTGCGCAATACCAATGTTGACCGCCCCAGAAACCTGGCGAAATCCGTAACGGTGGAATAAAGGCTCAGTTAACCTTCACAGGCTAATGCGTTTTAGCCTGAGCGCGTTGCTGATCACTGAAACCGAGCTTAACGCCATTGCTGCTGCAGCTATCATCGGGTTCAGCAGCAAACCAAAGGCGGGGAATAATAGGCCCGCTGCAACCGGTACACCTGCGGCATTATAGACGAACGCAAAAAACAGATTTTGCCGGATGTTCCGCATGGTGGCCCGGCTTAAATGCCGTGCCCGCACAATGCCGTCCAAATTGCCTTTTACCAGCGTAATACCTGCTGATTCGATCGCAATATCGGTGCCGGTGCCCATGGCAATGCCAACATCAGCTTGTGCCAAAGCGGGTGCGTCGTTTACGCCATCTCCTGCCATCGCAACCACTGCACCCTCGTTTTGTAATTGTTGAATGATGGCGTGTTTATCTTCCGGCAGCACATCGGCAGTTACCTCTGTAATGCCAAGTTTTGCAGCAACGGCGCTTGCGGTGGTGTGATTGTCGCCCGTGAGCATAAGGATACGCATGCCGTCTTGTTTCAGGTTTGCAAGCGCCTCTTGCGCTGTATCTTTAACGGGGTCTGCCACACAGACCAGCCCGGCTACTGTGTTTTCCAGCACAATAAACATCACGGTTTCGCCTAAACTTCGGCGTGCTTCAGCATCGCTGTTTACTTTGTCTGCTTTGATGTTCAGCAGTTCCAACAATTTTTTATTGCCCAGGCCAACCTGTTTGCCGTTTATCACGCCTGTTACCCCTTTGCCGGTATGGGATGCAAAATCAACGGCTTTGCCGAGCGATAGACTTTTGCCTTTTGCGGCTGTAACAATGGCGGCAGCAAGCGGGTGTTCGCTGCCTTGTTCAAGGCTTGCGGCAAGCCGGAGGATTTCATCTTCCTGCACACTGCCAAGGGCGCTGATGTGCGTAACAACCGGCTTGCCCACTGTCAGGGTGCCGGTTTTATCAACAACCAGTGTATCTACCTTTTCCATGCGCTCCAGCGCTGCCGCATTTTTAATTAACACGCCTACCTGTGCCCCACGGCCAACGCCCACCATAATTGACATAGGCGTGGCCAGTCCCAGTGCACATGGGCAAGCAATGATAAGAACACTAACTGCGGCTATCAGCGCATAACTGTAAGCTGGTTCCGGGCCGTGTAGTGCCCAAACAGTAAAGGCTATTGCCGCTGCCGCCAGCACAGCCGGAACAAAATATCCGGCTACACGGTCAACAAGGCTTTGGATAGGGGCCTGGCTACGCTGCGCGGTTGCCACCATCTGAACGATTTGCGACAGCATTGTATCGGCGCCAATTTTCTCCGCGCGCATGATAAAGCTGCCGGTGCCATTAAGGGTGCCGCCAATCACTTTTTCCCCTGTTGTTTTTTCAACAGGGATTGGCTCACCGGTTACCATTGACTGGTCAACAGATGACCGCCCTTCAACCAGTAGGCCATCAACAGGCACTTTGTCGCCCGGCCTGACACGTAGCAGGTCATCTTGCGCCACGTCCGCCAGAGAGATTTCGTTTTCGCTGCCTGTTTTGCCAACACGGATTGCTGTTTTTGGCGCAAGGTCCAAGAGGGCGCGAAGCGCCTCGCTGGTGCCTGCGCGGGCTCTTAACTCAAGGATTTGGCCCAGTAGCACCAGTATGATGATCACCGCTGCGGCCTCAAAATAAACTGCTACGGTTCCTTCTGTTGTTCTGAAGCTTGCCGGAAAGAGCTGAGGTGCAAAGGTGGCAACTACACTGAACAGATAGGCCGCGCCCGTACCCACAGCGATTAGTGAGAACATATTAAGCTTGCCGCTTTTGAATGAAGCCGCCCCGCGCTCAAAAAAGGGCCAGCCAGCCCACAACACCACGGGGGACGCTAACAGAAATTGAATCCATACCGAATAGGCAGCTGGTACCAGCCCGCTTATAAAATCAGGGAAAACGTGGCTGCCCATTTCCAATAAAAATACTGGTAATGTGAAGGCAAGACCAATCCAGAAACGACGGCTGAAGTCTATCAGTTCTGGATTGGCTTCTTCTTCAAGCGAAATCATCTCTGGTTCCAGCGCCATGCCGCAAATGGGGCATGAACCGGGGCCAATTTGACGTACCTCCGGGTGCATGGGGCAGATATAAATGGATGTGGCAGCAAGCTCGGCGCTTAGCTCAACCTTTGGCCCGCTGGTATGGTCGTGATGACAGCAACTGCTGTGCGCTTCCTGAACGGTATTTGTCTGCTTATGCGATGGCTGCTGTGTGTGTGTTTCATTATGCACCGGTAGGATCTCCTGTTCCAAGAATACCACAGCGTACGGCACTGTTAGGTATGCCATATCAGCTTGATTTCCGGCGAGTCTACACCCTGTAGTTAAGTACGGGGTCAAGACCTGTATTCTGGTTCAAGGTTTTCCATTGACCCTGTACCAGGGTACAGAGTGTAAATTCTGGCTTCTTGCTTGTTTGCAGGGGAAGAGTTTGAGGCGACATAGGCCGTGCATGGCCTTATAGTAGCGCAGTGTATGCCCGGGGGGAGGATCTTTAATGGACACTATACTTATACCAAACTGGCATCCGTTGTTGGTGCATTTCACGGTAGCTCTGGTCACTATGTCGGCAGTCTTTTTTATATTGTCGAAAATGATCAAAGATAAATCGGATACATTTGCTCTGGTTGGCAAATGGCTGCTGTGGGTTGGTGCAGGTATCACTGTGCTTACTGTTTTTGCCGGGATTGATGCCTATAATTCGGTTGCGCATGATGATGTTGCGCACAAGGTTATGAAGGTACACCGTACGTGGGCGCTGATAACGGGTGCCGCAATAGTGCTGGTGGCGGTTTGGGTATGGAAATCCAAAACAGTTTCAATGGCCATTGTTGCGGCAAGCCTTGTGTTGGCTGGCATGGTTGGTGCTACAGGGTATCTGGGAGCTGAACTGGTTTACCGTCACGGGCTGGGCGTGATGCGTTTGCCGGAAACATCGGGCGAAGGCCACGCACACGAAGGCGTTGATGATCACGACCATGATACTGTTGCTGCCGCCAAACCGGAAGAAGATCATAAACATGCTGAAGGTGAAGGGCACGGCGATACAGCTGCCATGCCAAAAGAAGCGGTAGCACCGAAAGAAAAAGACCATAATCACAGTGACGGTGACCATGAAACGCCCCCAAGGGCCACAACAGACCCTGCAGTTGTTGCGGATGCACTGTACGCGGCGCTTAAAAACGGTGACGCGACAGCAGTGAGCTTGTTACTTGCCGATGATGTGATGATTTTGGAAGGCGGCCATGCCCAAACCAGTAAAGCCGATTATATGGCTGGTCATATGAAGTCCGATATGGCTTTCTTGCCGAATATTGAACGCGAACTTTTATCGCGTGAAGCTAGTCAGGCCGGGGATGCAGCATGGGTCACCACATTTAGTAAATCCACGGGTACCTATAAGGGCAAAGCAATTGATAGTGTATCACGTGAATTTTTGGTGATGAAGCGTGCTGGCAAGACATGAAAAATCACCCTCATACAGTGGGGCGAAAAATAGTTTCAGGGTATCTGGTTTGGGTGGGGACATCCGGGCCTTTCTATTTATAATGGTGCCCCGGTAAAGCAATTATCCGGGGTTGGGGCTGTTTAAAGTGAATTAGGGTTAAGTATGAGCAAGGACAAATTGCACAGATTTTTTGCAAAAGCGCATAAATGGATAGGGCTGGTACTGGGTATTCAACTGGTGATCTGGACTGTTGGCGGCATTGTGATGAGCTGGATTCCAATTGAAACCGTGCGCGGTGAACATAAAATTGTTGAAGCGGAACCAGTGGCGTTAACATCTTCGGCTGATTATATTACACTTGAAGCTTTGCTGGCAAAGGCGGGGCAGCCAGTGCTGGATGTACGCCATAGCATGCTGCTGGAAAAACCAGTGATAAAGCTGCAACTGGCTGGTGGTAGCTGGCAATTGAGAGATGCCTACTCTGGTGATTTGCTTTCGCCCATTCCGGCAGCGTTTGCCCGGAAAATTGCTGAGGCCGACTTTAGCCTTGATGTGCCTGTTTCAGGTGTTCAAGAAATTACAGAGCATTCTGTAGACTACCGGGGGCCGCTGCCTGTTTGGCAGGTAACGTTCGCGGACAGAGAGAATTCTGCCATTTATGTGTCGCCGGTACAGGCACGAGTGGTAGCGCGGCGGTCAACCGTGTGGCGGTTTTATGATTTTTTCTGGATGCTGCATATTATGGATTATGAGGACCGTACGGACTTTAATAATTGGTTGATAATTGCCACATCCTTTTTTGCCGCTCTTTTTGCAATAAGCGGTTTTTCCTTGTTGTTCTTCCGTTTTTATCGTCGGGACTTCAATTTTATTCTTGGCAAAAAGAAACGGGCTTAGGCGAGCGAAACTCTGTACAGAGACATCGCTGAATGAAGGAGCTTACAAGTGGGTGCAATGACAATTGGCAAGTTGGCAAAGTCGGCTGGTGTGGGCGTAGAAACCATACGCTACTATGAGCGTAGCGGCTTTCTGCCACCGCCAGAACGGCTGGCGTCTGGCTACCGTGTATATACCAGCGATGCCGTTAATAAAGTGCGCTTTATCAAAGAAGCGCAGGCGCTGGGGTTTACTCTGAAAGAAATTACAGAATTGTTGGGCCTGACCGATGACCCGGATGCAGACTGTGCCTCTGTGAACAAAAAGGCTCAATCGAAATTGGTGGAAATTGATGATAAAATACACCGCCTGAAGGCCATGCGAACAAGCCTCGATCGTCTTGCTAAATATTGCCCGGCGGATGAGCAACCTCTGAGCGAATGTAGTATCATCAACCATTTGTATAATGTTGAGGAAAGTTAGGGTCAGGACCTATTAAGAGCTATCGCTAGTGTGCCTCCTCGTGCTGGGTACACAGGCTGTGGTCGGCGAGTACCTTGATAATGCGGCAGTTGGCCACTGTGCCGCCTGCGCATTGGTTCACCATCCGCTTTAGTTCACTCTCCAGTGTTTGTAGCGCAGCAATTTTGCGCTCCACCTCATCCAGATGTCCACGTGCAATCGCATCCACTTCAGCGCAGGGTCTAGCCTCTTCATCTGCAAGCGCAAGTAATTCACGGATAGTATCAAGCGAAAAACCAAGCGAACGGCTGTGACGAATGAAGGTCAGGCGTTCCAGATGGGTATCATTATAGATGCGGCGGTTATTGGCAGCGCGTAGCGGCGGTGGCATCACGCCAATTTCTTCGTAGTAACGAATGGTTTGCACTTTACATTCTGCGCGCTTTGCCAGCGCCCCGATCATAAAATCGTATGCCATCTGATGTTTCTCCTTGCTCCTATGGTTACTGTAGCATGTAGGGTTGCCTCCATGAAATAAACAGTGATTCGGAGAAACTTTATGGCTGATGCCTGCTGCGGCGCTACCCAAAATTTTGACGGGGCAACCCCGGCGTACAAACGCACTTTAAAGGTTATCATTGTGATAAATTTGGTGATGTTTTTTGTTGAACTGGCGGGGGGACTTTCGTCCGGTTCGATGGCTTTGCTTGCAGATTCGCTCGATTTTCTTGCCGATAGCACAACCTATACAATCTCGCTGATCGTTATAGGCATGCCGCTGGCAGTGCGCGCAAAGGCGGGGCTATTTAAAGGGCTTTCGCTGTTTGCTATTGCGGCCTGGGTGCTTGGCAGCACTTTTTACCGCGTGTTTTCGGGCGGCGTACCTGAAGCTATTACTATGGGTGCAGTTGGTTTTGCTGCGTTTGCCGCTAATTTTATCTGCGCATTATTGCTGCTGAAGTTTAAAGACGGGGATAGCAACGTGCGTTCTGTCTGGCTGTGCAGCCGCAATGATGCCATCGGTAATTTAGCAGTAATTGTGGCAGCGTCAGGCATTGCTGCTACAAATAGCGCTTGGCCAGACCTGCTTGTGGCGGTGATTATGGCCAGTCTGTTTATCAATTCAGCGGTAAAAATTGTAACGCAGTCCTTACGGGAACTTGCAGCTGAAAATGCCGCAGCATCTGCAATGCCCAAGCAAAAATAGCTATTAAACTGATAAGCAAGATGGTGCATAATACTATTAAAAACAGGTAGTTTGCAAAATATTTTATGACACTAAACTGTTGATTAAAAATAACTATATTAATTTTTATAATATATTTTTATCTTTTATTGGCAATTAATGCAAAATAATGCAATGTCAATAATGCTATGAAAAACGAACCTTTACAGAGCCCCCACCGTCTTGAAGATCTCGCAGCACTTGCTGGCGTTTCGGTCTCTACTGTTTCGCGCGCGCTGAACGATAGCCCGCTTGTCTCTGACCGTACCAAGAAGATGATCTTCAAATTGGCGAAAACGCATAAGTATTCCGGGCGTATGCATCATCCGATTGAGCCATCGGGTGCCGAGAAAACCATATCGGTGATTATCCCGCCGCCGCAGGGCCGGGATACCCGCCTGTCAGACCCGTTTATTCTGGATTTAATCGGCGGCATTGGCGATGCGTTGAAAGAGCGCAACGTAGATTTGTTGATCTCGCATCTTACCCTCACAGATACCAGGGGTGCGGCAGAGCTGGTAAACAGTGGCCGCTGTGATGGTTTGATTGTTTTGGGGCAAAGCACGATCCATGGTCAGTTGAATGAGCTTGCACAGCGCGGTGTGCCCTTTGTGGCATGGGGCGCCCATATGCCTGATCAACTTTACTGTTCGGTAGGCAGCGACAATATTCAGGGCGGCAAGCGTGCTACAAACCACCTTGTTCGTATGGGGCGTGAGCGCATTGTTTTCCTCGGCGGCACAGCTGCTCTTGAAAGCCGCCAGCGCTATGAAGGTTATAAGGCAGCGCTGGAAGAACGAGGTTTGCCGTTTGATCCTGCGCTGGTTTTGCCTGCGCATTTCTTTCCAGAATCTGCGATGGAAGCGGTTGATGTATTGTTAGAGCAGGGCGTGGCGTTTGACGGCCTTGTTGCTGCCAGTGATATGATTGCAATTGGGGCTATGCGAGCGCTGGCAAGTGCTGGCTTGCGTGTGCCGGAAGATGTATCGGTTATCGGGTATGATGATGTGCTTGTCGCGGGCTATGCCAGCCCGGCGCTAACCACCATTCGCCAGGATGTTGTCAAAGCAGGAAGGCTTGTTGTTAGCAAATTGATGCGGTTGCTGGACGGAGAAAAAGTCCAGTCATCGCGGCTGCCAACCGATTTAATCGTACGCGAAAGCTGTGGTTCCTGATCTCAGTGTTTGATCAAAAAGTCTCTGTTTAGGCCTTTTTTGATACAAACCTCTAGTCCGGCCCGTCGTCCAACAGCAATGTCGCAAAACCACCACAAATCATAAAGATGCCACCCAAAACCAGTGCGTATATGGCCTCGCCATCAAACAGCACGCGCAGTAACAAGCCCAGAACACTGGCCGCCATTAGCTGCGGGATAACAATGAAAAAATTGAATATCCCCATGTAGGTGCCCATTTTGGCATGGGGGACTGCGCTGGAAAGCAGGGAGTAGGGCATCGACAGGATTGAAGCCCATGCGATCCCGACGCCGATCATGGAGAAAATTAGCAATGTGGGGTCTTTGATGAAAACAAACGAAATCAACCCCACGCCGCCGAGGCACATATTGACAAGATGGGTCCATTTGCGACCTAGCTTTTTGGCAACAGCCGGAATGGCAATTGCTGCAAGTGCGGCAAAACCATTATAAGCCGCGAACAATATTCCAACCCAGTCGGCGCCTTCATTGTAAGCAGCGGAAAGCACATCGTCGGTGCCATAATGAAAGGCTGTTATGCCCGAGGTCGTGTAAATCCACATGGAAAATAGTGCAAACCATGAAAAGAACTGAACAACAGACAGTTGTTTCATCGCCTTGGGCATATGAAAAATGTCATCGATAATCTGGTAAAACCCATTGTCGGTTTTTTGCGATTTCATAAGAAAGCTGGCGATCAATTGCATGACGCCAAATACAGCAGCGCCTATGCTGAGAATAAGCAATTGTTTGTCGAGGCTATACGACAAAACGAGGCTGGTAGCGACAAGCCCAGATGCAAGCCATAGCAGGCCTTGGTTAAGATAGGTCATTACACCGCGTTTTTTTGCGGGCAGGTTTGTTGAAAGAGCACTGCTTTCTGCCTTTGTCGTGGTTTGTGAGGCCTCAAAAGCATCCAGTTGCTCTGGCGAGTATTCTTTAGTGCGGATTATGGTCCATAAAACCGCCAGCAACAGCACAGCACCGCCTGCATAGAAGGAGTATTTAACAGAATCCGGGATAACGCCCTCTGCGGCTGTGTTGCTAACATCCAGCCAATTGGCAAAAACCCAGGGGAGGGCCGAAGCTACCACAGAGCCCACGCCGATAAAAAAGGCCTGCATGGCAAAACCTTTGGTGCGTTGCTCTTCTGGTAGCATGTCACCAACAAAGGCCCGGAAGGGTTCCATCGTTATGTTGATTGAAGCATCCATAATCCACAGCATACCCGCCGCCACCCATAAAACTGGTGAATTTGGCATCCAGAACAAAGCAATGCTGGCTAAAATAGCACCAACAAGGAAGTAAGGCCGGCGTCGGCCAAAGCTGTTCCATGTTTTATCGCTCATATAACCAATGATGGGTTGAACCAGCAGGCCGGTGAGCGGAGCCGCAATCCATAATATAGGGATGTCTTCCAGGTCTGCGCCGAGTGTCTGGAAAATGCGGCTTACATTGCTGTTTTGTAGAGCAAATCCAAATTGGACGCCGATAAAGCCGAAACACATGTTCCATATTTGCCAAAAGCTCAATGTTGGTTTGTGCTGCATCTTCTTCCCTATTTTGATTGACCAGTATGATTTTGGCATAATTTTGTGCAAATGGTCGCTGATTCTTGCGGCCAAACGCTCTCCCTGAGGCCATGAATAGCATTTTTTGCAAAAAATGCAAAAAAAAATATTCTTTGAAAATAGAATGTATGACCCTGTTCGAAAGTGGTTAAGTAGCCTTGTTTCATCCAATAAATGGCGGAAATTAAAGCATATTTGTGCATAGGTCTTATTGTGACATGTGCGCCACACCTGTGTGAATGTTTGCAATAAAAAGCAAAAATATGAAAATAGTTCTTGAGATTTGCAAAAATATGAGAGAATTTTCATTCAGGGAATGTCAACAAAGCCATAATTTTATTTTGGATCTACACGAATGTAGCTTTCAAAGTTATCACAGAGGGAGGGAGGACCAACTATGTGTACTTCGAAGTTAAAGAACCAGCTTTTGTCGTTTGCATCAGTTTCCGCAATAGCCTTTGCATCCATACCAGCAATGGCGCAGGACGCAAATCAGGCAACTGATGATGAAGAAGAATCACTGGAAGAGATTGTTGTAACGGGTATTCGTGCCAGTATTATCAATTCCATTGCAAAGAAAAGAACCAACACGTCCATTGTTGAGGCGCTTTCTGCCGAGGATATCGGCAAGCTGCCAGATCAAAGTATTGCAGAATCGATTGCGCGTCTGCCTGGCCTCGCGGCTCAACGCCTTGATGGTCGTGCCAGTGTAATCACGGTTCGCGGTCTTGCCCCAGATTTTACAACGGCCCTTTTAAATGGTCGCGAACAGGTAACAGCCAATAATAACCGTGGTGTTGAATTTGATCAGTATCCGGCAGAACTGTTGAGCGGTGTTACTGTTTATAAAACACCAGACGCCACCCTCACTGGTCAGGCAATTGGTGGTACTATCGACCTGCAAACAGTGCGTCCACTTGCATACGGCAAGCAGGCGATCGCTGTTGGTGGGCGTGTGGAATATAATGACCTCGGCGCCTTGAACTCAGACGTTTCGGCGACGGGCTATCGTGGTAGTTTCTCTTATATAGATCAATTTGTGGACGATACCATTGGTGTAGCAATTGGTTATGCTCGCATGGTTTCACCAACGCAGGAAGAGCGTTGGAATACGTGGGGCTACCCTGACAGCGGCGACGGCAACGCGGTTATCGGCGGCGCAAAACCGTTTGTAAAATCAAACAACCTTACACGCGATGGTTTGATGGGGGTGCTGGAATATCGGCCTGATGAAACTTTCTCAACAACCATTGACCTTTATTATTCCAAATTTAATGACGAACAGCGCCTGCGCGGTATCGAGTTACCGCTGGCATGGTCTGCAGCCCAATTACAGGACGAACGTACTGTTTCTGATGGCTTGATCACCAATGGTTCGTTCGCTGGTGTGAAGGGTGTTGTTCGTAACGATGTATCCATACGCGATGCTGAAACTTTTGCTGGCGGTTGGAACCTTGCATATCAGATGGACGAAAACTGGACGTTTGAAGCCGACCTGTCTTATACTAAAGTTAAGCGCACCGATATTGCGATAGAAAGCTATGCTGGTACCGGCCGTGGCGGTGGCAACGAATCGGGTGCTACAGATACACTTGGTTTTGCTATCACAGATGACGGCTCAGCGATTTTCAGTCACGAGCTGAATTACGCCGATTATAATCTTGTTCAGCTTGGCGGTCCGCAAGGCTGGGGTGATCCACTTGGTGACGGCACTTGGTCTAGTCAGGATGGCTTTATCAATACACCAACAACCGAAGATGAGTTGTCGGCTATTCGTCTGTCCGCCGAGCGCCAGATGGATAATGGTTTTGTTAGCAGCATTGAATTTGGCGCGCGCTACAGCAAACGCCAAAAAACACTTGATGATACCGGTACCTTCCTGACGCTGCCACAGTACCCTGGTACCCTGGTGGTGCCTGAACAATATCGGGTCGATCCAGTGTCGCTTGATTTCATCGGCTTGGGCGACATGATAGCCTACGATTCGCTCGCCTTCTATAATGACGGAAACTATATCGAAACTGATGCAGAAGCATTTGATTTGAGCCGTATTACGAACGATTATGACATTACGGAAGAAGTGTTCAATCTGTATCTTATGGCGAACATTGATACCGAATGGGGCGACACACCGGTTATTGGTAACATTGGTTTGCAAGCGGTTTATACTGACCAGGAATCGCAAGGTTTTGCTGTGCGGATTGAAGACGGTGCTGTTGAAGTTAACGAAAACATCGACGGTGATACATATTGGGAATTTCTGCCAAGTTTGAACTTAAGCTTTGAAGTTTCCGAGAACACCAAAATTCGATTCGGTTTAGCCCGGGTTCTTGCACGTGCTCGCATGCAGGATATGAACGCCAGCCTGTCATTCAACTTCGATGTGGCAAAGCTTGATAATGTGGTAACCGACGCAACCCTTGATCAGTCACCCTGGAGTGGCGGCGGTGGTAATCCGAAGCTGCGCCCCTGGCTTGCGAAACAAATTGACCTGAGTGTTGAGCATTATTTCGGTAATGGCGGTTATGTTTCCGCTGCCGGTTTCTATAAGAAACTGGAAACCTATATTTTTGATCAACAGGTTGAGTTTGATTTCAGCGGCATTGATGTGCCGTTTACGCCGGGAACTTTCCGTGGTTTGATTTCTTCACCAACAAACGGGCGCGGTGGTAGAATCTACGGTGTAGAACTATCGGGCTCTTTCCCTGGTGAAATGCTGGCAGAGGAACTTACCGGATTTGGTATAACCGCCAGCGCTTCCTTTACCGAGAGCAAGGTTCGTGAAACCGAAACCAGTGATCCAATCCCGCTACAAGGGCTGTCGAAAACTGTGATCAATACCACGGCTTACTATGAAAGATACGGTTTCTCGGCGCGTATCAGCGCCCGGCACCGGTCAGACTTCCTCGGTGAGGTTTCCGGTCTCAGCTTGGCCAATACGCTGGTGACCATTGAAAGTGAAACAATTTTCGATGCTCAGATGGGCTTTGATTTCTCTGATTATGGTGCAGATGGTCTGACGCTGTTGTTGCAGGTTAATAACCTTACCAACGAACCATTCACTACCTATCAGAGTGCTGACCAGCGGCAGGTTCGTGATTTCCAAAACTATGGCAGAACCTTCTTCATGGGCTTTAACTACCGGTTCTAGTTCGAAGGTTTCTTGAAGCAAAGCCCCTGTCGACCTACAGTCGGCGGGGGTATTTTTTTGAGTAGTGCTACAAACTGCCAGAAGAATTGGCCAGAAGAATAGACAGGACAAGAAATGCAAACAGATCGGGTAAAGAAAGTTATTATTGTTGGTGGAGGCACTGCGGGCTGGATGACAGCAGCTATGGTAGCCAAGCAACTGGGAAAAAACCTTGATATTACCCTGATCGAATCTGCGGCGATTGGCACTGTAGGCGTGGGCGAAGCGACAATCCCGCCTATTCAGTTGTTCAATAATGTTCTTGGTATTGATGAAAACGAATTCGTAAAAGCCACTCAGGCCACTTTCAAGTTGGGCATTGAATTTCAAAACTGGGGCCAGGTTGGTGACCAGTATATGCATACGTTTGGCACAATTGGCAAAGATGTGGGCATGATCCAGTTTTACCAATATTGGCTGCGGGCCTACAAGGCAGGACTGGCCTCTGACCTGTGGGATTACAGTTTTAATTTTCAGGCGGCAAAGGCAGGAAAATTTTCCCGGCTTGATAAAATACCGGATTCGCCGCTTTCCGGCATTACTTACGCCTTTCATTTTGATGCAGGATTGTATGCAAAATACCTGGGCGGGCTGGCAAAAAAATCGGGCGTTAAACGCATTGAAGGCAAAATAACCAAGGTGAATTTGCGGCCTGAAGATGGCTTTATCCAGTCAGTAACGCTTGAGAACGGCGACACTGTTGAGGGTGATCTGTTTGTGGATTGCTCCGGCTTTCGCGGGCTGCTGATAGAAGAAGCGCTTGAAACCGGTTACCATGATTGGAGCCATTGGCTACCCGTTGACCGTGCCATCGCCGTGCCCAGCCAAAATGTGGGTACCGAGGTGGGGTCCAGCAGGCCGTATACCCAGTCAATCGCGCATGGCGCAGGCTGGCAGTGGCGCATTCCTTTGCAACACCGCACCGGCAATGGTCATGTGTTTTCCAGCAAGTTTATGAGCGAAGACGAAGCCGCCAGTATTCTGATGGGCAATCTAGAAGGGGAGCCGCTGGCCGAGCCACGCACAATCCCGTTTAAAACCGGCATGCGCAAGAAGTTCTGGAATAAAAACTGCGTGGCCATTGGCCTGTCCAGCGGGTTCCTGGAGCCGTTAGAGAGCACCAGCATTCATATTATTCAAACAAGCATCACAAAAATGATGATCATGTTTCCGAACAAGAATTTCAACAGCGAAGATATTGACGAATATAACAGGCAAGCCACGTTTGATTTTGAACGTATCCGCGATTTTATTATCTTGCATTACTACGCTACAAAGCGCGATGACAGTGCGTTTTGGAACCATGTACGCACAATGGATATTCCGCCTGAGCTACAGCAAAAGATTGATCTGTTTAAAACTAGTGGCCGCATATTCCGCCACCGTACTGACCTGTTTAATGACCCGGCATGGCTGCAGGTTATGTACGGGCAAGGCATTACGCCCGCCGATTATCACCCAATAGCAGATGCGCTCACAGATGATCAGCTGGGCGACTATATGGCTAACATTAAAAAGATCATTGATACAAATGTGGTGAAACTGCCGTCGCAGTCAGACTTTATCAAACGGTACTGCGCTGCCGGTTAAAGCTGATTTTCGGCTTTGCAATGGTGATCAATAAATTGCTGATGGGTTGGCATTTGGCTGACAGCATCTGTCATTGCGCGGCGTAACCCTGCAAGGCGGCCAGCGCCGTCAACACCGCGCATATCTGCCAGCGGGTCATAGCTTTCAGGCCACACGTGTTGGCCAATGAAAACCGCCAGCCAACTGTGGTTTCTGAATAGTTCAATTTCGTTTGCGACAATACGGCCAGCTGCTTTGAAATGGTCAATTTTATAATGCAGGCTATCAGGGATGCTCATGTTCTTACACGTTGCCCAAAACGGTGTATCGTCGCGCTCTGTGGCGCAGTAATGCAATATTAAAAAGTCTCGCGTGGCTTCATATTCAAGGGTGGTTAACCGGTTATATTCCTGTTCTGCCAGCACATCATGCGCCGCCCCCGGAAATAGTGCCAAAAAGCGGGTGATACCTGCCTGTATCAGGTGCAGGCTGGTGCTTTCCAACGGTTCCATAAAGCCAGCAGAAAGCCCAATGGCCACGCAGTTTTTGTTCCAGAACTTTTTACGCTTGCCAGTTTTGAACCGTAGCAGCTTTGGTTCTGCCAACGCATCACCGTCCAGGTTTGCCATCAAGGTTCCGGCAGCTTCATCGTCGCTGATATGCTGACTGCAATAAACATAGCCGTTGCCGGTGCGGTGTTGCAGCGGAATCCGCCACTGCCATCCGGCCTCAAGCGCGGTAGACCTTGTGTAGGGTGTAAAGTCGCCGTCCCTGGTGCAGGGCACAGCGTAAGCCCGGTCGGCGGGTAGCCAGTGGGTCCAGTCGTCATACCCTGTTTCCAGTGCCCCTTCGATTAGCAGGCCGATAAAGCCGGTACAATCAATGAAAAAATCAGCTTCAATAGTTGTGCCGTTTTCAAGTGTTACGTTTTTGATAAAGCCGTCTTCATGCCGCAAATTCACCTTGGTTATTTTTCCTTCAGTGCGCTTTACGCCGCGCGCTTCGCTGTATGCCCGCAAATACTGTGCGTACAGAACCGCGTCAAAATGATAGGCATAATCATAGGTGGACTGCACCATGCGGCGGTCTGGTGAAGGATGGTTGAACTTGCCTTCCTTGGCGGCAACCCACGCCATGGAATAGTCATCCAGGCTGGTTTTATCACCGCGCGCACGAGCCTGTAGCCAGTAATGATGCAATTGTACCGCGTCAAAGGGCGCACCGTATTCACCGAAGGGGTGGAAATAGCGATGGTCTTGTTTGCCCCAGTTAACAAATTCAATTCCAAGCTTGAAACTGGCCTGCGTGGCCTTCATGAAATCGCTCTCGCCGATGCCCAGCTTTTGATTGAAAATCTTGATCGGGGGAATGGTGGCCTCGCCCACGCCAATGGCGCCGATTGCATCAGATTCCACCAGTTCAATCTGGCAGTTGCCGCCGAGACTGTTCGCCAAAGATGCCGCTGTCATCCAGCCCGCTGACCCGCCGCCAACAACAAGAATTTTCTTTAAAAGCCGGTCTGCCATCTTTTGTCACTGCCCTTTTGTTGCGGTATGAAAACAAGGCCCTTTGAAGGCGTCATTTTTTTGCACAATAGGGAGATCGTAAAGGGAAGTAGCGCAGTGTGTCAATCGGCTAATAAACGCCAAAATCAATGAAATTCAACGCATTCAACTGATTATGCAAGGGAGCCAATGGGGAGTTCCGACAAGCCAGACTTTGCAGTATCAAGGCAGAGTGCCCTTGCTCGTAGGGTGGGTTAATAGTGCGGTGGCAGAGGCTCATCCGCTGGTCTGGCCTGATCATCAGACATGTTGGCCATTTGGTCATGCATAATGCCAAGCTGGCGCGTTAATTTGTCAATTGCGCTCCACTGTTTGGCAACTTCAGTGTTCAGGCTTTCAATGGTTTCCTGCTGGAAGGCAAATTTAATCTCCAGCTCGTTTAGCCTGTCTGCCTGCTCACCCGGTAACTCTCCGGTATTTGGCCCGGTTTCTGGTATCTCTGGCATGATTTCACTCCGTGTTTCGTGCGTTGACGCCTTTTACAGTGGTACGTGCATTGATACAAACCTTTAAAAATACACCAATAAGTGCAGAATGCAGCCTTTAGATGTTTTGTGTAAAGTTTCTTAATGATTCGTTAACAGGATAGTGATTCGCAGAATCGTTCATGTTACGATAAATCGATTCGATATGATTCGAAATGGTGCTGATGGGGGGCCGATCGATATTTGATGCTTTGCGGATTCTAGGCAAGGTGATCAAGGGCAGGGTTTTCAGTATGGGTTTTGGTGACGGTGTAGAAAAGGCTGGCGTTTTAGCCAAACGGGCCATTGATTTGATGAATTCACATCAAGTGCCAGCAGCGCCGCCTAATTATGCGGTTTGGTATAGTTACGTTAGCGAGCGCTTTCCTGATTTGAAGAAAACTCTTGATCAGGCAATCGAGGGAAAGGCCACTTTCGACGGCGGTCAAAATGAAAAACTGTATGAAACTTTCATTGGTACTATGCAGGAAGGCCTTCTTCTGAAGGATACCGGCGAAGAAATGCAAACCCAGGTGCAGCAAGTGTTACAGGCACTTGGCGGCGCTGCCGATGAAATGGCAGGTGTTAGCACATCAATCAAAACCAATTTGGACGGATTTTCCAAAGACAACGGTCTTGTCGGTATCGAAACCTTTGTGCAAAGCATGATGGCAGAAACCCGGCGTATTCAGGAAAGCAATGCACAGCTGCAGGACAGGCTGAATAAATCATCCGAAAAGATATCCGAGCTACAGGAGAACCTCAAAAAAGCCGAGGAAGACACCTATACAGATGCACTTACCGGTATTGGTAACCGGCGGAAGTTTGACGTAACATTAATTGCCGAAATAGCGAATGCCAGAGAAAGGCAAACACCGCTTTGTCTTGTCGTTGCAGATATTGACCGCTTTAAAAAATTTAACGATGCATACGGCCATACTGTGGGTGATCAGGTGTTGAAACTGGTAGCGCGGGCCTTGCACGAAAATGTTAAAGGCAGCGATTTGGCCGCTCGCTACGGCGGCGAAGAATTTGCGCTGGTTTTGCCTAATACTACCATGGATGATGCTTTTGGACTGGTGGAAACCATTCGTGAAACCATCGGTTCACGCCATATCAAGAACAAGCAAAAAGGGATGGACTATGGTTCTGTCACTTTGTCGCTTGGGCTGGCCATGTACCGCGGCGAAGAAGCGGCGAGCGATTTCATTGAGCGCGCCGACAATGCCCTTTATCGCGCCAAATCCGGTGGCCGGAACATGACCATGCGCGAACACGAAGCCTGACCTTATCTCGCCAGTTTTCCAAACAGACGCAAGCGGCTGATGCCGCCATCGGGGTAAATATTCATGCGAATGTGGCTGATGGGGCCAAGCTTTGCGATTTCAGCAGTAAATTCGTGCTCGGCGTCTGCGCTGAGGGGTTGCTGCGGCAATAATTCCTGCCAAAACTGGCTTTGTACCGGCAGGCTATCGTCAGTGCCATCTGTTACCAGTGCACCCTGAATGGAAATGCCGCTTGGGAAATTCCCTTTGAAAAAGGCAGTATCCACCAAAATACGCTCAATTTCGCCCACATGGCCCAGCGCCAATATAGCCCAGTCATTGCCCGGTTCGCGGCGGCGGCGGGTTTCCCAACCGTCCCCCATATTCAGGCCCTTGCCCGGTAAGGTAATGTTTGACAGAATACCGAAATGCTCGTCGTTGGCAATAATACCGCGCCCGCCGTTTTCCATTGCCAACAGGTCATATGTTGCCGTTTTGTCGGCTTTTTCCCAGCCTTTGAACACCGATCCGTAAACACGTAGCCGCGCCACGCCGCCATCAGGGAAGATATTTAACCGCAGGTGGGTCCACGGTGTATCGCTGTTTGCCGCAACTTTGTGATGGCTGTCGCCCTTAAGGCTCATGGCGGGCACCAGCTCTGTCCATTTCGCGGTCTCACCCGGTACATCATCGGCGCTTATGCAGGCTTCAATCGATGCCGCAGGCGGGAAATTTCCGGTGAAATGGCTGGTATCAATATCAAACCCCGCTATTACGCCGGGCTGGCCCAGTTTGATGACAGCATGGTCATGGCCTGTGCCGCGTTTGCGGCGGCTCTCCCATCCATCCATCCATTTGCCGTTGTCATCGTATTTGCCAACAATAAACACTGGATCAGCGGGGTCTATCAATCGGGCTTTATCCGCGAAAAAATCATCACTCGCGGCTGTTACAGCAGCACCGAGGCGCGGGTTTGCCAAATTAACAAGCCGGGTGAAATCATGTGTTGTCATAGTGTTTTCTTCATTCTTCAATAAGTTGCTGAAGGCGAATAAGGGCGATTTTATCAACCTCGGCCAATGCAGTTTTAAACTCGGTTTCGCGGGTATTATGTATGCGGGCCCGGAAGCTCGCCAAAATGCTTTGCCGGTCATGGCCTTTCACCGCAATGATGAAAGGAAAACCGAACTTTTCTTTGTAGGCGTTATTCAGCTTTTGAAATTCAGAAAATTCTTCCGGATTGCATTTATCCAGCCCCGCGCCAGCTTGCTCTGATTTGCTGTCAGCCGTGAGAGTTTCCCCCACGGCCAGCTTGCCGGCCAGATCAGGGTGTGCGCAAATCAGCGTCATTTTTTTAGCTTCAGGTGCGGCGACCATTACAGCCATCATGGCGCTGTGCAAGCCGTCCACACTGTCTATATTATCAGCAACACGCGCCGCTAGCGCACCTTCTGCAATCCACGGGCTATGTTCGTAGATATCCTTGTAGGCTGCTTGAAAACTTTCCCTGTTCACTTCGCTGGCTTTGATTTTCAATAATGTTCGCTGCATCACGCTTGCCCTTCGCGGTATGGGTGGTGTTCATGCCAGTGGCGGGCAATATCAATACGCCGGGCAAACCACACATGGTCAAACGATTTTGCATATTCAAAAAAGCGTTCCAGCGCCCGGATACGCCCCGGTCTGCCAATGATGCGGCAATGCAGGCCAATGGATAGCATCTTGGGGCTTTCGGCGCCTTCTTCATACAGTGCGTCAAACGCATCTTTAAGATAATTGTAAAACTGGTCCCCGGCGTTAAAGCCTTGGGGGCTGGCAAAGCGCATGTCGTTGCTGTCCAGCGTGTAAGGCACAATCAATTGCGGCTTTTCGCCCGCAAGCCGCCAAAAGGGCAGGTCGTCGCTATAATCATCCGCGTCATACAGAAAGCCACCTTCTTCGGCTACCAGCTTGCCTGTATTGGGGCTGGTGCGCCCGGTATACCAACCCAGCGGACGTTCGCCCGTAACCTCGGTGATAATGCGAATGGCTTCTGCCATATGCGCGCGTTCAGTATCAATATCCACGTCCTGGTAATTTACCCAGCGCAGACCATGACTGCATATTTCGTGGCCATCTGCCATCAAAGCCCTGGCTACATCGGGATTTCGGGCAAGTGCCATTGCCACCGCAAAAACAGTAACCGGGATATCGTACTTTTTAAAAAGGCGTAGCAACCGCCAAACACCTGCGCGGCTGCCGTATTCATACAGGCTTTCCATGCTCATATGCCTGCCCGCAACCGGGGCCGCGCCAATGATTTCTGACAGGAAAGTTTCTGCGCTGTCATCGCCGTGCAATACGCAGTTTTCGCCGCCTTCTTCATAGTTCATCACTACCTGCAGCGCGATGCGTGCGCCGCCCGGCCAATTTGCTTGCGGCGGTGTTTTGCCGTAGCCTTTCATATCTCGCGGGTATGGCATATCTCGCGGATAGGGCTGGTTCATGCTCATGTCTTAACCCTCGTTTGCCAAAATAGCGGCCAAATCATTGGGTTTATCCATGCGGTCAAAATCCAGCAGGGCTTCCAGTGAGGCCATATGTTCGGCCATAATGCTGGTTGCTGTTTCAATATCTCCTGCTTCAATGGCATCCACAATGCGTTCATGCTCGCCGCCTTCGCAGCTTTTGGGTGTGCCCTGATCGCCGTAAAGCGCAAGTATTAGGGATGACTGGAAAACAAGCTGCTCTAAAAACTCACCCATCGGTTCATTGTCTGCCGTTGCTGCCAGCACCATATGAAACTCGCCTGAAAGCCTTATCCATTTGGGTACATCGCCTGCGTCCAGCGCTGCTTGTTCGGCCCTTAGGTGCGCGCGCATGTGGCTGATAGCTTCAGCATCGGCGCGTTTGATGGTGCGGCGCAGCAGGGCATTTTCCATAATGGTGCGGGCTTCAAAAATCTGATGCGATTCGCCGGGAGAGGGCGAATCTATTACAGCGCCTTTGTTTTTCACCAATGTGATGATGTTGTCGTTCGCCAACATGTTTAGCGCTTTTCGCACCACACCCCGGCTAACAAAAAATATACCGCACAGCTGCTGCTCCGTCAGCTTGGTGCCGGGGGCAAGGCGCTGTTCCAGCACGCTGGTGCGAATGCGATTGCAGATGTCTTCTTCTGTCAATTTGGTTTGGTTCATTGCCAGAGTTTGGTTCATTTTACAGTATTGTCAACAATTTAAAGATAAAGTGTTTACGATTTTCTTTACTTATGGTCACTAATCCGGCAATCTACAGGCTGATATCGCTGCAAGTTGCAGCCAAACAGGGGACTATTATGGGTTATCTGACCACCCATGTGCTTGACACCGCAAACGGCTGTCCGGGTGAAGGGATCAAAATTACGCTGTACCGTGTAGAAGATGGCGGGCTTTTTGAAGTGAAAACGGCCATTACAAATGCGGATGGCCGGGTTGATGGTCCGTTGTTGGAAGAGGCTGATTTTGGAACAGGTATTTACCAGCTGGAATTTGCTGCAGGTGATTATTTCCGGGCGCGCGGAACCGAGCTAAATGATCCTGCCTTTCTGGATGTGGTGCCGATCAGGTTTGGCATCGCGGAAGAGGGAGCGCACTATCATGTCCCCTTGTTGATCTCGCCTTATGGCTACAGTACCTACCGGGGTAGTTAACCGAATGTCTGATACCATACGATTTCTGCTCGACGGCGAAGTGCATGCTGTAAAATGCATCGACCCAAACGCGACCCTGCTGAATTATTTGCGCTATGAGCTTGCCCGCACCGGCACCAAAGAAGGTTGCGCCGAAGGTGATTGCGGTGCCTGTACGGTGGTGGTGGGTGAACTGGTGGGCGATAGCGTTCGTTACCGGGCGGTGAATGCCTGCATTCTTTTTCTGGCAACGCTCGACGGCAAAGAATTACTAACCGTTGAAAGCCTGAAAGGTAAAGGCGGTGGTTTGCACCCGGTGCAGGCAGCACTGGTTGAAACCCACGGGAGCCAGTGCGGTTTTTGTACGCCCGGTTTTGTGATGTCGCTCTATGCACTTTACCTGAAGGGCCAGCCGTCCAGCAAAGCCGAAATTGAAGATGCGCTCGCGGGCAACCTGTGCCGGTGTACGGGGTACGGCCCCATCATTGATGCGGCGACACGTATGTTTGAGATCGGAGCGGATGATTTGCCTGATGTGGCCGTAAAAACAAGATCGCTTCGGCGTGTCAAAAGAGGTGTCACACTTGAAATTAACGGAAAAAGCACACTTACAGGGGCAAGATTAAATTATTACGCCCCCGTAACAATTGATGGTTTGGCCAATATTTACCACGCCAATCCGGAAGCAACTTTGCTTGCTGGCGGCACCGATGTGGGCTTGTGGGTTACCAAGCAGCACAGGGAATTATCCACGCTTATTTATCTGGGTGATGTTGAAGGCCTTAAAGAAATCAATGACTTGGGTGATGTTATAGAGATAGGCGCAGGGGCAAGCTACAGTGATGCGATAGATGTTCTTGGCCGCCTCTACCCGGACATGGGTGCGGTAATGCGCCGTATTGGGTCCACCCAAATTCGAAACAGCGGTACCCTTGGTGGCAATATCGCAAACGGTTCGCCTATCGGTGATATGCCGCCTCTTTTAATAGCTGCGGGTGCACTGATATGTCTCAGATTTGGCACAGAAGTGCGCACTGTGACACTTGAAGATTATTTTATCAGTTACGGTGTGCAAGACCGAGCTCCCGGCGAATTTTTGGAAAAGATCATCCTGCCCAAGCCTGCTGCGGGCCTTGGCTATTATGCGTACAAATTGTCCAAGCGTTTTGACCAGGACATTTCCGCTGTTTGCGCGGCTTTTGCCGTGATACTGGAGGGTGAAACCGTTACTAAAGCTCGCCTTGCTTACGGTGGCATGGCCGCCACGCCGATGCGTGCTAAAAATGCTGAAGCGGCTCTTGTTGGCAAACCCTTTGACCGCGCTAGCATTGAAGCTGCCATGGCTGCATTGGCTGAAGATTTCACGCCGCTTTCCGATATGCGTGCTTCTGCCGGTTACCGAATGCAGTCAGCGCAAAATCTGTTGATGAAAATGTATCTTGAAAAGTTGGGTGGCACGAAAACCCATGTGCTTGTGGCGGAGGCGGCCCATGTCTGATAATCAGCAGGCCTCTTTCACGTCTGCAATCAAGGGCGCTGTTCATAAGGACTTGCGCCATGACAGCGCCCACAAACATGTGGCGGGTAGTGCAGTTTATATCGATGATATGACTGAACCAAAAAACATGCTGCATATCTATGTTGCCATGTCAGAAAAAGCCCACGCCGAAATACCATCGCTTGATTTGGGCGCTGTCCGTTCGGCCCAAGGCGTTGCTTGTGTTCTCACCGCCGCTGATATTCCCGGCCATAATGATGTTAGCCCCTTTGCACGCGATGACCCTTTGTTTGCAGAAGGGTTGGTGGAATATATCGGCCAGCCGATTTTTGCTGTTGCCGCAAACAGTTTGGCAGAAGCTACGGCCGCCGCCAAACTAGCTAAAGTTGTCTATAACAACTTGCCGTTTGTTACCGATATTGAAGGCGCGGCTAAGGCTGGATTGAAGCTCGAAGCCAGTCAGCTAATGGGCCAGGGCGATGCTGAGACAAAACTGAATGCCGCAGAAAACAGGCTTACGGGCAACTTTAAAATTGGAGGGCAGGACCATTTTTATCTGGAGGGTCAAATCGCGGTGGCAACGCCGCAGGAAGACGGCGATGTCCATGTTTACTCCAGCACCCAGCACCCAAGTGAAGTTCAGCATCTGGTGGCGCATGTGTTGGGCCAGCCAACTAATGCAGTAACCGTTGAGGTGCGCCGCATGGGCGGTGGCTTTGGCGGTAAGGAAACCCATCCGGCGATTTTTGCGGCTATCAGCGCGCTCGCCGCCGTGCAAACCGGACGCCCTGCCAAGCTACGGCTTGACCGCGATGATGATATGATCATGACCGGCAAGCGCCATGATTTTACCTATGGCTACGATGTTGGCTTTGATGCGGACGGCCGTATTGA
>Ga0316204_10004521_pt1 | contig 24796 bp, 18 predicted proteins | sample 6monrhotite_MG_2_FD_205661 | JGI IMG/M metagenome (GOLD analysis project Ga0316204, IMG submission 205661) | Microbial mat bacterial communities from mineral coupon in-situ incubated in ocean water Damariscotta River, Maine, United States -... | ecosystem: Environmental > Aquatic > Marine >... | reverse complement strand
TTTCGCTTTCCATGCGGACCTTGGCAAAATCTTCACCCAACGGCGCTTTGCGATAGTGGCCGGGGTAGTCATAGCGTTCGTGTTTCTGGTCGATGTAGGCAACGCCGGATTTGGAGCTTTCGGTCGTCAGATCTGCCGAGGTGGTCTCAAAATCGTAATCCTCCAGCGTCACCTTGCCGCTGCGGACCTCTTCTGCGTTGTTCCATTCAAACACCACCGGATCGGCCACTTCAATTGTGGATTTGATCGTCTGCGGCATGAACAACAGTTTGGACGGCTCGGCGATGGGTTCATGCGCACTGGGCGCGTCTGCAAGGACCATCTTTTCGGTGTCGCCCTCATGGCGGAAGAAATAATAGATCCCCTCTTCTTCCATCAATCGGCTGACGAAATCAAAATCGGTCTCGCGGTATTGGGTGCAATATTCGCGGGGCTGATAGCTTCCGTTCAGCTTTTTGTCGATGTGCCCGGAAAAGCCGTATTCCTCGATCACCTCGGTGATAATCTCAACGACGGTCTTTTTCTGATAAACCCGCACATCGGTGCGACGGGTCAGAAACCATAGCCACGGGCGAACCTCGGCGCGATAATGGGCGCCAACCTCAACCTTGCCCACATACTCAGCCGAGATGCAGGTGCCGCGAAACCAGCGCTTTTGCGCGTCTTTGTCATCGGCGGCGACCAGATGCATGGTTTTGCCAACAAGTTCCGTCAAAGCCAGCTTGGCGTTTTCGCAAAAGAATTCAACCGAGACCGTCGGAATGCGGCTGACGCCTTCGCGCACCTCTGCGGTCAGCGGCAGCAATTTCTTGCCTTTGACGTCACCTTCAAGCCGTAGCGGATAACCGGCAGGATCAAGATTCTTTAGCATGTTCTGCCCTCTCTGACTCTGATGAGCCTAGCCCAACCGGCCCCCACTGACCAATACGCAAGCCGCGGTCAGATGACCCCGGCCCCATTGATCAATCAAAACTGTAGCTGAACGCCCCATCTGTTACATCAATCGCCACTTTGCGGACCGTGTCGCCAACCATCATCCGGCGCAGAAACTCTGACGAGATGTCCGGCAGCATCGAATTGGTCACAATGGCATCGATCATACGCCCGCCCGATTCCAGCTCCTGACAACGCGAGACAATGGTATCGACCACCGCGTCCGTATAGGTGAACGGCACGCCATGAGCCTCCGAGACTCGCTTTTCGATCCGGCCCAATTGCAAGCGGGTGATTTTGCCGATCATATCTGGCGACAGCGGATAGTAAGGGATTGTCACAAGCCGGCCCAGCAACGCCGCCGGGAAAATCTTGAGCAATGGATCACGCAACGCTTTTGCGATGCCTTCAGGTTCGGGCATCAGGTCAGGATCGGCGCACATATCCATGATCAAATCCGACCCCGCATTCGACGTCAGCAAGATCAGCGTGTTCCTGAAATCAATTGACCGTCCCTCGCCGTCTTCCATCACGCCTTTGTCGAAGACCTGAAAGAAAAGTTCATGCACATCAGGGTGCGCTTTTTCCACCTCATCGAGCAGGACAACGGAATAAGGTTTGCGCCGCACCGCTTCGGTCAAGACGCCGCCCTCGCCATACCCCACATAGCCCGGAGGCGCGCCTTTGAGGCTGCTGACGGTGTGGGATTCCTGATATTCGGACATGTTGATGGTGATGACGTTTTGTTCACCGCCATAAAGCACTTCTGCAAGGGCCAGCGCGGTTTCGGTTTTGCCAACGCCGCTGGTTCCGGCCAACATGAACACACCAATCGGCTTGTTCGGGTTATCAAGCTCTGCGCGGCTGGTCTTGATCCGCTTGGCGATCATTTCCATTGCGTGATCCTGTCCGATCACCCGTTTGGCCAGATGTTCTTCGAGGTTGAGCACAGTCGCCAACTCGTCGCTGACCATGCGGCCCACGGGGATTCCCGTCCAATCGCCAACAACGCTGGCCACGGCATGGGCATCGACAATGGGCAGGATCAGTGGCGTCTGGCCTTGCAGTTCCTCAAGCTCGGTGTTTTTCGCCTTGAGCTGCGCCAACAGATCGGCGCGTTCCTCTGCTGTCATTGGGCTTTGCTCAACAGCGTCTTCACCGTCCGCATTTGGCGCATCCACCGGCGCACCGCCTTCGCGCAATTTGGCGCGCAGCTCCAGAATGCCGCTGACCACGGCCTTCTCGGCCTCCCAACGTTCATCCAACGTGGCAAGACGCGCCTCTTCTTCGGCCTTGAGGGCTGTGATCGCCTCACGGCGGTCGGCCACATCCATGCCTGCGGTCTCATCCCGGCCGATGATCTCAAGCTCTGTCGTCAAGGCGTCAATGCGCTTGCGGCTGTCGTCCACTTCGGCCGGGACAGCATGTTGGCTGACCGCCACCCGTGCGCAGGCGGTGTCCAGAACGCTCACCGATTTGTCGGGCAACTGGCGGGCGGGAATGTACCGCGCGGACAGGGACACCGCCGCTTCGATGCCTTCGTCCAGCACCTGCACCTGATGGTGATTTTCCAACATGGTAGCGATGCCGCGCATCATCATGATGGCTTTTGGGATGTCAGGCTCTTCGACCTGAACCACCTGAAAACGCCGGGTCAGCGCCGGATCTTTTTCGATGTGTTTCTTGTACTCGGCCCAAGTGGTCGCGCCGATGGTGCGCAATGTGCCCCGCGCCAAGGCCGGTTTCAGTAGGTTGGCCGCATCGCCAGTCCCCGCCGCGCCACCAGCCCCCACAAGCGTATGGGTTTCGTCAACAAACATGATGATCGGCACGGTTGAGGCCTGCACCTCGTCAATGACCTGACGCAGCCGGTTTTCAAACTCACCCTTCATCGATGCACCGGCCTGCAACAGCCCAACGTCCAGCGTCAGCAAACGTGCCTCGCGCAGCGCTGGCGGCACGTCACCGCGGGCAATGCGCAGCGCAAATCCTTCAACAACCGCTGTCTTGCCCACGCCCGCCTCACCGGTCAGGATTGGATTGTTCTGACGCCGGCGCATCAAGACATCAACGATCTGGCGGATTTCCTCATCACGGCCAACAATCGGATCAATCTCGCCATTGCGGGCCTGTTCGGTCAGATCGGTGCAAAACTGCTGCAACGCCTCTTCCTTGCCCATCGGGCCGGGGGCCATGGCACCAGACGCCTCGCCCGGAACCGCCCCGCCGCCGGTTTGCGATCCATCTTGAGGACGCAAAGAATCCTCGATCGAACCGTCCACGATGACGTCAAAATTGTCGGAAAGATCATCGGCTTTGATCTTGGCAAACTCACCCGAAATATTCATCAGGATCGGCCGCAAATCCGGTGTCTTGAGCAACCCCAGAACCAGATGCCCGGTGCGCACCTGATTGGAGTTGTAGAGCAGCGATCCGTACACCCAGGCCCGTTCCATCGCGCTTTGCAGATGTGCGCTGAGATCAGAGATTGAACTGGCACCGCGCGGCAGCGCGTCCAAAGCGCGGGTCATATCCGAGGACAGCTTGGCCGGGTCCAGCTCATAATGCTGCATCACCTTGGACAAATCGCAATTGTCGACCTGCACAAGCTGCGCCAACCAGTGAATGATCTCCACGTAGGGGTTCCCGCGCATCTTGCAAAAAACAGTGGCGCCTTCGATGGATTGGTATCCAATCTTGTTCAGCTTGCCAAAAAGGGCAACACGGCTGATTTCGGTCATCGCAATCTCCTCCGCTGTGGCGCGGTTGGTGTTTCAGTTCAGGCCGCCTGCGCCGCTTGTGCGGGCCTGGTGGCCAGGGGTTCTAGGTACAAATCGGCAACTTCGGCCGGGTGTGGATCAGAGCCGACCCAACTGGTCAGTCCCAACTGGGTCGATGCGCCCAACTGCGCCTGCGGCACCTCAGCGCCGCGAAGAACAAGGTTCACATCCCAATCGAGTTGATCGCCAATATAATTGCGCACAATTGCCCGCAGCCGTTCCAGCGCCGGAGAACCGGGCAGCAGGTTCTTATAGTCTTCCATCGAAAGCGGCCCAATCCGCAGCCGGAACTTCGATGACTGCGACCAGACCCGCGCCCCGATGCAGGCGGTTTGACCCAAGGTTGCAGGCCCGCCCAAAATCCAGTGATCGGACGGCTCAAGCGTCAGCCATTCCCCGACAAATTCTTCCAAGGACACTGGCGCGTCAAAGAACCCGTTGAGGATTGCGACCAAGCCATCGGCATTGCGCGGCCCATTGGCCAAAAGGCCAACAAAGTGACGTTTTGCCAAATCCGGCATCGCGTCACGGTCGCGCAGGGTCTTGGCGTGATATCCACCAAGCGCCGCAATCTTGCTTTCGGTTTCGCTGTTTTCGCCACGATCAAATGCGGCGGTCGGCTGGCCCTGCACCCATGCGCGGTAAAGCAATGTCATCAACCGATGCGTCAGCATGTCCGCAAAGGCAACAAAGGTCGGATCGTTAAAGTTCAGCTTTCTGCTGCGGGCGTATTCGGTCAGATGCAGCGGCAACGGGCCATGCGGCCCAAAGAAGCCAAAAAAGAAATTCCGCAGCTTTGACGGCCTTGATTTGGTCGGTTTGTCAAAACCTTGGATCGTTGACGGAGGAAACCCCAGATAGGGCTCTTGGCCAAACCGTACATTGTCTTGCCGCGGGCGCCGCGATTGGCCAAAACGTGGTCCGTCCTGCCCCTCTGCATCCAAAAGGCGCATGGCGTGGAAAATATGATGGGCTTGGGGATCACGGATCAGACGCTCAAGATGGGTCAGATCGCGCGATGTGTCCCCTTTCTTGGTGACCATCGTGTGATCTCTCCTCTTTGTTGGGTTTTCAGAACCATCTCGGTGAAACTGTTGATGGTCGCATACTTTTGAAAGAACCGTTCCAACACAGTAGCGAGGGACAGCACCGAACTGCCCTCAAACAACGTCTCATCCAGTTCCAATGTGATTTCCAAACCACGCACCGCTGTGGAAAGCGTGCCTTCGTGGATGCGCCGGACAATCGGGCGAGTGTTGACCGCGACGATCCCTTCAAGCTGCTGCTCCATCGCACGATCACCGATGGGTGCGTATAGGCCAATGAGTTCCCGCAACGCCGCCGCGCCGCCGCCTTCGGCCCCGGTATCATCAGAGATCGACAGGTAATTGAGGCTCAGATGGCTGACCGCACGCCAAGCGGCGTCGCCTTGGGCGATGCAAGGTTTAGGTTTGGTTGGGCCAACAGGGGTTCGGATCGTCGCAACCGGCCCGCCTTCGGGCAGGTGAAAGACGTTATCGACCCCATTGGGCAACAGCATCGGCAGATCCCGGTTGGTCACCATCGCCTCTACCGCCAATTGCCCAAGATGGGCAGGATAAGGCGCTTCGTGGGCGTCCACGATCGACAGATAGCTTTCAGAGCCAAGGTAGTTGGTGCGCATGCCCTTGAGGGTTTCCGCCGCGCTGCGCTGACGCAAATGACGCTTGTGCGTGTAATAGGCGCCACCGCCCCCCGCCGCTGCGGTCATCTCGTCCGCGGAATAGAACGCTTTGAGCGGCAGATCATCTTTGCCTTTATTGCTGATGCCAGTGACTTTGGAGATCGAGAAAACCTCAAAATCCTTGGGCGCGGTCCGGTCAGGCACCAGATGATATTCCGTAAACCGCCCCGACACCGGCACCCGGTCACAGCGTTTGGGAAACAAATTGATCGCCGGCACACAGTGCAGCTTGAACGCCTCGGGCGTGATGTTCGGCGCAATCTCCGGTTTGCTTTCCCGCATCAGAAAATACAGATCCAGACTGTCTTCGTCGCAGCGGGAAATCACCGATTGCAGGCCCGAAACCTCGATAAAAAGATTGCGCTCCGGCATTGCAAAATGTTCCTGCAACAACCTGTAGCCGTCAAAGGATGGACGCGGCGTGGGCAGCAAGGCCTCATCCCGGTCCAGCCCGCGCGGGCGAACGGGATTTTGCAACTTCTCGGTCCAGCTGTCGCGCCGGTTTGGCGATTTGGCAACCACCGTGGCCGGGCTGGCGCAAAGCATCTCGTATAAGGACCAACCGGTGCTCAACTGCCCGCCCAAAAAGAACGTAAGATCATCGACCGGCAGTTCCTTGATCGGCAGATCGCCATGGCGGGTCAGACGCAGCCGAACCGCCGAACGGGCCTCTGCGTCTTGGGCTACCCCGGCCGCGACAAGCGCACCGCGCCCATCGATATATTCGGCCTCCGTCACTATGATGGGCCACAAATGCAGATCATGTGCGGTGCGGAACTGGCAGGCCTTCTGCGCCCCGCTGACGGTCTTGGAGCGCAGCGTGGTCTCGCGGGGCAGCTCATAGCCCTGCGCCAGATCGGCATTGGTCAGATCGGGCAGCAATTCGGCCACCATCATAGAGGGTGTGGGCGCCAGAAAATGCGGGAAAACCACATCCAGCAAATGGCTGGTGAACGCCGGATATTGCATCTCCAGCTCAAGTTGGACCCGCGCCGTGAGAAACGCAGTCCCCTCAAGTAGGCGCTCAACATAGGGGTCAAGAATTTCGAGGCCATCCATCCCCAAACGCGAGGCGATCTTGGGGTAGGCATCGGCAAATTCCGCGCCCATTTCCCGCAGAAACGCCAGTTCGGTTTCATAATGTCTCAGCAGACGGCTATCCATAGTCGGTTATGCCCCCTGCTCTAGCGTGACCTGACCGGTTGTGGTGTCAAACTGGCTGCGCAGATAAAGTTCTGTCGGCAGGGGCTGTGCCCACATATCACCAACAATATCAAAGGTGATCACCGGCTCGCGCTTGGCGTCTTTGGTGCGGCTGATGACGTTAAGAGATCCATCTATCAAACGCGGTTCAAACAGTTCGACCGCCTTTTGGATAGCATCACGCACATTGGCCGCGCGGCGCAGATTGGCGTAATCCCCCGTGGCATCGGGCACCCCGTAGTTCAGCACCGATTGAGACACATTGGGATAAAGGTCCGCGTCAATCTCGCTGTCGATGTTGCCGGTGTTCAGCAGCCAAGACAGATCACGCTGAATGATCTCGCGCAGCCGCCGGATGTCGATCATCCGCTCTGCTGTTGTCTCGGTCTTTTTTTGAGGCGCTTCGTCGGTGAGCCGATCCAGAATCGACGGTTGAAGACGCTCGGTAAGGGTACGATCAGCCATCCCCCTCGTCCCCATCGGAAGGCGCCGCACTGGAAGGCGCGGCAAACTGGATGTTGCGCGCGTCCATCAACGGGATTTCCGCCGCATCCGTCACCAAAAGCCGCTGGCCCAGGCCCGCAAACAGACCCTCACCCAGATCATTCCATTGCGTCGTTCGCGACAGCAGCATGGCATCTTCGCCCGTCGCCACAGTCCCGGCATAGCGGGTTGGGACAAGCCCGACCAATTCACCGCCGTTGTTCAAAGTCAGATTGACAGCTGTCCAAACCGTATCGCGCAGATCTTCGGGCGCCTCGATCCTAAGGCTGGAAAGCACATTAAAGGGCATCCAGAAGTATTTGCCATTGATGACAATTTCCAAAACCGGACCCAGCCGCATATCCGCGTCGGCGATCCATTCGAAATCCTGCCCGTCAATCTCTCCCGACGCGGCGGGTGCCTTTTCAAACGCCTCTTCACGCAGCTGCGCCGCATGGGCGGTATCGCCTTTGGCCAATGCCCGAAGCGCTTGCGCCAATAGCGCCAGCCAGTCTTGCGGCTCTCCAAATATCAGCGCGTCTTTCTCGCCCTTGAACACCTTTTCGCGGAACACTTCACAGATGATCGCCTCGCGGTAGGTTTGGGCCATCGGCAATGCGGATGGATCCAATTGCGCACATAATTTAAGCTGCGCAATGGCCCGTTCCCAGTTTCCCTGAACACAAAGCAATTGAAACAGAAAGATGCGCAGTTTTGCATCTTCGGGGCGGGCACGCACATTGTCTTGCAATGCTGCCAATGCACCGGCTAAATCCCCAGCTTTCAATAGATCTTGTGCGGTGTTTTCCACAAGCAAACTCCGTCAATGCAATGCAGGGTGGCTCGCCGCGATCACGTCGCGGCGATCTGTCTTATGCGAACGTTGGCTCGTTCTCGGCCATGTTCCATTCAAAGGTCTTCGCAGCATCGCCGCTGCCGTCCTTCTTCTGTGGAACATATTCGACTTTGCAGGACCGGAAATTCAGCGTGATATTCTCGGTCAGCTTGTCTTCACCACCGGACCCGCCGGTTTGAACAGATGTCACCAAAACATCTTTCATGCTGATGATGATGTATTCGAGCGGCTTTTTGCCCGCTTTGCGCACTGTCAGCTTGGCGTCGGAAAAGTGATCCCCATTGGCGCAGTACACCATCAAAATGGCAGAGGCCTTGTCCACCCATTTGGTCACCGAGATGTCTTGGAAGTTGGCCTTGCCAGAACCGCCGCCGCCACCAACGTGGAAGCTGCCGGACTGGCTCATGCCCCATGACCAAGCCAGAACATCAATTTCGTTCTTGTGTTTCGCATCCTGCGATTCACCTTCAATTTCACCCGTGATATCGAGAAACATGTCGACGGCCATTACGAACGTCCTTTCATGGATAGAGCGGATCTTCCGCGTTTCAAAAACTGTCGGGTCGCACCGACAACCGCTGCGACCTCAATTTTCTTATTGTTTTTCAGAAGGCAACTTCGACACAAGCCGCAGTGAAACGGACAGGCCTTCCAATTGGTAATGCGGGCGCAGATAGAATTGCGAGCGGTAGTAGCCCGGATTTTCTTCGTCCGCTTCGACAACAACCTCAGCCGCCGCAAGTGGCTTGCGCGCCTTGGTGTCTTCGCTCGATGTGCCTGGGTTGCCGTCGACGTATTGCATAATCCAGTCGTTCAGCCACCGCTCCATTTCAGCCCGTTCTTTGAATGAACCCACCTTATCACGAACCATGCATTTTAGATAATGCGCAAAACGGCAGGTTGCGAAAAGGTAGGGCAAACGGGCAGCCAGATTGGCATTTGCCGTTGCATCCGGGTCGTCATATTCGGCCGGTTTGTGCAGCGATTGCGCCCCGATGAACGATGCGACATCCGTGTTCTTACGGTGCAGAAGCGGCATCAGACCTGCTTTGGCCAATTCGGCCTCGCGGCGGTCCCCGATCGTGACCTCCGTTGGGCATTTCATGTCCACGCCGCCGTCATCTGTCGGGAACGTATGGGTTGGCAATCCTTCGATTGTCCCGCCCGATTCAACCCCGCGGATACGGCTGCACCAGCCATATTCCTTAAAGGACCGGTTGATGTTCATCGCCATGCCGTAGGCCGCGTTGACCCATGCAAATTTGGATGAATCGCCATCACCGGTTTCTTCTTCAAAGGCAAACTCTTCCACCGGGTTCGACTTGGCGCCGTAAGGCTGGCGGCCCAGAAACTTCGGCATCGCCAGACCAAGGTATTTGCTGTCTTCGCTGTCGCGGAGGCTGCGCCAACCGGCATATTCCGGCGTTTGGAAGATCTTGGTCAGATCGCGTGGGTTCGACAATTCGCCCCAGCTTTCGAACTGCATCAAGGATGGTGCAGCCGCGGCCAGAAACGGCGCATGCCCGGCGGCGCTGATCTTGGCCATTTCACCAAGCAGTTCCACATCCGGTGGCGTGTGATCGAAATAGTAGTCCCCGACCAGACAGCCATAAGGCTCGCCGCCGATCTGATCATATTCTTCGCCATAAAGCTTTTTGAAGATTGGCGATTGATCCCAAGCGGTGCCTTTGAACTTGCGCACGGTTTTGTGCAGTTCTTTCTTGGAGATGTTCAACACCCGGATCTTGAGCATCTCATCCGTTTCGGTGTTGTTCACAAGGAAATGCAAACCCCGCCACGCGCTTTCCAATTCCTGGTATTCGTCGTGGTGAATGATCTGATTGACCTGCTCGGACAGCTTGCGATCAATTTCCGCGACCATCGCCTCAAGCGAAAGCAGAACGTCCTCGGAAATAAGGGACGCGTTTTCAAGCGCTTGCTGTGCCAATGTGGTGACAGCGGTTTCAACGGCGGTTTTGGCCGTGTCCGTGCGGGGGCGAAATTCTTTCTGGAGCAGACTGGCGAAATCGGATTCTTCGGTCTGAACCGCGCCTGCGCCGCCTTCGGCTTCTGTTGCTTCTTCGGCCATGGTTTACTCCTCGTCTTTCGCGTCACCCTGATCATCCGCCGGGGCCGCTTGGGCCGCCAACGACTTGAGCAAGGCAGGGTCGTTCATCGCTTTAGAAATCAGCTCTTCGGCACCGGGTTTGCCGTCCATGTAGGTCATCAGGTTTGAAAGCTCGTTGCGGGCCTCCATCAGCTTGCGCAGCGGCTCGACCTTGCTGGCAATGGCACCGGGCGAAAAGTCATCCATGCTTTCAAAGCTGATATCGACAGACAGATTGCCCTCGCCGGTCAATGTGTTGGGAACCGAAAACGCCGCCCGCGGTTTCATCGCCTTCATCCGGTCATCGAAGTTATCAACATCAATTTCCAGGAATTTGCGATCCGCAACGCCGGGCTGTTCCACCTCGGATTTGCCCGCGAGGTCCGACATGACCCCCATAACAAATGGCAGCTGAACTTTTTTCTCGGCACCGTAGAGTTCAACGTCATATTCGATTTGCACCCTCGGGGCGCGGTTTCTGGCGATGAATTTCTGTGAGCTGGACATTTTCGTCTCCCCCATTTCAAAGTTTTTCGTTGGCTATCCTGTCTCGAATTTCAAAGACGGATTATTCGCTGTAGTCTTCTTCTATGCCCCCCACGAGGTTGACATTCTCTAGGCCCAAAGGCGCAATATCATTCACAATTGTCAGGAAATCGGCCCCGATCAACCGCCGTGCCCGCGCGAGCAGAATGGGCAATGGGCTAGAGGGTTCGTTCCGTTTGTAATAGGCAATAATGCTGTCCAGAGCGCTGGCCACATCGGCCGCAGATGCAATCTGGCCCGGTGCGCTGACGGCGCTGCCGCCTGCCCCGCCGCCGGACTGTGGCGCTTGGCTGGTTCCGTCGGCTGTGTCCTCGCCGCTGTCTTCGGCTGCGGGCTGATCTGCGCCGGTTTCCTTGGCCAGAATTTGGACAACATCGCCCAACATCTTTTGCAATGGATCAAGCGTAGGGCCGAAACCCGGTGTTTTCTCAAGGAACACCGCATCGATGGCGTTCACATCTTCAAAGGCTGATTTTGCGGCCTCGTAGTAGGCAGTCAATTGTTCTGCTGGCGTGTCCTTGAATGCCGCCTGCACATCCGCCATCGGCATTGGCGTTTCGTCGTCGGCGGGCGGCGTGTCACCGTTGGACACCTCGATGTCGCGCAATGTGACCTGACCAAATGCCCGGCTGTTGGTCAGAGGCGCCCAGCGCCGCAACGACCGGACCACGGTTGACCGGCCAGCAAGGTTGGTGACCGCATTGATCCGCATGGTTGGATCATCATCGTCATCCGCGTCCAATTCCGGATGGCAGGTGTTCCAATGTTCCTCAAGGCAAAACCGGATAAAGCCCGTGACCTCGGCAAACCCCTCAAGACCATTGATCCGCAACTCGCTGTCGGCCAGATAGACCGCCGCGCGGATCTCATGGCTGCGGTCAAGCACCTCACGCGCCTTTTGCGCCAAGGCCTTGTAGTCAGGGTCACTGCCCGCAACAATTTCGCTGCCCGCTTGGCGTTCTTCTTCCGGCTGCGCTTCAAGCTCCATCGCTGTGAAGGCCGGGTCATACTCCAAATTTTCACCGCTTGGCGATTCATCGCCATGGGTCTTCATCAAGTCAGACAAAGCACAAAACCTTAATTACTGTGGATACCAAAAGAACGAGGGAACAAAGCAGACCGTAAAAAAATTATGGTACCAACTCCTGCGAGAAAAGCTAGGTCTAGAATTGGCTGAGCGGGTTTTAGCAGATCGGCCATCCGGAAATTTGCCCTTGTTCCGGCACAGTTGGCAGATCGCATGCCGCGAAACGCCGACCCGCACAAATGCGTGGCCCTGTTCTTGTGATGCGTCAGTAGCGCGGTTTTTCGTAGCGATTGGGAATGTCATACCCATTGGCACGCGACACATCCAACAGCGGATCCCAAACAGAGGACAGCGGCGCATCATCGGGTTTCACAATATAGGGGCCCATCCGCTCTGCCTTGATCCGCAGGCTGTTGGCTTGTTTTTGGGACATCCCGGCGACATAGACCGCGCCGCCAATATGACCACAGCCCAACCCCTCATGTCGGGCGGGAAAACTGACATAGGGCGCAACAAGAACGGTGCCGGGGCGGGCCTGCGCCGCGATTGCCTGTTCCATCTGGATCAATAGGCGTTCTTCGCTGATCGGGCGGTAGAAATAGATCACATCGTAGTTTCCATACCCGTCAAAGGTCAGCGCATCTTGCTCAAAGACGTGGCAATTGAGGCCGTCATCCTTGGCCAGCAAATCATGAGCAGCCGCAACATAAGCGGGGTCAAAGTCAAACCCATCGGATTGAGGAAAATACCGAAATGCGGTCAACACCTTGAGGCCACCACCACAACCGACGTCCAGAAACCGAACCGGGTCCGTGCGGCGCTGCGCCAGAATGACCCGATAGGCGGCGTGCAGATGTTCGTGGAACTCACTGTTGGCCAAGGCAATGTCGGGAAAGCAATCATGATCGCGGGCGGCTTCGCTTTGCTCTGACGGATTCAACATCGCATGGATCCAATGGAAGACATCATCGCTTGCGCCCATCTGGGTATAGGTCGTTTTCGCCAGTTTGGCCTGCGGCGGATAAATTGGCTGTCTTCTGGCCTGGCGCTGTTCCTGAACCAGCCCCCGGACGGTTGCCCATCTGTTGATCTCAAGACGAAACAAATTGGTCTGCGCACCAACAATGCCCCAAGCACGTTTGACATTCATCACCTCGTCAGGGGTGTCCGCGGCTGCCTCATGTGCGATCCGCGCAGTGTTCAGGGCCGTCAAAAATAGCAGATACTCACGGGTCAGGCGGTCAATCTCAGCGCACAGGAAATCAACCTGCCGCGCGTTCCGGCGGGATGGTTTCTCAAGCTCTGCCTTGAGTTTTTCAATCACCCCTCTCAAGCGCCGATCAAAGCCGCCAAGTCGCTGAAGAAAACTGTCAGGGCCATCGCTTTGCTCGTGCATCACATTGGTCCTTTCAAAGACTTTGAATTCAACTCAGGCACAATGCGGCACCCCAAATTGGTGCCCTCACTCATGCGTTTGGACCTCATTCTTGAACCGGCCTTGACCAAATTGCAAACTTGTCGTTCACTTTGATCAATTGTGTAACCGGCCCAATTCTTGGGCAATCCGCCGCATGGCCAACACGAAGTATAGGCTCTTTCGGGATCTGAAAATCATAATCTATGCGTCTGATATTGTGTGATTTTTAATCTGTCAGCGGCGATGCGGTCACTATTCTGGGGGAAAGATGTGAAACGATTTTCTACAATCGCGGCGGCTGCGATCTTTGGCATTATGGCAACCGGCGCAACCGCAGACAGCGGTGATCTCACCGTCGAGTTGAACAAGTTCGAACCCGGAGAGACGGGCGGCTGCCAGGCGTTTTTCCTGTTCCGAAACGAGGCTGGCAAGAGCTTTGAAGGCTTCGAGATGAGCCTTGCCATTCTGGATTCCCAAGGGGTGATTGACCGGCTTTTGTCCATTGACGCGGCCCCCCTTCCGATTGAACGCACCACGCTAAAACTGTTTGCGATCCCGGAGATCGCCTGCACAGATATCTCTGAAATCCTGCTGCACGACATCACCACCTGCAAACCGCAGAACGAGGCGCAACTGGATTGTTTTTCGTTCCTCAAACTGAACAGCAAAACAACCACAAAGTTGGTGAAATAACCGATGTTTGGCTTGCTTGAAAGCATCGGAACCGGCGGTCCCATCATTGCCGTTCTGATTGTGTTGTCGGTGTTTTCCCTGACCTTGATCGCTGTCAAAACCCTGCAACTTTGGCCCGTCACTTCGGGTGCGGACCTGCGTACAAGCGCGGTTGAAAAATTTGCCGCCGGGGATGTTGCAGCGGCCACATCTCAAGCCTCAGGCGGTAAGGCGCCCGCAGATCGGGTTCTGAGCTATGCGATACAGGCGTTAAAGGATGGGTATTCCGGCCCGCCTTTGATGACTGAACTGACCCGCCGCGGGAACGAAGAATTTGCCCAGATGAACAAGCAAATCCAGTTTCTGGAACTCATCGCGATGATTTCACCGCTGATTGGCTTGCTTGGCACGGTATTGGGCATGATCCAGTCCTTCCAGGAATTGGAACTCGCCCAAGGCGCGGCCAATGCCTCTGTGCTGGCGGGCGGCATTTGGCAGGCGCTATTGACCACCGCCGCTGGTTTGCTTGTCGCGATCCCTGCGGCGGTCGGGGCGTCCCTGTTATCGTCCCGTGCAGAACGCGGGGCGCAATGTATCGAAGGGGCCATCGCGCAGTTGATGTTGGTCCACGAACATAACCCAAAGTGAGGCGGCAGGCATGACCGATGATCCTGCCCAGCTGCTGCACCGGCCCAAACGGCCCAAGGCCCTGATCTCCATGGTCCCGATGATTGATGTGATGTTGATCTTGCTGATCTTCTTTATGGTCACATCAACCTACATCAATCTGGACATGATCCCGGCGCTGGAACGAAGCGCCGATGCCACTGCCGACCCGCAGCCAACGCAGGGTGATGGAGGCGACGTTTTGATGGTGCGGATCGGGGCCGATGGCACCCCCACCATACGCGGGCAGGCCTACGCGCAAACCGATCTGGAAAGGCTTTTTGCGGACCGCATTCGCCAAGATGCAAACCAGCAGGTGCTGATCCTGCCCTCAGGTTCTGCCAATATGCAGGCGCTGGTTTCAGTCATGGATACTGCCACCCTCTCTGGCGTCACCCAATTGCAAATTGTTCGGTTGGATGCCTCGCCATGAGGTTGGCCCGCCGCCCATCCCGCGCACCGCCAGAAACTATCGTGGCCCTGATCGATGTGGTCTTTTTTCTGTTGGTGTTCTTCATGCTGATTGGCCGCATGGACGCCACAGCGCCCTTCGACGTCACCCCGCCGGTCGCCGTTACCGGCGCCGATATGCCTTCAGGCGGAATGACCGTTTCGGTCTCTGCCAAGGGTGCATTGGCCCTGGACGGCCTTGGTGTGACCATGCCGCAGCTGGACACCCGCGTGGCACAAGCCTTGGCCGAGGCCCCGCAAACCCTGATCCGCATCAACGCCAACAGCGCCGTGGAATTGCGCCATGTCCTGCCGTTGCTTAGACGGATCGAAGGGTTGGGCGCACAAGAAATCGCGTTGGTTGTGACGCCCGAACAGCATGATGCAAACCGATGATGCGGGGCGGGGCGCTTTGGGGCGCTGGGGCGTTGACCTCATTTGCGGCGCATGCCGGCGCGGCGGCTCTCTTGGTCTGGGCCATCAAACCAAGCCCGGTTGAGGATCAGCCAAAACCGCAAACCAAATTGAACATGACAACCTATCAGGTGGCCCGCAGCCAAGCTGTTGAGGCCACGCCAGACATGGCCCAAGCGCAGCAAAACACCGCAGATGCCAGTACGCTTGCGGCCTACGGTCCTGCGCTGCAACGCGCAGAGACGATGCAGGCCAAGCCCGACAAAATCGCGCAATCCCAGCCAAAACCGCTCAAAACGCCGCAAATTGCAGCGCCATCAACACCGCTCACAAACGCCGCCGAAAAGCACGCAACCCGTATTGAACAAAGCCAGACCGCGCGCCCGGCCAATAAGACCCAGCCCCTAGATTTGCCGGCCACCGCGCCCGTGCAATCCCTGTCCGTGCAAAGCGTCGTTCAGCCCGTATCACTGGTGGCAGCCGCACCGCAGCCCATTCTTGCCGCTCTGGTGCCCGCCCAAGCGATTGTGCCGCAGCGCCCCGCCAATGAAACGGCCGCATTGGTGGTGCCAGAGACACCAGCGGCCGTGCCGCCCGCGCAGCTTGACCCGCGCCCTGCCCCCGCCGCCGTGTTGCCAAACGTCACCGCCACCACCGAGGCCCCGCAAACGGTCACAAGCGCCGATGTGCCTCTTTCGGCGAACCCTGCCGCCACGTTGGCCCTGCCCGCATTCAAAGCCCAAGCCAAGCTGGCCTTTGCTGCATTGGGCGGCGGATCGGTTGATCCGGTTTCACTGACCGCTTTCCAAAGTTTCATGCAACCCGGCGATCTGGATGGCGCGTCGAACAGCGTCAAAGACGACCTCGCCTCGGTGATCGGCGGGGTGCCGTGTTCTCGGGTACAGGTGCGGTTTGAACCACTGGACAACGCGTTGATCGTGTCGGGCCATGTGCCGCAAGACGCCCTGCGCGGATCGGTGCTTCAGGCGATGCAGGACAAAATGGGCGCTGATATTCCGGTGTTGGACAACCTGCTGATCCTGCCCAGCCCCCAATGCGGCGCCTTGGCCGGCATTGCCGGTGTCGGCCTGCCGCAATCCACCGATCAAATCACCAATCCGCTGTTGGTGGGCGATGACACCCACGCCAAGGAATTTCGATATGTGGCGGATCAACCGATGGTGTTGACCCTGCAGGGCGCGGATTACGATGCCTATGTCTATGTCGATTATTTCGATGCGGCGGGGAACGTCCTGCACCTGCTCCCCAATGCTCATACGCCGATGACACGCGCCCCAAAAAAATCCGCCATCAAGGTCGGATCAGACCGTATCTTGCAGCCCGGAGAGCCGGGATTGTTCTTGAAAGTTGGCCCGCCCTACGGCCAGGAAATTGCAGTGGCTTTTGCCGCATCTGTGCCGCTGTATGAAGGGGTGCGCCCCCTTAGCGAGCCTGCCGCGCCATATCTGGATTGGCTCACCGACAAAGTGGCCGATGCCAAAGCGGCACATCCAGACTTCAAAGGCGAATGGGTCTATTTCTTTGTGTCCACCTCGGCCCAATAGGTTCGGCGGACCATCATTGGCTCAGCTCTCAGCAGCAGTGTCGCGCCGTCGCTGGCGACGGCCCAGTTGGCTATATTTGGTGTGCATGACATTTACCGCGCCCTGGGGTTTGAAATCCTTGTCAGGGTGCCAGCACACAACCGCCTTGCCCTTCAAGTTGACCTCAAAAAGCGTACCTTTCCACACCGTATATTTGGCCAGTGTTGCGGAATAGCTGGGTTCGTCCACCAATTCGATATAGACCGCCAAACGGTGATCGCGGTTTTGTTCGATCACCGCCACCAGCGTATCGGCATCTCTGGAATAGGCGCTCTGTGCGCTTTTGAAAACCAGCCCCCGCACAACATCGATCACATGCGAGATCACACCGACCTGATCGCCAAATTGAATGCCGGGGATGGCGGCATAAGCGTCCAGCACATCGTCAATCCAGCCCAGTTGCATCGCCTTATCAAGCCGGCCCGAAAGATCTTTGGCCAGTTGATCCAACCCGCGGGATTCCAGATTATGTAGCCCTTGTGACTTTGCCATATCGTTTCCGGTGCTGCGTCTGCGGCCCATGCTAGCACACCATGCTCAAACCACGAAATCCGGCCAAATCAGGGCTCTGATCACAATCAACTCGCCCGCCTGCCTTGCTTTGTTTTTCCGACAGGCTTAGCATCCACCGGATAACTCCAATCGTTTGAGCATCTCACACCGCGCACCAAAATGGGCGGTTTCAATGTCTTCAAATTCTCAGTGGAAAGCGCTGTTACAATGATTTCAAAAAAGTATACCCGCCTTGTTGTTGGCCTGATCGCACCCGTTGGTTTGGTTGCGACACCGGTTTTTGCCAACACCCCTCAATCCTCTCTGCCCGCCCATTTTTATGGCACCCAGGCAACTGTGATTGAATTGATCTACCCACGCTATGCACAGGTCGGCGGGGAACCGATTGAGCCTGAGTATGAGATGGAAGAGGAAGAAGGCGAAGGCCCCTCCGGACACGAGCCCGAGATTGAGGCAACGGACGCCCAAACCGAGGCCTTTGTCGCGCAGATCCAGCAAATTGGCGAGATCTGCGAAGCATCGCCGGATGAGTACCAGATCGGTTGTTACGCCGCGATGTACCGCGAACTGGCGGCCGATATTCCGGCCAATGGTGACTATGCCGAGGTAAAGGAAATCCTAGAAGACACTGCGCGGGATCTCACCGCGCTGACCCGTGCCAACAGGGACAAAGCCAAGCCAAGAGTGCGCGTCAGCGCCACCAAAAGCAACGGCCAGACGGTGACCACGCCGCCGATCACCCCCGTCAAGCCAGAGACAATTGTCCCGCTGCGGCAGGCTGCTGCAAATGTGTTGGAAGAGGCGGAGACCAAGCTTTTGCGCTCTGCCAGTTCTGACGCCAAACGGGCAATCCACTATCAAAAGATCGCGGCGGCTGTTGGATCAAACAAGGTTCTGTTGCGCTCCGCCTAAGCCGCGCCGAAACAAACCAAACCCAAAAGATATACAAGGGCCGGCCCCCAAAAGGGTCGGCCTTATCCGTCTGTTAGGCCATAGGCCGCGCGGATGCTGCGGTTGGTGCCGGGGCCAAAATCGCCATCAATGCTGCCGCCGTAAAACGCGTTGTTCTTCAGAAGCTTTTGCAACTCGCGGCGGGTCTCTTCTTTGAACATTGTGGGTCGCTGCAACAACAGGTTGAGCACATCCTCACTGCCCGATCGAAGTGCCGCATAAAGATATCCAGCCGCCTCTGGTGGGCCCTTCTTGGCAATCAACCCATCATCAATCAGCGCTGCAAAATTGAACTGCGCCTCAGGCTGGCGCAGGTCTGCGGCACGTTCAAACAGCTCAAGCGCCTTGGCCGGATCGGCCCGCAGGCCCAAGCCACCTTGATAGTGCAGGAACCCAAGGTCATTGATCGCATCGGCAAAATCCTGATCCGCCGCAGCGCGATAAAGTTCAAGCGCACGTTTCTCGTCAATCTCGACGCCGAGGCCCTGTTCAAAAAGTTTGGCCAGTTCCATCTGCGCCTCTGGCGATCCCCGCGCGGCGGCGCGTTCAAGAAATTCCACCGCCGCCGCAGGATCAAACCGCGGATCTTCGGGGTTCAAGCGGATATAGGCCAAACCCAGCATGGAACGCGTATCACCAAGATCTGCCAGCGCCAACAGCTGCGATTCCTGATCCGGGCGCAGCTTGGACCATGCGGTCGCTGGTTCCGCGCTTGAGATATCAGGTTGGCCCTTGTTGTTGCCAGACAAATAGAACGGCGTGCCCGACAGGCTGCCGTAAGTGTGCGGCTCTTGCAGATTACCGGTTTCGCGCAGAACCGCATCACGAACCTGGCGGAACATCAGGCTGATCTCCAGACCCGGTTCTGCCATTTTGTCAATCAATGCACGGGCATAAGGGCTGTTGCCGCGATTGCCATCAAGGGCGACCTGCCCGTCCTTGGCCGCAAAGGCGACCAATGTACCACGGTCCGGGTTTGCCGCTGCAAGACCGCCAACACCGCGCGTTGCCTCGTCCACCGGTTGTTGGTTTGAGGTCTCCGTTTGTGCAAGGCTGATCCCGCCGCCCAAAGGGTTGTTCCGGCAACTGTCAAGGATCACGATCCGCATTTTGCGGGCGCGCTCCACCACGGACAGCATCTCTTTGAGGGAAATGGACTGCTGCTGCACATCATCATTGCTGCGGGGTCGTGCATCGACAGGGATCAGAAAATTCTCACCCTGAACTTCGATCCCATGCCCGGCGAAATAGACCAAAGCCAGATCCGCGGTTTCCGACCGAAACGCAAATTCCCGCATCATTTCACGCAATTCATCCGCAGTCTTATCAAGGCCCAGCGTCACATCAAAACCGATATCGGTCAGGGTTTGCGCCAATGCCTCGGCATCGTTGCGGGTGTTGGTGAGCGGCTCAATCGATTGATACTTGGCCATGCCCAAAACCAGCGCGACCCGTTCAGGGCTGGCATTGGCCAGACCAACGGTCCCGGCGCAGAACGCCAAAGCCATGAGAAACATGCGCAGCAGAGTATTCATAACAAGCCAACTTTCTGAATTTCCCGACGACAGCTTTATCATAGGGGGTTCACTTGACCGCACCATACACCTTTTTTTGAACAGGTGCAGCCACCTGCATAGGGGTGCTCGCGGGGCAAGAATACTTGACTCGCGGCCCAATTCGTCCTCTGCTCAGGCCATAGTCCGGGGGGGCAGGATGGGACTTATTCCACCTCTTCAAGCAATTAGATCACGCTGAAACACCGGAGCCGCGCGTTTTTTCAAGGCGCTTTTGGGTGCAATTGGACCGCGTAAATCCCGCTTCCGGGACAGGAATGACAACATTAGATTGAAGGTTGGTCTGCCATGCCCGATGATTTTGATGCCTCCATAGAAACCACAGGTTCCGTCGCGATTGGTGATGCGATAACGGGCGAGATCGAAACCATTGGCGATCAAGATTGGTTCGCCGTTTCCATGCTGGCCGGTCAAACCTACGAGATCCGCATCGATGGCATCTACAGTGACGATCTCAACACCCTCTTTGATCCCTTTTTGCGCGGGATCTATGACAACGCCGGCCTGGCCATCCCCGGTCAAGCTGATGACGAAAGCGACCCTGCAACCCGTAGTGCCAGCACGACCTATACCGCCGCCTACAGTGGTCAGCATTTCATCACGGCATCTGCCTATAATCAGGGCACCGGAAGCTATACCCTTTCGGTCAGCGATCTTGGTACCTTTGATGACTATGCTTCCAGCACACTGACAACCGGCAGTGTTTTTGCCGATGGCTCGGCATATGGCACGTTTGAAGCGCAGGGCGATTCCGATTGGTTTCGCACTGATCTGGTTGAGGGGGTCACCTACCGTTTTGAACTGTTCGGCGATGGTTTCGGCACATGGGCAACGGCCCCCGCGGTCAACTTGGACTTACTGCGTGATGCCAATGGTGATGCGATTTCCGGCAGTCTGGATATCGGCGGCGCCGGTCAATTTCCGGTCTCAACCTTTTTCGAATACACGGCCACGTATTCTGGCGCCCACTATGTCGATGCCTCGACCTCCGGCTCTGATGTTGGGCGCTATCAACTCGACATCATGGATCTGGGTTATTCCGATGATTACAGCGAAAGCGATTTTGCACCCGGTATCATAGCTGTAAACGGCAGCACCACGGGCGAGATTGAAGCCGACGGCGATGTCGATTGGATCGAGGTCATGCTGACGGCTGGCGAGACCTATGACATCTACGCTTTGGGGTTGGACACTGCTGATGGCACTTTGGATTTTCCTGTCATCGAAGCCCTCATCGACCCTCTGGGATCGGTTGTCCCATATGCCTTTAACGGCGGTGCATCTGGCGGTAACAGCGCCCTGCGCTATCTCGCGACCGCTTCGGGCGTGCATCATATCGCGATTGCATCCTACATCGGCCATACCGGCACCTATACCGTTGAGGTCGACGAAATTGCGGTCATTGACGACTATGGCAACAACCCGTCAAGCGATGGTCATCTGCCGATCAACGCCGCCGTCGGCGGCGAGATTGAAACCCCTTTCGATCAGGATTTCTTTCATGTCGAACTGACCGCTGGCAAGATCTATCAGTTTGATCTCAACAGCTTTGGTGTGGTCGATCCCTATATTCGCGGTCTCTATAGCTATGCTTGGAACAACTACTATAACCATCCTGACAACCTGATTCCGGGCACGGAAAATGATGATATTGCAGACGGCATTCTGGACAGCCGGATCACCTTTACCGCCCCAACCACCGGGGATTATTTCATCTCCGCCGGGGCCTTTTCTTCAACCACCGGGTTTTACTCGCTCAGCCTGCTGACGGTCGGGTCGGCACCGGACGATTATGCCAACACCACCCTCACCACAGGCGCCCTGACTATCGGCGGCAACACGACCGGCACCAATGAAACCGAAGACGATGAGGATTGGTTTGCCGTCACCTTGGACGAAGGGTTTATATACACTTTCACCCTGCTTGGCGAAGACAGTTACCTGTCCGATTTCGATCTTCCGGCCTTGCGCGTATATGCCTCATCCGGTTTTGAAGCCTTTGGCGTAAGCGATGAGAACTTCACCTATAACAACGGCCAGATCACATTCACCGCCTATGAATCCGGCACCTTCTATATCGCTGTTGGTGACGATGGCGCACAAAACGGCACGGGCTATTATCAGCTGAGCGGATCGCTTGTTGGCCCACTGGACGACTTTGCCGGCGACACCAGCACCACCGGCACCTTTAGTCCGGGCGGCTTCGACAACACCCACGTCACCGGCACCATCGAAACCTTTGACGACACCGACTGGTTCGCGGTCTCACTGATCCAGGGCAACCTCTACGACATCCACCTCAAGGGAGAGGAAACCGGCGTCGGAACCCTCGAAGACCCTTTGTTCGTTGGGGTTTATGATATCCAAGGGGCCTTCCTTGGCGGCAGTAACGACGACAGCGGCGAAGGCCTTAACAGTTTCTCCACCTATGAGGCCACCTACACCGGAACCCATTATTTCGCGGTCAGCGCTTCGCCCAGCGAAGGTTCAGACACCGGCAGCTATGTGCTGCAATACGATGACCTTGGCGCTGCCTTTGACTCTCCGCTGCTGGACGAGACCGTAAACGAAGGGGACACCTTTACCGCCAGTCTGACCCTTGAGGATGTCGGCTTTAGCTCTGACACGGTGATCGATTGGGACGTGACAAGCGTTCTTTTTGCAGGCACCGCCCTGTCACCGGATGACTATATTTTCACCAGCAGCGTGGATGACACACTAGAAATCTCGGTGCTGGCCGTGGACGATGATCGGATCGAGGACGACGAGACCCTCACAATCGACGCGACCGGTTATGTGGATTGGGTTGGTCCGGCGGGCGACAATGGCGGCGCGACCTATGAAAACGTCAACGGCGGGCAGGTTTTTGGCCAGTTACAGCGCACCGAGGTCGAACTGTCGCTCGATTTCACCATCAACTCCGCCCCGGAAGGCGCCACCAACGAAATTTTTGAGTACCAATTCGACAGCCCCGAGGTGATCGGGAATGTTTTGATCGAATACCTCGACGGCAGCGGTGAATCCTTCTCCGTTTTGCCCTTCACCTTTGGCGGGGCACTGACCGGTTCTTTGTCGGCCAACGGGGATATCACAGTGACAGACGCCGCCGCGTCTCCCGGCTCGCGGCTGGTCATTCCGTTTACCGTGATCGACGCGCGCGGCGCCACCACACAAGGCAGCCAGTTCATCACGATGGCAGAACTGACCGATGATTTCCTGCCCGGCATCGATGCCACCCAATATGGGGATTTGACCCTTGATCTTGCCGCCACAGGCAGCATCGAAACACTTGGGGATCGCGATCGGTTTTTGATCTCATTGGAAGCAGAGCAAGTCTATTCCCTATCGCTGACCTCTTCTGATCTTGGCAACAACCCCCTGCCAAACCCTGAAATCATTGGCCTTTTTGACCCCCAGGGCCTGTTGGTCAACGGCACCTCAGATGACAACAGCGGCACCGGAAATGATGCCCAGACCCCAACCTTCACCGTCGTGGCGGATGGAATTTACGAGGTCGAGGTCGCGGCTTCTGGTGATTTGAGCACCGGAGACTATGCATTGACAGCCACCTCTTTGGGCGCGGTAGATGATTATCTGCCGGGGCTGTTTGCCACCTCATTTGGGGCCATCACCATTGGCCAAGGGGCAACGGGTCGGTTGGAAACCGAAACCGACCGCGACCGGTTCACTGTCGAGCTGACCGCAGGCCATACCTATGAGCTGAACTTGACAGGCAACGGCATTTCCAATGATCCACTTTTGAACCCCGAACTATACGGTGTTTTTGATCCCCTTGGCACCTTGGTGGCAGGCACCACGGATGACGATGGCGGTCAACGCTTTGATGCGAGGGTCGACAGTTTCCGTGTCACCGCAGATGGGCTTTATGAAATCGAGGTCGGATCATCCGGCGACGGCTTTGCGGGTGACTATGCCCTCACCATCGACACAAAAGATGATTTTCTGCCCGGCACCGCCGTGGATATCCCCGCCTCACAATTTGGGACATTGGCACCGGACAGCACCGCCAATGGCCACATTGATTTCGAAGGCGACCGCGACCGATTTACCGTTGATCTGACCGCGGGTGAATTCTATGCACTCTCGGTTACCGGCACATCCGGCATCAGCGATCCCTCATTGATCGGCGTCTTTGACAACGAAGGCGTTATGGTCAGCGGCACGGCAGATGGGGATGACGACCCTATCCTCGACGGGATTGTGCCGATCTTTTCGGTTTCATCGACCGACACTTACGAGGTCGAGATTGGCAGCAACGGCCCCCAAGGTGGCGGGTACCGGGTTGAATTGATCACTTTGGGCACCGAAGACGACTTTTTGCCCGGCCCCTTTGCCACAGCCTTTGGCGCCATCGCGCCCGGACAAACCCAAGTGGGAGAGATCGAAAGCGCGGGAGATACGGACAGTTTCCTCGCCACGTTGGAGGCTGGCAAACTCTACACCCTTTCGCTCGAGGGCAGTGGCACCGGCGGCGGCACATTGAGCGATCCCGCGCTATTGGGGGTTTATGACCCGCTGAGCCAGCTTCTGGACGGATCAACCGACGACAACTCCGGCACCGGGACGAATGCGCTTGTGACGGGGTTTAATGTCGGCGCAGATGGGATCTACGAGATCGAGGTTGGATCGTTCCAGCAAGGCGCAACGGGCAGCTATTCCCTGAGCTTGCTCGTTGACGGGTTCATCGATGATTTTCTGCCCGGCGGCACCGCCAGCCAATTGGGCAACCTGGCCGCAGACAGCAATGCCACCGGATCAATCGAATTTGACACAGACCGCGACAGATTTCAGGTCACGCTAGAGGCTGGTTTGGTCTACGACATTACAGTCTCTGGCGCTTCGGGCGGCGGCGGCAA
>Ga0316204_10004519_pt1 | contig 24800 bp, 27 predicted proteins | sample 6monrhotite_MG_2_FD_205661 | JGI IMG/M metagenome (GOLD analysis project Ga0316204, IMG submission 205661) | Microbial mat bacterial communities from mineral coupon in-situ incubated in ocean water Damariscotta River, Maine, United States -... | ecosystem: Environmental > Aquatic > Marine >... | reverse complement strand
GTGCCGCTGTTGTCGGATGAGAATGGCGAAATGACCGAGGCTTATGGCGTCTGGGTCGAGAAAAACATGTACGGCAAAAAGTCGATGGGCATTGAACGGGCAACCTATCTGATCGACGCGCAGGGCGATATCGCCAAGATCTGGCGCAAGGTCAAAGTGCCCGGCCATGTCGAGGCGGTTCTGGACGCGGTGAAAGCCCTGTGAAACCCCTTGCCCAGATGGCCGAGGCGGTCTTGCGTTGTGGCAATGGCCGCGAAAAAACCGCAATATCACGGGCGTTTGCCGCGCAGTGGCAAGCCGCACGCGCCGCGGGCGAGACCCCCGAGATTGGCCATGCCGATCCGCCGTTGCATCCGTCCCGCCCCGCCGCGCCAGAGCTGTTGAACCCCCGCGATGTGCCGCGCCGCCGCCCCGGCACGCCGGAGGGCCGCATCGCGCTGCTACATGCGGTGGCCCATATCGAATTGAATGCGGTTGATCTGCATTGGGACATCATTGCACGCTTCACGGATACCAAATTGCCGATGGGGTTCTATGACGATTGGGTCAAAGCGGCGGATGAAGAATCCAAACATTTCAACCTAATGTGCGACTGCCTTGAAGCGGAGGGCAGCTTTTATGGCGCCTTGCCTGCCCATGCCGGCATGTGGCGCGCCGCTGAGGACACGGTAGATGATCTGATGGGCCGATTGGCCGTGGTGCCGATGGTGCTTGAGGCCCGCGGGCTGGATGTGACCCCCGGCATGATCGAAATTTTCAAACGCGCCAAGGCGGATGGCGCAGTGAGCGCGTTGGAAACGATTTATGCCGAAGAGGTTGCCCATGTCGCCTATGGCAGCAAATGGTTTCATTTCCTCTGCGGGCGTTTTGACGAGGATCCCAAGGAACGGTTTCACGGTTTGGTGCGCAAATACTTCCACGGGCATCTCAAACCGCCCTTCAACGAAGAGAAACGCGCCGAGGCCGGCATTCCCCCAGATTTCTATTGGCCACTGACCGAGACAGGTGAACCTTGAGTTGAACCTCGCCTGCCAAGCATTTGGAATAGGCGGATTTTTGCCCATTTGGTCAGATACAGAGGTTTGATGTCGCAGGAAAGGCCAACAGGGTTGCCCCATGGCCGGTCACTGGATAATGAAATCTGGACCAAAATGTGCCGGGGGGGAACCTGCACCTTTGGTCGGGGGACGACAAAGAGGACAACATCGTGCGCACAAGGCTCGCAATCAAAGTGAACGCCATTCTGGAGCAGTATTTTCCAGAACGCCGTGTTTTTCTCAAATCCGACAATGACACACGTTTTATCCGCCTGCGCCCCGGCACCCAGATTGTCGCCTTTGCAGGCTCCGCCGCGCTGGTTGCATGGGCGATTGTGGCCACTGCCATTATCCTGATGGACAGCATCGGCTCCGGTAACTTCCGCGAACAGGCCAAGCGCGATCAACGCACCTATCAGGCGCGTCTGAATGATCTGTCCGGCCAGCGCGACAGCCGCGCCGAAGAGGCACTGGCCGCGCAGGAACGCTTTAACGCGGCTTTGAAGCAGATCTCGTTGATGCAGTCAGAGCTATTGCAATCCGAGACCCGCCGCCGCGAGCTGGAGACCGGGATCGACGTGATCCAATCCACCCTGCGCGACACCATGAAAGACCGCGAGACTGCCCGCCGCACCCTGGCAGAGCTGCAAGACACGCTTGAAGATGGTGCCGGTCAGGTGCAGGTCGCCGCCAGCAACGCCCCGATGGGTTTTCTGGCCGAAGCGCTGGAGCGGACGGCGAAAGAACGCGATCAGGTTGTCGCCGATGCGCAGGATGCCCTGCTTGAGGCCGACCGTATGGCCCAGCAAATTGCCCTGATGCGCGATCAGAACGATGCAATTTTCCGCCAGCTTGAAGAAGCGATGACCGTTTCCGTGGCCCCGCTGGACAAGATGTTCCGCAATGCGGGCATGCCGCCGGACCGGATCATCGAACAGGTGCGCCGGGGCTATTCCGGCCAGGGCGGACCGATGACGCCGCTGTCCTTTACCACCCGCGGCGAGGAACCCACCGCCGATACATTGCGCGCCAACCGTCTGCTCAACCAGATGGACAAGTTGAACCTTTACCGGATCGCCGCGCAAAAGGCGCCTTTCGCCAACCCTGTTAAGACCGCCTTCCGCTTTACCAGTCAGTTCGGCTACCGCCGCGATCCCAAGACCGGCGGACGCCGCATGCACTCGGGCGTTGATTTCGCTGCGGGGCTTGGCACACCACTTTATGCCACCGCCGATGGTGTCGTGGTTCACGCAGGATGGCAGTCCGGTTATGGCCGTCTTGTAAAGATCCAGCACGAGTTTGGCATTGAGACCCGCTATGCCCATTTGTCCCGGCTGCGCGTAAAAGTAGGCCAAAGGGTCTCGCGCGGGCAGCGGATCGGTGATATGGGGGCATCTGGACGCGTAACTGGCGTGCACCTGCACTACGAAGTGCGTGTGGGCGGCAAAGCTGTTAACCCCATGATCTATATCAAGGCTGCAAACGATGTTTTCTAAAAGCAAAATCAACGACCCCGCCCCAACCAAGGACGCCGATGCGCCCAAACCTGCGGCACCGCAAGCGCCAGCCGCTTCGACACAGACCACGTCGAGCGAATTCAAGGCCAGCGCCCCAAAGGCCAAGCCACCTGCCTCTGTGCTGTCTGCGGACCTGCATGTGACGGGCAACATGAAGACCACCGGCGACATTCAGGTCGAAGGCACGGTCGAGGGCGACATTCGTGCGCATCTGCTGACCATCGGCGAAACCGCCACAATCAAAGGCGAAGTGGTTGCCGATGATGTTGTGATCAACGGCCGCATTGTGGGCCGTGTGCGCGGCCTCAAGGTGCGCCTGACCTCCACGGCCCGTGTTGAGGGCGACATCATCCACAAGACCATCGCCATCGAATCCGGCGCCCATTTTGAAGGTTCGGTACAGCGTCAGGACGATCCATTGAACCCCGGTGCAAAAGCTGCGCCGGCGGCCAAGGCGAACCCAGCCAGCTAAGCGGCGCAACATTTCAAGATTTGAAAGGCATCGCCATTTGGCGGTGCCTTTTGTTTTGGAGGCAGGGGCGTGGGGCCGGTCAGCGGCGGCCGCAGATCTGTTGACCTCCCCCGCCGCAGCCCGCAAATTGCCGATCCCAGACGCCTTGAAAGGAACTTCTCAGATGATTGCTTATGTCACGGTTGGCGCAGATGACATCGCGCTGGCAAAGCGGTTCTATTCTGCCTTCCTGCCCGCCCTCGGCTACGGGCTGGACGAAGGGCCGGAGGGGCTCAGCTTTGCGCTGCCGGTTGCACCGGGGCAGTCACCGGTTCTGCCGGATTTCTACGTGAAGCCGACCTTTGACGGACGTGCGGCCTCGGCCGGGAACGGGGCGATGGTGGCCTTTGAGGCGCAGCGCCAAAGCCAGGTGCGCGACCTGCATGCCGCAGCCTTGGACGCGGGCGGTTTTGACGAAGGCCAACCCGGGTTTCGCGCCGCTTATGGTCCGCATTTCTACGTCAGCTATCTGCGTGATCCGCAGGGCAACAAGATCGCGTTGTTCTCCAGCAATCCGGATGAGCCGGGCCGGGACGGATAAAGCAGATCACATGCTGGGTCGCGTGACGATGGAACCATCAGTTCATGATCCGGTATCGCGGCACGCCTGCAATGCTCTCATCGGCAGGTCATCAGCCGCTTCGACGCGCGACGATCCCTTGGCTGGTGCGTGAGGGGGGGCCGGATGGGAAGGCGTAAACCTGCTCCACATCAAAACCGGCGTCCTGAACCAGAGCCAAAATCTCTGCTCTTTGAAAGGTCCGGTGCCGCCACTGCAACCAGATGATCGCGTTGCACCAATGCGGCTTGGACACAACGAGGCGCAGTTGCCCTCCGGGGACGAGCATATCCCGCATGTCTCGCAGGGCCGTCAACGGATTATCACAATGTTCCAGCACATGCGCCGCCAGAACCACATCGCAGGGGTCTGTATCAGCCGTCTGTCCCAACAGCGCCTGCTCCATCCGCGGTTCCACGCCGCGCCTGTTCAATGCCGCTTTGCCACGCTCCAGCATCGCTGCGCTGGGTTCCAGCAGGGTCAATTCGCGTGGCGGGCCATGTATGGCCACCCATGCTTCGGCAAATGCGCCGGTCCCGGACCCCACATCAATGACCCGCTGGTTGCGGCCCTCAAGCCGGGTTAGCGCAGACAGAAATCCCAGATAACCATCGTAATAGCCAAGCGTCCGCATCTTGTCGCCCCACCGCAGGGCGGCGATGTCATAACGGTTGGTTGTAGAGATCTGGGTGTCTGCCATGTGAAGTTCCTGCCGTCATTGGCGATGTTGTGTCACAAGAACCTATCCAAGCCTGTCTCGGAATGCCACTGAACACAATTGAATGTGAACGTAACACAGTTCAGGCGGCACGCGGTGGCCTCAGCCCCCTCAGATTGATAGTTCTCCCTTGGCCAAGTCCGGACCAAATGCCTCTGGCTTTTGCAATCGAAAGCTCTGGTCCATCCGTGTCGCAGACATGATCCGGTCACAGCGAAAGGTTCTCGGCCCGCCCCGCAGGTGATCCACCGCGACCACGTACCAAACCGGGTATTTCAACAACAGATAATGTGGCTCGATCCGGCGCTTGGAGGTTTCTCCGTCCTCCCGTTGATAGGCGATCTCAAGCAACTCCTGACCAATGAACGCCTGATGCAGCGCCTGCACCACCCGTTTGGGCGGCGCATGTGCGCTGGCTTGCACATAGGTCGAGGCGGTGACACCTACCAGAATGCGCGATTTCAACTGGTCCACCTTCTTGCGTTTCTCCGCAGAAAAGGACGCCACGAGCTGCCGCCGGACACTGTCCAGATTGGCCAGAAACATTGGCGAATTCATCTGCTGGGCCACCGCGATGCTGATCAACAGATCCACCGCATCGCCATAGGACAAGTTCAGACGACCAACGCCCCAGTTCCGATCCAGACGCAGGCCACCGCCGCGCCCCCGGTCCGCGTCGATCTGCATGCCGTGATGGTCCCGCATCAACGCCAGATCACGCGCAATCGTGCGCGGACTGACGCCGTGCTGCTGTGCCAGATCCTTAACTGTGCAATGGCTGTCCTGCTTGAGCTGAACCGCCAACAATTCGAGCCGCCTGAGCCTGCTTGGGGTATCTGCACGTGCCATCACACAAATAGGACACAAACTGTCTTATTTAGCAATATGGATCTCCGCAGGCCGCGATTGCACCGCGCCTGCAACAAGGAAATGATCTATGAAACTGAACTATGCTGTCGTTGGCACCAACGATTTGACCGCCTCCAAAATGTTCTATGACGCCCTGTTCTCAGAGGCGGGCCTGCACAGCATGTCACCCTCGGACAGAATGATATATTGGCTTGGTGAAGGTTACGCTTTTGCCGCCGCGATCCCCTTTGATACCCAGCCAGCGACCCGCGGCAATGGCACGATGATTGGCTTTGACGTTGGCAGTCAGGCCGAGGTCAGACGCCTACATGCCCTGGCGCTTGAACTTGGCGGCACATGTGAAGGCACGCCGGGCCAGCGCGGTCCAAAATTTTCGGCCTATGTGCGAGATCTGGACGGCAACAAGCTTTGCTTTGCTGACTAGGGATTGAGGGCGCGCGCGCCGGACCTGCGCCCCTACCGCCCCAGCATCCAAGTGCCATCCGGCCAGAACGCATGAAAGGCAAAGGCGAACATCACATCATGGGCCAGATCACGCCCCTGCCCGTCTTGCACACGGATGCTGCCCACATCGCGGCCCTTGGCGATTTGACCACTGTCGAGGGCGGAGGCCTGACCGGCCCGCCAGCGGATCGTCACGCCCGCCTCTGTCACCTGCTCCGCTTCGGCCAGCCGGGTCAGGGGCCAAGCGCGGTTGCCGATCCGCACCACCCGTTCCAGCGCAGGAATGCCATGGGGCGGCGGATCACCGGAATATAGGAAGGGCCGCGTCAGGCTGTCATACCCACGATAGGGGTTCCGGCCATAGTCGCGCGGATAGGTCGGTTCGGCCATCACCAGCCCCTGCGGATGCGCGGCCTTAAAGTCAGCCCAGCTTTCCATCCAGCTTGGCAATTGGCGCAGCTCTGTGCCGGTCATTTCACCCACGATGCCAATGCCCTGCGCCTGTTGCCACCAGCTTTGGGTCTCGCGGTCATACATCACCATATCCGAATTGCGCAGCTTGCCCGTGACCCCAAAGGTCAAGGTTCGCCCCCGCACCCGGCCATCAAACACCATGGCCGAATTGCACAGCGGGCAGAAGGTCACCGTCACGGGGGCGCCGCCAATGCGGTCGTTTACGATCTCATGCCAAGTCAAATAACGGATCGGATAGGCCCGCGCCGGATGCCCGTCCAGCGCCAGTGTGATCACCGGCTCGCGGTCGGCGATCCGGGTTTCTTTGTTGGCATGGATAAATTGCGGGCCATCCAGCGCCGGAATACCATCTTTGGGCGGTCCGCCAGAGAGGATCTCGGTCCAACTGTCCACGGTGGTGTTTTCAAAATCGGTATCGGGCCACTCACTGCGCCAGAACTCGGGGCTTGCATGGGCAGCGACCAAGGACAGACATAAAGCGAGGGCGGCAATCAAGGCTTTGAACATGCCCCACCCTGACGCAAATGGGGCCCGCAATCCAGCAGGCCCCACGCAAACTTGATCAGTGATGTAGGCCGGTATTACTCGGTCACCGTCACTGTGCGCATCAGATCGGGTGTACCGACCACCGCGCCATTGCCGCCGGTGCCGCGTTTGATCGCATCCACCACGTCCTGACCTTCGGTGACACGGCCCACAACGGTGTATTGCCCATTGAGGAAGTGACCGGCGTCAAACATGATGAAGAACTGGCTGTTGGCGCTGTTGGGGTTCTGGCTGCGGGCCATTCCCACAACGCCTTTGTCATAGGGCACATCGGAAAATTCCGCTGGCACGTCCGGCATGTCAGAGCCGCCCATGCCCGCGCGGCCCAGATCGCCGCCTTCCCGGCCAAACTGCACGTCACCGGTCTGCGCCATAAAGCCGTCGATCACCCTGTGAAACACCACGCCATCGTAGGCGCCGGCCTCGGCCAGTTCGGTGATCCGCGCCACGTGCTGTGGTGCGACCTCTTCAAGAAGGTCGATCATCACGGTGCCATTGGCCTCGCCTTCGATCTCGATCTTCAGGCCCGTTGCCATGGCCGCCGTACCCATCAGGGCAACCGCAAAAGTTCCCGCAATCAGCTTACGCATCCGCGGCCACCTTGACGCTGATCATGCGGTCCGGCTCTGGTGCTGGCTCGCCGCGTTTGATCGCATCGACATGTTCCATGCCGGAGATGACCTGACCGTAGACGGTGTATTGACCGTTGAGGAAATCATTGTCTTTGAAGTTGATGAAGAACTGGCTGTTGGCGCTGTCTGGGTTGGCAGACCGTGCCGCGCCAATGGAACCGCGTGCATGTGGCACCTTGGAAAACTCTGCCGGAACATTGTCCAGATCAGACCCGCCTGTGCCTGCCATGCGCAGATCGAAGTCTTTTTCGATGTTGCCGTGCTCTACGTCGCCGGTCTGCGCCATAAAGCCGTCGATCACCCGGTGAAACGCAACGTTGTCGTATTTGCCGGCGCGGGTGAGTTCTTTCATCCGCTCAACGTGCTTGGGCGCCACTTTGGGCATCAATTCGATTGTGACAGTGCCGCCTTTCAGCTCCATCAGGATAGTGTTTTCTGGGTCTTTGATCTCGGCCATGCCGTGCTCCTTTAATCTGGTTTGCCTCTAACTAGGTTGGATAAGCGCAATTGCCAAGCTGCTGCATTGACCTGACGGCCCAGAAAGGCAAAACACGAGGTCAAACACAAAGGCAGGAGTATCACATGGGCTGGAAATCGCTGGATGACATGGAATTGTCAGGCAAACGGGTGCTGGTGCGGGTGGATATCAATGTTCCGGTCGAAAAAGGTGTGGTCACTGATGCCACGCGCATTGAACGGATTGTGCCAACCATCACTGATATTCTCGCCAAAGGCGGCAAACCAATGCTGATCGCGCATTTTGGCCGGCCCAAGGGCCGTGTGAACCTTGAGATGAGCCTGGCGCAGGTTTTGCCTGCGTTGAATGCCGCGCTGGACCGCAAGGTTGTGTTACTGGAAACTCTAGAAGGTGCCGAGAACCTCACCGCAGAGGCCGACGCCGCAGAGGTATTGCTGCTGGAAAACATTCGCTTTTACCCCGGTGAAGAGGCCAATGATCTGGATTTTGCCCGCCGCTTGTCCGGGCTTGGTGATGTTTATTGTAACGATGCCTTTTCCGCCGCGCACCGTGCCCATGCGTCAACCGAGGCGCTGGCGCGGCTTTTGCCGGCCTGTGCGGGTCGCTTGATGCAAGCCGAGCTGAGCGCACTGGAGGCCGCGCTTGCCACGCCCGAACGCCCTGTCGGGGCCGTTGTGGGCGGGGCGAAAGTGTCCACCAAGATTGAGCTGCTCGAAAACCTCGTGAACCGCCTTGATGTGCTGGTGATCGGCGGCGGCATGGCAAACACGTTTTTGGCCGCCCTCGGCGCCGATCTGGGCGCATCTTTGCAAGAGCCCGACTTTTTCGAAACTGCCAAAGACATCGTCGCGCAGGCGGATAAAGCCGGATGCCGGGTGATCCTGCCCGTCGACGGGTTGGTGGCGCGGGAATTTGCGGCGGGTGCCGATCACGAGGTGGTCCCGCTTGGCCCCGATACAAAGCTGGACGCGGATCAAATGGTTTTGGACGCCGGGCCAGACAGCATTGCGGTGATCCAAGCCGCGTTTGAAGGGTTAAAAACCCTTATCTGGAACGGGCCAATGGGCGCATTTGAAATTGCCCCTTTTGACACCGCCACAGTGGCCGCCGCCAAAACCGCAGCACAACAAACCCGCGATGGCGCATTGATTTCTGTGGCGGGCGGCGGTGATACCGTCGCCGCGTTGAACCAAGCCGGTGCCGCAGAGGATTTTACCTATATCTCCACCGCGGGTGGCGCGTTTCTGGAATGGATGGAAGGCAAGGAATTGCCGGGAGTTGCGGCGCTTTCGGCATGAAAACGCTTGAATTTCAGCAGAACGGGTAAAAAAGCCACGGCGCGGGCAAATCGCAAAATTAACAGTCTCAATCCGGCGTGGGGGATTCACACGGCGAATCACCTGTGTCATATTGCCTTTACGTCCACCAAGAGACGATTTGAGGCAGATAGATGACCCGCACCGCACGCCCGGCCTTTGGTACGCTGTTCTTTTTCGCCATCGCTTTCGCGTTGAGCCTGTATTTCACTTTTGCCGCAGTGCAGGGTGACTTTGGCCTCTTCCGCCGTGCGGAAATTCTGGCCGAAACGCAGGATCTTCGGGCGCAGCTGGATGGGGTGCGTGCCGATGTGGCGCGGATGGAAAACCTGACCAAACGTATGTCTGATGACTACCTTGACCTTGATCTTTTGGACGAACAGGCCCGCAAGGTGCTTGGAATGATCCGCTCTGACGAGATTGTAATCCGTTAAAATCAAAGATTTGACCACTTTTATGTGGTTTTTGGGTGTGACTTCTTGCCCCAACGTCAAATCTCACTACCATTGTGTACTCGAATCCATTAGAAGATAGTTTAACGCTAAACTATCTGCGGATATCTGATCTGCGCAGACGGAGGACATGCCCATGGCAGCTAAGAAACCAAGTAAGAAACCCAATGTCTCAGCGGAGGAGTTGAAAGCATACTATCACGACATGCTTTTGATCCGCCGATTTGAAGAAAAAGCCGGTCAATTATACGGCATGGGTTTGATCGGTGGTTTCTGCCACCTCTATATCGGTCAAGAGGCCGTTGTGGTTGGTCTTGAGGCCGCCGCAGAGGAAGGCGACAAGCGCATCACATCATACCGTGATCACGGCCACATGTTGGCCTGCGGCATGGACCCCAACGGCGTGATGGCCGAATTGACCGGCCGCGAGGGCGGCTATTCCAAAGGCAAGGGCGGCTCCATGCATATGTTCTCGAAAGAGAAACATTTCTATGGCGGCCACGGCATCGTCGCGGCGCAGGTGCCACTGGGCGCCGGATTGGCGTTTGCCGACAAATACAAAGAAAACGGGCGCGTCAGCTTTACCTACTTTGGCGACGGCGCGGCGAACCAAGGACAGGTTTATGAAACCTTCAACATGGCCGCCTTGTGGAAGCTGCCCTGCATCTTTGTGATCGAAAACAACCAATACGCCATGGGCACCTCACAGCAACGCTCCACCTCCTCTGCCGAGATTTACGAGCGCGGCAAAGCGTTCGGCATCCCCGGTGAAGCCGTCGACGGCATGGATGTTCTGGCCGTCAAAGAAGCTGGCGAAAAAGCCGTGGCGCACTGCCGCTCTGGCGACGGGCCTTACATCCTTGAGGTCAAAACCTACCGCTATCGTGGCCACTCCATGTCGGACCCCGCAAAATACCGGACCCGCGAAGAGGTCCAGAAGATGCGCGAAGAACGTGATCCGATTGAGGCCGTACGCGCCTTGTTGCTCACTGGCAAACACGCCACCGAGGACGATCTCAAAGCCATCGACAAAGACATCAAAGCCATCGTGAACCAAAGCGCCGAGTTTGCCAAAGAAAGCCCCGAGCCCGCGCTTGAGGAACTTTGGACAGATATTTACGCAACAGAAATCCCGCAGGAGGCTTGATAGATGGCTACTGAAATTCTCATGCCCGCCCTCTCGCCCACCATGGAAGAAGGCACGCTGGCCAAATGGCTGGTCAAGGAAGGCGACACCGTCAACTCTGGCGACATTCTGGCCGAGATCGAAACCGACAAGGCCACCATGGAATTCGAAGCCGTGGACGAAGGCACCATCGGCAAGATCCTGATCGAAGAAGGCACCGAAGGGGTCAAGGTCAACACCGCAATTGCCGTGCTGCTTGAAGACGGCGAAAGCGCGAGCGATATCGACAGCGCCGCATCTGCGCCAGCTGCCAAGGCCGAAGCTCCGGCAGAAGCCGCGCCAGCGCCTGCCGCCGCGCAATCCGCACCCGAAGCGCCCAAAGTGGACCTGACGCCAGATTGGCCCGAAGGCACGCCAATGAAACAACAAACCGTCCGCGAGGCCCTGCGCGACGGCATGTCCGAAGAAATGCGCCGCGACGAAAACGTGTTCCTGATGGGCGAAGAGGTGGCCGAATACCAAGGCGCTTATAAAATTTCCCAGGGGATGCTGGACGAGTTTGGCAAAAAGCGTGTGATCGACACACCAATCACCGAACACGGGTTTGCCGGGATCGCCACTGGCGCGGCCTTTGGTGGTCTGCGTCCGATTGTCGAATTCATGACCTTCAACTTCGCCATGCAGGCGATTGACCACATCATCAACTCCGCCGCCAAGACGCTCTATATGTCCGGCGGCCAGATGGGTGCGCCCATGGTCTTCCGCGGCCCCAATGGCGCGGCTGCCCGCGTCGGCGCCCAGCACAGCCAGGACTACGCCGCATGGTACATGCAGGTGCCCGGCCTCAAGGTGGCGATGCCCTACTCCGCCTCGGACTACAAAGGTCTGATGAAAACCGCGATCCGCGACCCCAACCCGGTGATCTTCCTCGAAAACGAGATCCTCTATGGCCGCAGCTTTGACGTGCCGGACATTGACGATCACACAGTGCCTTTCGGCAAGGCCCGGATCTGGCGGGAAGGCAATGACGTGACCATCGTCAGCTTTGGTATCGGGATGAGCTATGCATTGGAAGCGGCCGAGAAACTGGCCGAAGAAGGCATCGACGCCGAGGTTATCGACCTGCGCACCCTGCGCCCGATGGACACCCCCGCGATCATCAATTCCGTGATGAAAACCAACCGCTTGGTGACCGTCGAAGAAGGCTGGCCGCAGGGTTCGGTCGGCAGCTACATCTCCTCCGTGGTGATGCAGGAGGCGTTTGATTACCTCGACGCACCGGTGATCAACTGCACCGGCAAGGACGTGCCAATGCCCTATGCCGCCAACCTTGAAAAACACGCGCTGGTGACCACCGATGAGGTCATCGAAGCCGTGAAAAAAGTAACCTACAAATAAGGAGCGGCCCGATGCCCACAGAAATCCTCATGCCCGCCCTGTCCCCCACCATGGAAGAAGGCACGCTGGCCAAATGGCTCGTTAAAGAAGGCGATACCGTCTCTTCCGGCGATCTGCTGGCCGAGATCGAAACCGACAAAGCCACCATGGAATTCGAAGCCGTGGATGAGGGCGTGATCGGCAAGATCCTGATCCCCGAAGGCAGCGAAGGCGTCAAGGTGAACACCGCCATCGCGGTGCTGCTCGAAGACGGAGAAAGCGCCGATGACATCGGTGCCGCCGCCCCTGCCCCAAAGGCAGAGGCCGCTCCCACTGCCACGCAGGACACAGCGCCCGCCGCCGCTGCGGCCACAGCAGACGCAACGCCAGCCCCCGCCGCCCCTAAAGGCGCCGATGGCACACGCATCTTTGCCTCGCCGCTCGCCCGGCGCATCGCCGCAAACAAAGGGCTGGATCTTGCCAATGTTACCGGCAGCGGCCCCCATGGCCGTATCGTCAAGGCCGACGTCGAAGGGCTCTCTGCATCCGACGCACCCGCAGCCAAACCTGCTGCTGCCGCATCTGCGCCCGCGACACCAGCCGCCGCCGCCCAAGGCCCATCCACAGACGCCGTGCTGAAGATCTACGAAGGCCGAGACTTCGAAGAGGTCAAACTCGACGGTATGCGCAAAACCATCGCCGCACGTCTGACCGAAGCCAAACAAAGCATCCCGCATTTCTATCTGCGCCGCGATATCCAACTGGATGCGTTGATGGGCTTCCGCGCCGATCTGAACAAACAGCTTGAGCCGCGCGGCATCAAACTGTCGGTCAATGATTTCATCATCAAGGCCTGCGCTCTGGCCCTGCAACAGGTGCCCGAGGCCAATTCGGTCTGGGCTGGCGATCGCACGCTGAAACTGAAACCCTCAGACGTGGCAGTGGCCGTCGCCATCGAAGGCGGCCTGTTCACGCCGGTCCTGAAAGACGCCGAGATGAAATCACTCTCTGCCCTCTCGGCCGAAATGAAAGACCTCGCCGCCCGCGCCCGTGACCGCAAACTTGCCCCCCATGAATACCAGGGCGGCAGCTTTGCCATCTCCAACCTCGGGATGTTCGGCATCGAAAACTTCGACGCCGTGATCAACCCGCCCCACGGCGCCATCCTTGCGGTGGGCGCAGGCGTCAAGAAACCGATCGTCGGCAAAGACGGCGAAATGGCCGTGGCCACTGTGATGTCTGTGACGCTCTCCGTGGATCACCGGGTGATCGACGGCGCACTGGGGGCCAATCTGCTCAACGCGATCAAAGACAACCTAGAATCGCCGATGACCATGCTGGCCTGATCCCTTTTTGGCCCCAAATATTCGCGGGGAGTTTGAGGGGCCGCCAGCCCCTCATCACCAGCCCGCAGGGATGGCATAAATCAAACAAAAAGCCGGGGTTTCCCCCGGCTTTTTCAATTCTTAATACGGCGTTCGGACAGGTAATCAGTCCTGCGGCCCCAACATGTGGTTCATCGACACCGCCGGCTGATCACAACCCGCTTCGCCGACGATCCGTGCCGGAATACCGGCCACTGTCTTGCAAGGCGGCACCGCTTCCAACACCACCGATCCTGCCGCGATGCGGCTGCAATGGCCCACGGTGATATTGCCCAGAACCTTGGCCCCGGCTCCGATCAGAACACCATCCTCGATCTTCGGATGCCGGTCCTCTTCTTCTTTGCCGGTTCCGCCCAATGTCACCGAATGCAACATCGACACGTTGTCTCCAACCACAGCGGTTTCGCCGATCACAATGGAATGCGCATGATCGATCATGATGCCACGCCCGATGGTCGCCGCCGGATGAATATCCACGCCAAAGATCTCGCTCACCCGCATCTGCACAAAATATGCCAGATCACGTTTGCCCTTTTGCCAAAGGTGATGCCCGACCCGGTAGGCCTGCACCGCTTGGTACCCTTTGAAGTACAAGATCGGCTGCAACAATCTGTGGCACGCCGGATCGCGTTCATAGATCGCCACCAGATCGGCCCGCCCGGCCTGAATAAGCTCGGGATTTTCGGCATAGGCCTCTTCGACCATCTCGCGCACAACCATCATCGACATCTCATTCGATGAAAGCTTGGCCGCGATCCGGTAAGACAATGCCTTTTCAATGGACTGGTGGTGCAGGATACAGGCATGTACAAAGCCGCCAATCAGCGGCTCGTCCTGCACAGCTTGCTGTGCCTCTTTCTGGATCTGGTCCCAAACCGGGTCCATCGGAGCAATCTTCGTGCGCAGTTCAGCCATAATATCCGTCCTTTGTTGGCATCACCCTAGCCCATGCAACATCTGATGCCCAAACGCAAATCTGTGATGTGGTTCATAAAATCATGTGGGCATGAAAGTTCCGCTTACAAGTTTTTTGTCGTACGAAACCGATCCAGCGCCGTCAGAACCAGCAGGCAACACTGCGCATAATCGCGATCATCAAAGCTGCGCTCGGCCGCCAAGGCATGCTTTCGCGCCGCCGCCAGCAGCGTGCCATTGCCCCAACTGGGATGATCCCGCCCCAGCCGCCGGGTGTATTTGTCCGCATGGCTGGCTTGAACAATCAATGCGGCGGCAAAGCTTTCTCGCCGCGCAGGCCTTGCCGCCAAAACCGCGCGCGCAGCTGTGGTCACATCCGACCAAAGCACGCGGCGCATCACCCAGGCACCACCACCGTCGCGGCAAGTCCTGCCCCATAAACCGCCGAGAGTTGTGCCACCCGAACCTCAAACGGACGCACCGCACCATCGGCGGATTGCGCAGCAGCAGAATAGGTCCAGCTCGGTTCGGTCACGATCTCTTGGCGCAATGGGGCGCCGTTCTTGCGCACCTGCACCAAGTAGGATTCGCTGTCTTCGCCCAGCGGCACGTCTGCTGCCTCCCAGCCATCGCCGCCGATCCGCGTGCGCCTGATCCATCGCAGTTGGGCGTCACCGCTCATCTGCAAGTCCGCCCGCAGATGGCAGGGACTAAAGGGGCGCAAGCCATTGCCATCAAACGCTTCTTCCACATGTTGATATGACGGGTCATCATAACCCCGTCCCGCCGGACCAATCCTGAAATGCTGCGCAACCCGGCGCAGGTTCGGGCTCAGCTCTATCTGTTTTGGCGTCCCGTCCAGCAACACAAAGATCGATCCTTCCGGCCAAACCTCTGGCAAAAGCCCATCAGATCCCGCCTGCCCGCGCAGCCGCCCGCGCAGCCAATAGGTATCCTGCCCGATCAGCTCCGCCTCGGCGAACTGGAAAATCTCCCAATTGCCAGAGGTGCCATCACCAATCGCCGCCGTATTTGCCCCGCTCAGGAGGGCTTGCGCCTGCACCGTTTCCAATTGGCCCGAGATCAGTTTTACCTCTAAAACCGGCCCATGATCCGTCACCCCTGCGCAGGCCGCTGGCAGCGCCGTCTTGGTTACGCTAACGGTCGCGCGAGCATTGATCAGGCTGTTCAACAAATAGTCTGCATCCACGCCCGACTGGAACACCGCCGCTGCCCCCGGCCAAGGATCCGCAGTGATGGCAATATGGGGCGCGTGAGGCACTTCGTCCCCGCGCAAAAGTGGTAGATCAAGGAAATGCGAGATCACCGGCACTGGCGCAACAAAAGGTTTGATCGGCACAGGATCTTCGCTCAAATCAGCGGTGTCATAAACCTGCGGCTCAATGCGCACCGCGTCCACCAGTTGGGCCAAAGATTGTTCAACCCGATCAATCCGGTATCGACCCGCGCCCTCCTTGCCCTGCCCGGGCAGCTCGATCACATCACCTGCGCCAAGATCCATCCGTGACGGTGGCAAAGCCAATCGCAGGGTCTCTCGCGCCACACGCGCCTCGGTCAGCCATCGCTCGGCAATCTGGCGCCCCTCACTGCGCGTCAGGGACATGTTCATCTCTGACCCCGTCACCGCATGGGTCGCCTCATCGGCCAGAACCGCCTCCTCTGCGATCACATCAAAATCGGCATCCGCCTGCACAAACCGCAACCGCACCCGCCCTGACACTTCGGCTTCGGCTTCTCGGCTTTGTTCCGTCACCCCGTCCAGCTCATCGGTCACCGCCAATAGGCCCACTTCAATCGCTTCAGGGGCCAACCCATCTCGGGGCCGAAACCGCAACACGCCGGCGCGCTCCACCGCGTCAAACCCATAGCGGATCATCAAAGGTTGCAGCGCCGCACGCGCATCGCCAACCTGCTCCACCGCATAGCCGCGCAAATAGCCGTAAAGACCGTCTGTACTGTAGTCCGCCAAGCCCGCCCGCTCGCAAATCTCTCGCACCACCGAGGCCAGGCTGCGCGACGACGTGCGCCCGATGATCCAATGGCCACGGGCATAGTTCTCGCCATCGCTCCATCGCTCCACATCATTGGGGAAAAACGGATAAGGCCGACTGTCCCAAGCCCAAACAAACGCCCGCGACATATCCAGCATCCGGCCCTCATATTCCGAAGACATCGGATTGTTGTCAGGCACCGCCCAGTACTCTGACATGGCGCGCAGGTATTGCATCTGGATCAACTCATCCCGCGCCCCGTTTGAAAATCTGGGCAGCAGGCTTTCCGAACTTTTGCGATCCAGAAACTTGTTGGGCTGGTTGGCGCCCTTGTCCACCGCGCCGCAGCCGTATTCGGTAAACCAGATCGGTTTTGACTTCGGTTGCCAACTGGTCGGGCTTTCCGCGCGAACCCCGCCAATCCGGTCGTGGTGCGTGTTCTCCCACCAGCCGCGCAGATCCTTGTAACGATGCACCCAAGGTTCGCCATAATCGCCATCAGTGATGTCCGTGCGGATCTGCGCGGCCCTGGCTGTCTCGGAATGATAATACCAATCATAACCCTCGCCGCCCTCAATGTTGGATTTCAGGTAATCGAGGTCATAAATCGCATCCCAATCCGCCCCATCCAGATGCCCCTCTTCATCACGCCAATCGGCCAAGGGCATGTAATTGTCGATACCAATGAAATCGATGTTGGGATCGGCCCACAAGGGATCAAGATGAAAGAACCTGTCGTTCGATCCATCTTGCGGCGCATATCCAAAGTACTCTGACCAATCCGCCGCATAGCTCAGCTTGGTTTCCGGCCCCAAAAGACTACGCACCTCCGCCGCCAGGCCTCGCAGCCGCGCTACCGCCGGAAAGCTGTTTCCCGGCCCTCTGATCTGCGTCAAGCCGCGCATTTCTGACCCGATGCAAAACGCCTCAACGCCCCCCGCCGCAAGACATAGCGCCGCATTGTGCAGAATGAACCGGTTCAGCCCCCATTCCGCCGGACCGGAATAGCTTACGGCCCCGTCCACCACTGCAAAATCCGCCGCTGTGGCGGTGCCAAAGAACGCATCAACTTCGGAAACCGCCTGTGCCGTACCATCCGGGCTGCCGGGCCGACCCGGAGCCTCAGACAATGTGATCCGCCCCCGCCATGGCAGGTCTGGCTGAAATCCGTTGTCGCTGTAGGGGTCGGGCAACTCATTGCCTTTGAAGGGGTCCATCAGGATGAACGGATAATACATCACCGCCTTGCCCGCCGCGCTCAGCGCCTGAATGGCTTCGATCACCGCAGCATCCGTCGGCGTGCCGCCATAAACCGGCCTGCCATCGTCTTGTACGATCACCTCCGCTACCGACCGGTCAATCCCGCCAGAGGTCCATGGCATCTCTGGGCTATCCACCTCTTTTTGCTCAACCTTCGGGCGGACCGTGCAGTCCCCGCAACGCAAGTCATCACCAAACCAAGACACCACCAAAGACGCCGCTTCGAGGTTTGGCAACTCATCGCAGACCGCCTCAACGCAGTGGGCAAAATCAGGCTCCGCCGCCGGAGTGGAGACATTGGCGCTTTGCATCACCCCGTCGCCGAGATCATAATTCACCGGCGAGGTCGCCAATTCATATTCCCCCGTGCCGGGGATAATCGCTACACCGCGTACGCCAAACGCTGGAGTATGCTCCCAGCCCGGCGCGTCCGGCTGTTCGGGGCGGATCACCTCAAAGGAAAACTGCGGTATCCGGTTGCCAAATTGCGCCAGGGAAAGGTCTTCCATCACAACATATGCGGTTCCGCGATAGGCCGGCACCCGGCCCGCGCCCTCAATCGCTTCCATGACAGGATCCGGCAATTGATCTGAAGTGCCATCATAAACCCGCATATTCAGATCTTTTGGCGCGACCTCTTCGCCATCTGCCCAGACCCGGCCAATGCGGGTGATTTTCCCCTCGCAAATGCCAATCGCAAGGCTCACGGCATAGCTGTACTCCGACACCTCAGGTGACGGGCGGCTGCCCTTGCCGCCGCCTGAAACAGCCACCGTTTCGATGAAATCTGACGCCCAGATCAAATGCCCGCCCATGCGCATTCGCCCGTAGACCTGCGAGATCGCGCTGCCTTCCCCCGCGTTGGTCAGACGAAACCGGTCTACCTTGCCGGTTTCAACCGCATCCGCCCCCTGCCCCAACAACCGCTGATCCACCACCCGGCCCAAGGTCGCGCCAACAGCCCGGCCAATCGCCACCGAAGACAGCCCGGCAAATGTTCCCCCGATCGAACCACCGAGCGCAGCACCGGCTGCGGAAAATAACAATGTCGCCATCACAGGGCTCCTTGTGGAAATTCAAAACGCGCAACAATGCGCCTGCGCCATGGGCCGGACAGCGGGCTTTCGGTCACCCCATGCCGCGCATAGGCATGGATGAACCGGGCGTCTGTACCAACGCGCGACTGCACCCCCAGGTGTTTGGCCACGGCGCCCTGCCGCATCCGAAACAACACAACATCCCCTCGCGCTTCGTCAGCCAAATCCTTGGCCCGCAAATGCCTTAGCGCGGCGGCCCAAAGCTGTTCTTCACCTTGCGGCTCGGACCAATCCATCGAATAGGCAGGCACCGCCTCCGGCTCATTGCCAAACCTCTCGCGCCAGATGCCCCGGATCAGCCCCAGACAATCACAGCCCGCGCCCTTGCGGCCTGCCTGATGCACGTATGGGGTACCGATCCATCCAAGGGCGGCCTCCACCACCTGATCGGCTTGCACCGTCATCGCCGCGATCCTCCGGTGTTTGCGCCTTTGGATTTTGGCACTGCAACCACCCAATCTTCGCTTGGGATGTCCGGAAAGCCTTGAAAATTGATCAGGTTGTCGAATTTCAACCGGCAGATCTCCATGCGCTTGTCACAGCCCGCAATCAGCCGCACCCTGTCTCCGGGGCCAAGCGCCCCGCGCAAGGGTTCCCACAGATCAATCACGCGTTTTCCGTCCTTGATCCGGTCATGTTTGATCACGGACCAAAGCCCTGCCGCTGCCCCGTCCAGCACCTCAAGACGCCCCCGTTCAAACCACCCCTCGCCATAACCTTCGAATGCATCCCAAATCAGCTGGCGACGATCGTTGATCTGTTCGACCGCACGGGTCTCGCGGTACCCCGGTTGGCTCAGATCAAACCGGCATGTGCTGTCACCCAGAACTGCCGTGCAGGGCTTTTGATAAACACGCCCCAAAGGCCGGTTCAAAACCTCGGTCAATCCCCGCAACTCGGCGCGAAACGCCCCGTCAATCCGGCGCAACTCTCCGATACTACCCGAAAATTTCAGCATCCGCTGATCCGTATCTTGCCAGTTCACCAACCACGCTTTGACCGCCGCGCCATCAAAACGGCCCTGCTCAATCTCATCCTCGCGGATAGAGGCATGGCTAAGCGCACCCATGGCCTCGGTGTTGTCCACCGCCAACCCTGTGGTTTGCGCAATCGCCCCGGCGCTCAGCCCGGCATCCGCCTGAAAGGCAAATCCCTCAAACGCCAAAGGCAGATCATGATCTGTAAAGGCAAAGACCTTGCCGTCCGTCCGCTCTATCGCCCAGGCGTGGCACAGCGTTGTCAGCCCGCTGGCCGCGTGATCCAAAAGGCCCTGTTCCCCGCCGCCCATCACATTCGCACCTCGATCACCGGCACATTGGGCACCTGCCCGGCCTGAAAACTGGCCACCGACGTCAGGATCCGGTCCGTATCAAACAGCACTGGCACGTCAAATTCATAGCCCGCAAGGATCTCCATCCCCGGATCAGGCGGATGGACAAAACTCACCATGCCCGTAACCAGATCCACCTCATAATCCACGCCCTCTTGCAGACTGTCCTGTTCAACCCCAACGCGCACCGTGCCCGCAACTGGCTTCTTGATTGGCCGCGCGTAACTTTGCGCACCGGACCTGTAGGTCTTGATCAGCTGAAAATCCGCCGTTTCCCCATCGCCAAAACCGATGGTCTGATCATCAAATGCCACCTCCGCCGCGCCCTTGCCAGATGCATAGTCCGCCCAGTCCTTCCAACGAAACCCGTGCATCTGCCCCATCCGGGCCTCAAAGAAGCCGATGAGCACCTGCAAGTCGTCAATCGACCGCATGCCAAGCCCCGCGTCATATACCCTCCGCGAATGCGCCCAAGGCGTGTTGCGTTCTTCAAACCCGTTCGCAAGTGTCACCACATCGGTGCGCCGCTGCGGGCCGCCAACAGACCCAAAGCTGAGGCTGGCCGGAAATCTGATTTCGTGAAATGTCATCTGTCTCTCCCCGGTTATCGGTTACGATTGCCCGTGTTCAGGGCGCGGCTCATCTGCGCGGCGATCTGGCTTTGTGATCTTTGGAACCCCTGCACATCCGGGGTCGTGATGTTCATCACCACGTGCACATCGCCGCTCCCCCCGCCGCCGCGAACGCCCAATTTGCCATCTGCCCCGCGGGCCAGTGGCATGATGGCTTCGGGCCCGGCCTCGCCCATCAACCCATAGCTGCCGCGCATCGGGAAATGGTTGGGTCCGGCCACAATCCCGCCGCCGCCGCCACTTTGCACACGCCCAGCGCTCACCACGCCGCCCCTCGCAAAGGGGATCACGCGCCCTTGCGAAAACGGCGCGCCCTGCTCAAACGGCAGGACGTTCTGCACCAACGTTCCAACCCCCTGCGAGATCAGACCGCCAATATGCTGCGTCACCGGCTTGATCGCCGCGTTATAGGCTGTGTGCGCCATCGTCTGCGCCACACTGCGCAACGCATCGGTCAATTTCATGCCGTCCAAAACCACACCGTCAAACGCCCTGCGCAAGCCCCGGCTCAGCCCGCGCTCCATCGTCGCCATATCCTTGCCTGTCGCCGCCAAAGACACCCGCATCCGTCGCAACTCACTGTCAAAACCGCTCACCAATACGCTGGTCTGCGCCAATGTCCCGTTCAGCCCCGCCGCTTTGCCGTTCAACTGATCATAGTTGTTGTCATCCGCCATTCTGTGTTCCTTTTGCTTGGTCTGGATAGGCATCCATCAAGGCGTCCAACCCGTCCCGCGTCATTGGCTGGCGTGACGCAGCTTTGCCCAACATCACCTGCAATTCCGCCGGGGTCAGGTTCCAGAACACCTCCGGCGCCAACCGCAACTCGTGCAATCCGGCCCGCAGCAACGCAGGCCATGCCACCGGATCGTTCACTCCGGCACCACAAAGGCCCGTGCGAGCAGTTCCGCCGCAGCCTTCGCCGCCGCCACAGGGCCGCCTTCGATCTCGGCCTCGGCCAAATCCGCGTCGCTGATCTCCGCGCCCCCGCCGCGCAATCCTGCCCCGAGCAGCGCCAGCACATCACGGCTGGAGAACGCCCGCGTCTCGAACCGCTCCACCAACGCCACCAGCGATCCGACCTCAAGCGTCTCCTCCAACGCCGCCAAAGCGCCCAAAGACAGTCGCGCCAGGTGGCGCTGGCCATTGACCGTGAGGGCCACTTCCCCGCGCCACCGGTTCGCCATGTTCAGACCACCACCACATCTGCGGTAAAGGTCAGCATGCCCGCCGATTGCAGGCTCAGCTCATAGGTCGCCTCACCATTCAGCGCCCCCGCATATTCCAGCGCCGTCACCTGAAACGGCCCCTGAACCACACCAAAATCGGGAATGATGATCTGGAAATCCGGCGTCAGCCCGTCAAAGAAGAGCTGCCGCGCCCGTTCATCCGTGCCCGCATCGCGGAACACACCTGATCCACTGATTGCCGCAGACCGAACGCCCGCGCCAACCAGCAACTCGCGCCAGCCGCCTTCACTATCCAGCGCGGTCACGTCCACCGTTTCCGCGTTGAAACTGATCCGCGTGGCCCGCAGGCCCGCAACGGTCTCGAACTGCCCGTCGCTTGTCATGTCGATTTTGACCAATAGGTCTTTGCCTGCTTGAACAGCCATGTCGTATCTCCTGTGATTGTCCGTAAATTTTGCCGAAGTGCGGCCCTAGCCGTCTTCAACCCTTGCCCGAAAACGCATATCAATCTGCCGTGCCGATACCGCGTCGATCCGGTGCGCCTTGGCCTTTTCAAACCAAAGGCTTACCAACCGTCCCCGACTCAATGTCAGGTCCGCATCATGCAACGCATCATTCACCGCGCCTGCTGCCGCCTTGGCATCGGCAAACCCCGGCCGCGTCGTGATCACCGAAACCGTGACGACATGCACCGCACCCGCACCGCTGCAATCTGATGCATCTTCAACCGTCTCGCTGCCAAGCCGCACGTAAAGCTCCGGCAAAGCGCCCGCTGGCACCGCGTCATAGACCGCAGCGCCCACCAGGGCCGTCACTGCGGGATCACCGCGCAAGGCGTCATAAATCGCAGCCTGCAAAGGCCCGGAAAGTGCAAAACTCATACCACCACCTCCTCATCGGCAAAGCAGGTGAGGTAACGGCCCGCGCCATCCCTCTCCGCCACGGCCTGAATGACAAACACCCGATCTCCGTCGCGAAAACGCTGCTGCGGCTTGGGTCGCTCAGGGCTCCCATAAGGCGCGCCGCGCACCACGATCCGGTGTGATACCCGGCTCACCGGTGCACCGCCCTGTGCCGTTTCCCGGCCTGTGCGTGCGGTGATCTGCGCCCATAGGGTGCCGAGCGCGATCCAGCCCTCGGCATAGCCCCCCGCGCCATCACTCACCCGCTCTGGCCCCTCGAGGATCAAAGCATGGGATAAGACCGGCACGCTCATGCCCCTGCCCCAATGCGAATGGTCTTGTACCGTTCGATCAGGCTGCTGACCCCAAAGGGCATGCATCCCTCGCTTAGCCCGGTGTCGTTGCGATACTCATAGTAATGCGCCGCCAACATCAGCGCCGCCTGCTGCAGATCCGCCGGAAGATCGGCCCAACCGGCACCCATTCCGGCATCAAACCGCAGCCGCACCGACCCGCCCGCCGGAATACCCGGCAGGGCCGTTCCCGTGCTGCGTAAACAAGGGCGATGCATGTCCGCCTCCAGCCAATAAAGCGCCGGACCCACGGCAATCTCCGCACCATTGCCCGCGATCACCGTCACATCTGTCAGACCCGTCACTGGCGCGATCGGCAACGGCTGCGCGGCATCGTTGCGCCAGTGGGTTATCGTCCACACAAAACCGCGAGTGAACAACGCCTTACCAGTGCGGGCCTCTATCGCCGCCACAGCGGCACGCAAAAAGGATAGCAACACCACATCTTGCAACCCGTCCTGACCAAAGCCACTGCCAAGCCGCAAATGCGCTTTAAAGGCCTCTACCGGCAAGGCCGCATCCGCGACAGGTGTCTCTTCGATCAACATCATGGAAACTCTCCGAAAAATCGCAATTGGCACGACCGATCTGTTGCCCGGACGCGCGGCCGCCCGCATCGCTTGGTCGGATGGGTACAGCTAGGCAATGCAGGTCATGGTCACGCGCCCGGACCGGGGCAAAAGCCCCGGCCCCGCTTTTGGTTCCGGCTTAGGCCAGACCAAATTTCAACAGCTTGATGGCCGCAAAATCGCTTACATCGCCGCCGACCCGCTTGGTCGCATAGAACAGGACATGCGGCTTGGCACTGAACGGATCGCGCAGGATGCGCAGATCCGGGCGCTCCGCCACAGTGTAACCTGCGTTGAAATCACCAAAGGCAATCGCCATCGCATCGCTTGCCACGTCCGGCATGTCCTCGGCCACCAACACAGGATAGCCCATCAACCGCGCAGGCTCCCCCGCCGCCAGACCGTCAGACCACATGAACCGGCCATCACCATCCTTGAGCTTGCGCACCAGGCCAGCCGTCTTGGAATTCATCACAAAAGACCCGTTGGCGCGGTACTGGGCGCCCAATGCATAAACCAGATCGACAATCGCCTCCGCCGTCAGATCCCCATCAAGGCCCGTCGGCACATAGCCAAGGTTGCCCCAGCTCCAGATCACATTGTCCACCGCTGTATGCGCCATCAGCCCCTTGGGCTTGTCGATCCCGTCGCCGTTGATAAAGGCATCGGCCTCCGCCCGCGCAAACTTGTCCGCGATCCGCCCCGACAGCCAGCCCTCGATGTCAAAGGCACTGTCATCCAGCAATCGCTGCGAGGCCTTCGGCAAGGCGCTCAGCTCATGCAGAGCAATCGTGATCCGGTCGATCTGCGGCGTGTCGGTTTCAACGGTCGGATCTGTCTCCGTTGCCCAACCTGCACCCACATCCGTATCGTCCACCAAAACGTCATAAGATGTCGCCTCGACCTGCACCACCGCCGCAATCGCCCGGATCGACGCCGTGGTGTTCAACACCGATTGCACCCGCTCCGATGTCTGCGGATCAACCAGATAGCCCCCATCAGAATTGACAGCCGTGGACATCGACTTGCCCTCCAGCTCCAACCCCCGCAGCCCATCATCATCGCCATTGCGCAGATAGGCCTGAAAGGCCACCTGAT
>Ga0316204_10004518_pt1 | contig 24803 bp, 28 predicted proteins | sample 6monrhotite_MG_2_FD_205661 | JGI IMG/M metagenome (GOLD analysis project Ga0316204, IMG submission 205661) | Microbial mat bacterial communities from mineral coupon in-situ incubated in ocean water Damariscotta River, Maine, United States -... | ecosystem: Environmental > Aquatic > Marine >... | reverse complement strand
GTTAAAACGCTTCAATCCAAAAGTAAAAAATGACCCTTGATAATGATCAATCTTATATGCACATGGCTTTGAATATGGCCAGGCAGGGGGTGGGCTATGTTGCGCCTAATCCTTCTGTTGGGTGTATTATTGTTAATGATGGCGTCGTTGTGGGGCGCGGGCGTACAGCGGCGGGCGGGCGTCCGCATGCGGAAGCTGCGGCTCTTGTGCAGGCGGGGGCTTTGGCGAAGGGGGCTACGGTCTATGTCACGTTGGAGCCATGCGTAGGGCATGGGCGCGAGGGGCCTTGTGCTGATGCTTTAATCAAGGCGCAGGTCAGAAGAGTTGTTGTGGCGTGTCATGATCTTAATCCGGTTGTTTACAAGAAGGGTGTTCAAACTCTTGAGGATGCGGGGGTTGAGGTTACGTTTGGGGTTCTGGAAGATGGGGCGCAGGAAAAGCATAGAGGTTTTTTTCTGCGTGTTACCAATAACAGGCCTTTTGTAACATTGAAACAGGCTATCTCCGCGGATGGAAAAATTGCGGCAGCCAAGGGCCGGCGCACCCAGATCAGCGGTGAATTAGCACAGCGTCATATGCATCTTCAGCGATCTATGCATGATGCTATTCTTGTGGGGAGTGAGACTTATTTATCAGATCAGCCAAGGCTTACCACGCGGGTGCTGGGTGTTTCACATGAGCCGTTAAGACTCGTTCTTGACCGGCGTGGACGTGTGGGCGACGTGCCGGGGTTTGAGGTCTTGGATATGGACGATATTCGGGGTGTCCTTGAATATTTAGCAGGTAAAGGCATGACCCGTTTGCTGGTTGAGGGGGGGGCAAAGATACATCGGAGTTTTTTAGAGAGCGGTTTTGTGGATGAGTTTCAGCTTTGTAAATCTTCTCAAATTTTGGGTGAAAACGGTGTTGATGGGGTGTCGGAGGCTGAAATATTGGCTGTTTCGGGCCTAAAACATCAAAAAACACGGGTTTTAGGCGAAGATATTCTGGATATCTATGGCAAAGCGCTCTAGATTGCCTTTCATGTTTACAGGACTTATTCAGGATATCGGCCGTGTGCGCTCCATTCAAAGAGATGGGGATTGGCGCATTGTGATTGAAACCGGCATGGATATGGATGCTGTGGCGCTGGGCGCATCGATTGCGTGTTCTGGTTGCTGTCTTACGGTTGTTGAAAAAGATGATGGTTGCTTTGCCGTCGATGTGTCGGCTGAAAGCCTGTCTAAAACCATTATTCAAAATTGGGAAGAGGGCACTGGCGTTAATATTGAGCCGTCTTTAAAGCTAGGGGATGAGCTTGGCGGACATATTGTGTCTGGTCATGTTGACGCTCTTGCGACGTTGGACACGATTAAACAAGACGGTGATAGTTGGCGTTTGGGGATAAGTGTACCGGAGGCGCTCGCAAAGTTTATTGCGTCCAAAGGTTCAGTGTCTCTTGATGGTATTTCTTTGACGGTTAATGAAGTAAACGAAAATAGTTTTGGTGTGAATATTATTCCGCATACATGGGAACACACAACGCTATCCACGCGAAAAGAGGGCGATAAATTGAATATAGAGATTGATATGCTGGCACGTTATGTTGTCCGCGCTCTTGATTTAAGGGGGGAGGTCGCATGAGTGAAGCAGCAGTAAAAACTGAAAGTGCGCTTTCATCGATTGATGAAATTCTTGAAGACGTGCGTGCTGGTAAGCCTGTAATTCTGGTTGATGACGAAAATCGTGAGAACGAAGGTGATCTGATTATTGCCGCTGAAATGGCGAGCGCGGAGAATATCAATTTTATGGCCAAGGATGGGCGTGGTTTGATTTGCCTCCCTATGGAGCGTGCTATGGTTGAGCGTCTCGGGCTTGAGCTTATGGGGCGTGGAGATAATACAAGCCATCGCACAGCTTTTACGGTTTCGATTGAAGCGAAAGAAGGCGTGACGACAGGAATTTCAGCGGCAGACCGTGCCACAACGATCAAAGCTGCAATTAATCCGCAGGCACTGCGTGAAGATATTGCGACGCCGGGTCACGTCTTTCCTTTGCTTGCCCGTGATGGCGGAGTTTTGGAACGCGCCGGGCACACAGAGGCTGCTGTTGATCTTGCGCGTATGGCTGGTTTTTCCGGTGCGGGCGTGATTTGCGAGATTATGAATGATGACGGGACGATGGCGCGCTTGCCTGATCTTGTTGGCTTTGGTGAAAAGCATGGTTTGAAAATCGGAACGATTGAAGATCTGATCGCCTATCGCAGCTCTCAAGAATGTCTTGTCGAGCGTATTCACGAGGACGCGTTTGAAAGTCGTTATGGTGGTTCATTCAAGTTCATGCTCTATGCGAATACGCTTCAATATGCCGAGCATGTGGCTCTTGTGAAGGGGGATCCCGGGCAATTGAAGCAGCCTGTTCTTGTTCGTATGCATGCGGTTGATTTCATGGGGGATATTTTGGGGCGTAATGATAGCTCTGGGTTGCATCGTTCTATGGAACTTATTGAGGAGGCTGGAGAGGGGGTTGTTGTTATATTGAGAGATACAAATCCTGCGGCTTTGTCGCGTCGTTTGAAGGGGCAGGTTGAGCCCAACAAGGATGGTCAGTTGCGTCGTTATGGGATTGGCGCGCAAATTCTTAAGGATTTGGGTGTGGAAGAAATGACGCTCTTGACGGATAATCCTAAAAATGTTGTTGGCCTTGAAGGCTATGGGTTGTATATAACCGGTTATAAGCCAATTAAGGCGAGCGTTCCTGGAAAAGATTAAGATGTCTGAGAAGCCACGTGTTCTTATTGTTGAAGCTCGTTTTTATGAGGATATTGCGGACGCTCTTGTGTCTGGTGCTATGAAGAGTTTGGACGATGTGGGTGTAGAGTATGAACGCCTGTCCGTTCCCGGCGCTCTTGAAATTCCTGCCGCTATTAAATTTGCTTCTACACGATATGATGCGTTTGTTGCTTTGGGGTGTGTTATCCGCGGGGAAACTTCTCATTACGATATTGTGGCGGGTGAAAGTGCGCGGGCCTTGATGGATTTGTCTATTTATGATGGTCTTTGTATTGGTAATGGGATTTTGACGTGTGAAAATGCCGAACAAGCAATGGTTCGGGCTGACCCTGATCAAAAGAACAAGGGCCATGACGCCGTTTTTGCGGCGCTTTCTATGTTGGATCATAAGCGAAAGATGAAGGTATAGAGATGTCGACTTTAACTCCAGAGCCTAAACCTCAAAAGCCATCACCAAAAGCCAGAGCGCTTTCTGCTCGCTTAAGTGTTGTTCAGGCGCTTTATCAGACAGATCAAAATAAACAATCTATTCGTTCTGTCGTTGATGAGTATTTATCTCACCGTGCGGGGATGGAGGTAGAGGGTGAGCCTTTAATTAAGCCTGACGGGGCTTTGCTGAAGAAAATTCTATACGGAGTTGATGAGCGTCGTCTGGAGCTTGATTCCATTATTGATGCGAATTTGAAGAAAGATGCCGAAGATCGCTCTGTGGAGCCGCTTTTGCGGTCTATTCTGATTTGTGCAACTTACGAGCTTTTACTGCAAGAGCTTGATTCTCCTATCATTATTAATGATTACCTTAATGTAGCCCATTCATTTTATCAGCGTAATGAAGTGGCGCTTGTGAATGGTGTTCTTGATAGCATCGCCAAAATCTTTCAGTGATTTTGTGGATAAGTCCTTAAAATAGCTAAAATTTTATCTAAACCTAACGCCGCCTTAACACCTTCTGACTTAACATAAGTACACAGGGTTCATATAAAAAAACATTAGGGTGTGTATTCCATGCGTATGATTATGATAGCTCTCGGAGCTTTATTACTGCTCGGCGGTGGCGGAGCAGGCGCGTATTTCTATTTCATGAAACCTGCTGAAGCTTCTGCCGTTGATAAGGTCGATGAGCATGCGAAAAAAGATGATCATAAAAAAGATGATCATAAAAAAGATCACAATGCGCATTATGAATTCGTTCAGTTGGATCCTCTTATTCTTCCTATTGTAGATAAAAATGGCTTAAGCCAGACAATTAGTATTGTTGTTGTCCTCGAGGTTGCTGATGCGGCAACAAAATCGAAGGTTGAGGCGATCTCTCCGCGTTTGAAAGACGCGTTTATTCAAGATATGTATGGCGCTTTAAATAAGCATGCCGCGTTAAAAGGCGGTGTGCTTCAGGTCAATATGCTTAAGAAGCGCCTGAATAGAGTTAGTGCCGAGGTTGTCGGCGAAAACCAGATTAATGACGTCTTGCTTCAGGTCGTGCAGCAGCGTCCTATATAGATATTTTAAAGTTTAAACCTTGATGTGAACCCTCTATAACATCAAAAAACTCTGTCCCGCTTCGGCGGGATTTTTTTTATGCTGCAGTGCCGTTGGGGACTGTTTTTACAAAAGACTTTGAGATGACTTTAGCGGGGCCTACACTCATTTGGTTACAGTTGTGTAATAAATTCAATGGTTTCTGGATTTTGTCTGTAACATGTGTGAAACAACAAATGAGGTAAGGGACTATGTCTTCACTCTTAATTATAATCGTTGCCTGCGGGCTTCTTGCACTGATTTACAGTGCGGTCGCTTCGAGGCAAATTTCGGCATTGAGTGCCGGGACGGACCGTATGCAGGAAATTGCTGCCGCGATCCAGGAAGGTGCAGGAGCGTATCTTTCGCGTCAATATAAAACCATTGCACTTGTCGGTGTTGTCGTTGCGGCTCTGCTGGGCTTGTTGCTTGGCGCCCATGTTGCATGGGGCTTTGTAATCGGGGCGTTTTTATCGGGACTTGCGGGCTATAATGGCATGCTTGTATCGGTAAGGGCGAATGTCCGGACTGCACAAGCTGCTACGGAAAGTATTGAAAAGGCGTTGAACGTTGCATTCAAAGCTGGTGCTATCACCGGTATGCTTGTTGTGGGTCTCGGCCTACTCGGTGTTACCGGTTATTACGTATATCTGCAGTCTTCTGTTGGTTTGTCAGGTCTCGAAGGCGCTGAGCGTCTCGAAGCATTGCGTCATGTTATTGAAGGCCTTGTCGGCCTTGGGTTTGGTGCGTCTCTGATTTCCATTTTTGCCCGTTTGGGCGGTGGTATTTTTACCAAGGGTGCCGATGTTGGTGCTGATCTTGTTGGTAAACTAGAAGCCGGTATTCCTGAAGATGATCCAAGAAATGCTGCTGTGATTGCTGATAATGTTGGTGACAATGTTGGTGATTGTGCCGGTATGGCCGCTGATTTGTTTGAAACATATGCTGTAACGGTTGTTGCGACGATGTTGATTGCATTCAGTACGTTTGCGCCAGCTGCTATTGAACAGATGATGATTTTGCCACTCTTTATTGGTGCGATCTGTATTCTTGGTTCTGTGGCCGGTACGTTCTTTGTAAAGCTTAATGGTGACGGTGATAAAAACGTTATGCGTGCGCTTTATAAGGGGTTTATTGCCAGTGCAATTCTATCGGCTTTGCTGATTGCCGTTGCGATGGCGAATATCGGTATTGATCAGGCTATTCCTCTTGCAGATGGCGGTGTCATCACATATGTCGAGTTGTTCTTGTGTATTCTTGTGGGCCTAGGCGTTACTGGCCTGCTTATATGGATTACCGAGTATTACACTTCGACAGAGTATCGTCCTGTGCGTGCAATTGCCAAGGCTTCGGAAACGGGTCATGGCACGAACGTTATTCAGGGGCTGGCTGTTTCGCTTGAATCAACCGCGCTTCCGGTTTTGGTTATTTGCGGTGGTATCTACCTCGCTTTTGATCTTGCTGGTCTCTATGGGATAGCTACAGCTGCTACGGCTATGTTGTCTTTGGCCGGTATGGTTGTTGCGCTCGATGCTTATGGTCCTGTGACGGATAATGCGGGTGGTATTGCCGAAATGGCAGATCTTCCTGAAGGTGTTCGCAACACGACTGATGCTTTGGACGCGGTTGGTAATACAACGAAAGCTGTGACCAAGGGCTATGCGATTGGTTCTGCCGGTCTGGCGGCGCTTGTTTTGTTTGCGGGTTACACCGCAGAGATCAAGCATTATTTGCCGCAACTTGCAGATATCAAGTTCGAGCTGACGGATCCATTTGTGATCATCGGTTTGTTCATTGGTGGTTTGCTGCCATATCTGTTTAGTGCGATGTCTATGACGGCTGTTGGTCGTGCGGCTGCTGCCGTTGTGATTGAAGTTCGTCGTCAGTTTAAAGAGATGCCAGGCATTATGAAGGGGACGCAGAAGCCAGAATACGGCAAGGCTGTTGATATTTTGACCAAGGCTGCGATTTCGGAGATGATTGTTCCATCTCTACTTCCTGTTTTGGCTCCTATCGTGCTTTGGGTTACGGTCTTTAAGTTGACCGGTGACATGGGCGCGGCCTTCCAGTGCTTGGGCGCTATGCTCGTTGGTACGATCGTGACAGGCTTGTTCGTGGCTATCTCGATGACTGCCGGTGGCGGTGCATGGGATAATGCGAAGAAGTATATTGAAGATGGCAATCATGGTGGTAAAGGCAGTGATGCTCATCATGCGGCTGTTACAGGTGATACTGTTGGCGACCCATACAAAGACACAGCTGGCCCGGCGGTGAACCCATTGATTAAGATTGCGAATATTGTGGCGATCTTGTTGGTGGCTGTCGTGGCGAAGTTTGCTGTAGCCTAAGGATCAAAATTTAAAATTAAAGCCCCGTTCGTTTGAGCGGGGCTTTTGTTTGTATCAGGGGTGGCGGGGATGGTTGTTATTCCTGGCCTGTGTTCGGATTGAACTTTCCGAGGTTGCCCAGGAATTGCTGCATGATCGTTGTTTCGTTACCGTGCGTTGGTGTTTTCTCCCGAACGTAAGGGATGTTTAGGCGCTCTCTGTCGATGTCCTTAAGAGCTTCTACGAATCCTTCGTCATTGAATGCGACAAGAACAATTCTCTCTTCTACGACTTCGGGGTCCAGAATGCCGTGTTTTTCTGTTTCTTGTCCGATGTAGTACCAGACATTCTTATCAAAAGTTGATTTCGTTGTCGGTGATCCCATGGCTCGTAATACGTCTGAACGTGTACTTTCCAGTTCTATTATTTCTGCTATTTGAAAGTCCTGTACCATGTTACCTCTTTGCGATACAACGGGTGAGCAGGCGCTTATGGCCAAAAGGCAGGCGCAGCCGGAAAGTAAAAATAATTTTTTTGATGCTTGAATCATGGGTTTAAAATCTTATGTTTCGTGTTGGATTACAATTACGCGCACCATAGTGCGCAGCAAAGAGATAAAAATCAATGTTGAGTCTGTTCAAATCTAAAAATTCCTATGCGCAACCTGCTAAACAGGTTTATGGATCTGTTTTAGAGCAAGTCCGTCTTCCCAAGTATTATAAGGATTTTGGTGTGCCTGACAGCTTTGATGGGCGGTTTGATTTGATGCTTCTGTATATTTTCCTTGTTTTAAACCGGATGTTGGGTGAGGGCAGGGGGGAGGCCGAAGCGTTTAATCAGGCTGTGTTTGATGCAGCTTTTGCCGATATGGACCAAACCTTAAGAGAGATGGGGATAGGTGATATGGGCGTGCCGAAGCATATGCGTAAAATGATGAAGGCGTTTAACGGGCGTATGAATGCTTATGAAGTCGCTTTGAAGGAAGATGATCTGGAGGACGCTCTTGGTAAAAACCTGTATGGGACACTGGATGCGATTGATCCGAAACATATTGCAAAAATGGCTCAAAAGGTTCATGAAATTATTACGGTTTTAGCGGAGCAGGATAACGCTGAAATTTTACAGGGGTGTGTTCGTTTTGAAGGATAAGAGATAATGGTTGAAGATAATAAGGCGATCCTCGAGACGGAATGGTCGCATTTTATTAATGTTGATAGGCTTGAGGGAGCTCAGAATCGTTTTTCAATTAGTCCGGATGAGGATTCCTGTCAGCGTCTTGTACAAAGGCTGGGCGTGGTTTCTGTTGATTCTCTGGTCGCGGATATTACGGTTGAGCGACGTCCGGGAGAAGTATCTTTTCATGTTCAGGGCAAGATTGATGCCAAGGTGACGCAGAATTGCGTTATCACGGCGGAACCTGTTGGTGATCATATTCAAGATACATTCGAAACATGGTTTGCCGATCCGGATGCTGCTGTCTCTATTACTAAGGTTCGTCATGAAAAATTGACAGAAAAAGGGCATGGTGAGCAGCCTATCCTAGATGAAAGAGATGACCCGGAGCCGGTTATTGATGGTAAAATTGATTTGGGTGAGTTGGTTACGCAGTTTCTATCTTTGGCGGTGAACCCTTATCCTCAAGCTGAAGGTGTTGTGTATGAAGCCCCCGAGAATATCAGGGATCAGGAGGAATCGGAGGCGGCCAATCCTTTTGCTGCTTTAAAGGATTGGAAAGATAAGCTTGGCAGTCGTGAGAATTGATAAAGAATTTCCTTGCGCTGGGCCCGTGAATTCGTTAAAACACGGCTCGAATTGATTTAAAAGGATTTAGAACAATGGCTGTTCCTAAGAGAAAAACAACAAAGTCCAAGCGCAATATGCGCCGCGCTCACGATGCGTTGAGTGTTGAAAACTGGGTTGAAGATGGAAATACCGGCGAAGCAAAGCGTCGTCATCATATCGACCTTAAGACAGGTACCTACAAAGGTAAGCAGATTATTGAAGCGCGCGACTAAACGCGTCTTTAGTGCTGGCTTTTGCCTTTAAAACTTGCGAATATTTAAAAGCCCTGTTTCAGGGCTTTTAGTTTGTCAACATACTGCCAATCGGGGGGCTCTTTCGTGACATCATCAACTAAAATCGCATTGGATGCTATGGGCGGGGATAATGGCCCTCATAGCGTGATTCCGGGCGCGGCTTTGGCGTTGAAAAAGCACCCTTATGTCGGTTTCATTATTTTTGGTGATGAGAACAGAATTAACCCATTGCTGGATAAGTATCAGGAGTTAAAAGCGGTTAGCACGGTTGTGCATACGGATAAAATGATACGCAGTGATGAAAAACCTTCTGCGGCTTTGCGTTCGAGTAAAGGCTCTTCAATGAGGCTGGCTATTGAGTCCGTTAAAGAAGGTCAGGCGCAGGCTGTGGTTTCCGCCGGGAATACCGGTGCGCTTATGGCTTTGGCCAAGATAGTGTTGAAGCCGTTGGCTGGTATTCACCGTCCGGCGATTGCCAGCATATTTCCGACGATGAAGGGCAAAACCATTATGCTCGATTTGGGGGCTAATGTACTTGTTGATGCTGAAAATCTTGTTCAATTTGCCGTTTTGGGCAGTGTTTTTGCAAAAGTTCATAAAAATATTTCTGTGCCTACTGTTGGTTTGCTTAATGTGGGGTCCGAAGATGTAAAGGGGCCGGACCATGTGCGCGGTGCGGCCGCTATTCTTTCCCGTGTTGATTTTCCGGGCCATTATCATGGTTTTGTTGAGGGGGATGACATTACGAAGGGAACGGTCGATGTTGTCGTGAGTGATGGGTATGCGGGTAATGTTGCATTGAAGGCTGCTGAAGGTGTTGGGAAACTCTCTAACTACATGTTCAAAAAATATATGACGCGTGATCCTTTGGCTATTCTAGGTGGATTGATTGCATTCTTTTCTCTGAAGCGGATGAAGGCGTCTATTGATCCTCGGCGCTATAATGGCGGGGTTTTTCTCGGTTTGAATGGTTTATGTGTGAAAAGTCACGGTGGTTGCGATTCTTTGGCGTTTTCTTCTGCTGTTCATTTGGCAGCAGAATTGGCGCAGCAGGGCTATATAGAGACTGTAGCGCGTGATATTAACAATCTTATGGAGCAGGAATCGTTCCTGTCTCAGGATCTATAAAGCAGTTTCATGACAATTAAATCGATCATTAAATCTACCGGTGCGTATCTTCCTGAAAAAATCATGACGAATCAGGATTTGGAAAAGATTGTTGATACGAGCGATGAATGGATTACGCAGCGTAGCGGGATTAAGCAGCGTCATATTGCGGCCGATAACGAGACAACGGCGGATTTGGCGATTGCGGCGGGGCGTCAGGCTTTGGAACGCTCCGGGTTGGGCGCGGATGATATAGATGGTGTGATTGTTGCGACGACTACGCCGGATCAAACCTTTCCCGCTGTGGCGGTTAAGGTGCAGGCTGCTTTGGGGTTGCCTGCCGGGCTTGCTTTTGATGTGCAGGCTGTTTGTACGGGCTTTGTGTATGCGTTGGCAACGGCGAATAACTTTATCACCGCAGGGCAGGCGAAGCGTATTTTGGTTATTGGTGCGGAAAAGATGTCTTCTATCGTTGACTGGAATGACCGTACGACATGTGTGTTGTTCGCGGATGGTGCGGGCGCTGTTATTTTGGAAGGGCAAGATGTCGAGGGTGGTGTTGAGGTGCGCGGTGTTCATTCTACGCATCTTTATGCGAAGGGTGCGCAGCGGGATTTGCTTTATACGACCGGTGGCCCGTCAAGCACGGGGACGGCCGGTCATATTGTGATGCAGGGGCGTGACGTTTTTAAATATGCGGTTTCGTTTATGGCTGATGTTGTGAATGAGGCGCTTGAGCATAATAATATTACGTCTGAAGATGTTGACTGGCTGGTTCCACATCAGGCCAATATCCGTATCCTGGAAGCAACCGCTAAAAAGCTTGGTTTGCCCATGGATAAGGTTATCACAACGGTTGATCATCATGGGAATACCTCTGCGGCTTCTATCCCTTTGGCGCTGGACGAAGCGGTTATTGATGGACGTATCAAAGAGGGCGATCTTTTGCTGCTTGAGGCCATGGGCGGCGGGTTGACCTGGGGCTCTGCTTTGGTTCGTTTCTAGCGTTTAAGATTGTAGCCTAGTCCGTTGAACCAGAATCATTTTTTGGGGTTAACTTCATCCAATACATTGACGTGCGGCTTTCATCTCGCTACTCTGAGCCTATTCACGAATTGGGAGTTATAGCCGATGGAAAATCGTACGATTACACGGGCTGATCTGGCAGAGGCCGTCTATGAAGAAGTAGGTTTGTCACGCAATGAATCAGCAGATCTTGTAGAAGCCGTTTTGGAAGAGGTTTCTGATGTTTTGGTTAAAGGCGAGAATGTAAAAATTTCGTCGTTTGGAAGTTTTTCGGTTCGTGAAAAAGGCGAGCGTATTGGCCGTAATCCTAAAACCGGCGTGGAAGTGCCGATTTTACCGCGTAAGGTTTTGGTGTTTAGAGCGTCTCATGTTCTTAAAGACCGGATTAATAATGGTGGTCAAGAACAGGGGGGCTTCTAAGCTATGAATCAGGGCGTTATACAAGCGGGACAGACTTCACAAACAATTGAGCAGGATTCGCAGGCTGAGAGGCTTGCCCATGAAACTGCGGAGAAAATTACAGGACCTTTGACGGGTAAAGAAATTTCTCAAAAACCAGTTAAGCAGCCAAGAAGTCGTAAGTCGGCTTCTGCGTTTAGAACAATTAGCGAAGTAGCCGATGTTTTGGATGTGCAGCAGCATGTTTTACGTTTTTGGGAAACAAAGTTCTCTCAAATTCGTCCTCTTAAGCGTGGTGGTGGCCGTCGTTACTACCGTCCGGAAGATCTTGAGCTTCTTAAGCGTATTCATCATCTTCTTTACACCGAAGGCTACACCATCAAAGGTGTGCAGAAGCTTTTGCGTGAAAAAGGCAAGGCTGGTGTTCTTGAAAGCAAAGCGCCCGGAACGGATGCAGCGCCGCAGAACAACAATGAACCTGTCGTTAGCACGAGTGTTAAGGGCAGCGTTGGTGGGGGCAGCATGAGCGTAGCTCAACGCGTTTCTTTGAAGGCGATGCTTCAAGACCTTAAGGATCTGCGTAAGATTATCAAGCCTGAATAGGTTTGCCTTCTTAGTTCTTCTCATTTAAAACCGCAATCGTACGGAACGTGGCGCAGTCTGGTAGCGCGCTCGCCTGGGGGGCGAGAGGTCGTGGGTTCGAGTCCCGCCGTTCCGACCATTCCTTTTGAGGTTTTATGATGGCTTTTTCAATTGGACATATCAAAATAGATGAGCCGGTGTTTTTGGCGCCGATGTCCGGTATTTCCGATTTACCGTTTCGCCGCATTGTTAAGGAATATGGTGCCGGTCTTGTTTTTTCAGAGATGATCGCCAGTCGTGCGATGATTGAGCATAGCAAAGAATCCCTGAAAATGAGTACATCTTGCGAAGGGGAGTTTCCGCTTGCGATGCAGCTTGCCGGTTGTGATCCGGATATTATGGCGGAAGCGGCGCGGATGAATGTTGAGCGCGGGGCGGATATTATCGATATCAATTTTGGTTGTCCCGTTAAAAAAGTCGTCAATAAATTTGCCGGTTCCGCGTTGATGCAGGATGAGGGGCTGGCGACGTCTATTATGGAGGCCATTGTTCGGGCTGTTGACGTGCCTGTGAGCGTTAAAATGCGTTTGGGTTGGGATGGTGAGCATCTCAATGCGCCTGAGCTTGCCAAGCGTGCGCAGGATGTTGGTGTTCAAATGGTGACGGTTCATGGGCGTACACGTGATCAAATGTATAAGGGTGAGGCTGATTGGGCGGCTATTCGTAAGGTCAAGGAGGCTGTTGATATTCCTGTGATCGTGAATGGTGATGTTTTGGGACCGGAGGATGCGGGGCGCGCTTTGCAGCTTTCGGGTGCTGATGGGGTTATGATCGGGCGAGGGGCGCAAGGGAAACCATGGGTTTTGCGTGATATTATTGCTTATTTAAGGGGTGGGACTGTCTCGGAGCAACCAGATGTTCGAGAAATTCATGCGCTTATTCGCCGTCATTATGATGATATTCTTGAATATTATGGTGAGAGGAAAGGTGTTGGTTTGGCGCGGAAGCATTTGGCCTGGTACATTACCGGTTTTGATGGTGCGGCTGCTTTTCGTGACGAGATCAATAAAATTTCCGAGCCTGTGGTGGTTAAAAAAAGGCTGGATGAGTTCTTTGGCTTTGAATATGACGTGGCAGCTTAGCTGGGAGAGGTGTTATAATACCGTAATTTTATCCGTTTGTTTTTGTTCATTTTTATTGACACTACTTCGCATTTGCGGCATAAACGGCGCAGTTTTTAAAATAAGGAATACGAAATGAGCAAAGGTCTTACAGCGCAGACAACATCTGCCAAGCCTGCTGAAGTCGAGAAAAAGTGGATCATCGTTGATGCCGAAGACGTCGTTCTTGGACGTTTGGCCAGCATTGTCGCACTTCGTCTTCGTGGGAAACATAAACCATCTTTTACACCGCATGTTGATGACGGCGATCACGTTATTGTTATCAATGCTAAGAAAGTGCGCTTAACTGGTAAAAAACGCGATGGCGATATTTTTTACTGGCATACAGGTTATCCTGGTGGAATTAAGCAACGCACAAAAGGCGAGATCCTTGATGGTGATCATCCTGAGCGTGTTGTGGAAAAAGCTGTTCAGCGCATGCTGCCTAAAGGGCCTTTGGGTTACAAAGTTTTCAGTAATCTGAAAGTTTACGCCGGTACAGAACACCCACACGAGGCACAGAAGCCTGAAGCGTTGGATATTGCATCTATGAACCCTAAGAATAAGAGAGGTTAATCGACATGGCCCCTAAGAAAACTGAAAAAGCAGAAACAGAGAAAAAAGAAGAAGCCGTTACAGATCTTAAGGATCTTGGTGCTGCTGTAAAAACCGAAGAAGCGAAGGCTGAAGCGAAAGCTGAGGAACAAGCTTCGGATGAGCCGGTAAAGCGCGTTAAAAAAGTTGACGCTCAAGGACGCTCATATGGTACCGGTCGTCGTAAAGACGCTGTTGCCCGTGTGTGGGTTAAGCCGGGTTCTGGTAAGGTGACTGTAAATGGTCGCGATCAGGGTGCTTATTTTGCGCGTCAGACACAGCGTTTGATTTTGAACCAGCCGTTTCTGATTGTGAACGGTGTTGGTAAGTTTGATGTGATTTGTACAGTTAAAGGCGGTGGCTTGTCTGGTCAGGCTGGCGCGGTTCGTCACGGTATTTCCCGCGCTCTTGAGTGCTTTGATCCTGAAATGCGTCCTGCGCTTAAGAAAGCTGGTATGCTTACACGTGATGCCCGTATTGTTGAGCGTAAGAAGGTTGGTAAACATAAAGCGCGTCGTACCAAACAGTGGGCGAAAAGATAGAGCTTCCTTCATTTCGCTGTGGTCAGCGTCAAATTTCGGCCCGCGTACTGTTTGTACGCTTTGCCTCATTTTCCTAGCCACATCAAAATGCAGTTTGCTCTATAAACGCTTAAATAAGAATTTGTGATCTCCTCTACCAAGAAGTTTCACGAAATAAGAAATGCCCCGGAAAATCTTTAAGGTTTTAAATCTTTAAGGTTTTCGGGGCGTTTTTTTGTATGGTTAAGGCGATGTTTAAAAGTCGGTGTTGAAAATTTTTAGCTGCTTTTTACTGTGACGTAATGGCCTGGCGCAGGTTCAATCGGGTTTGAAACAGCGCGTGCTTTTACCTTCTCTCCGCCGAAGTTCTGTACCCATGTTTGCCAGTGCGGCCACCATGATCCGGCTGTTTCTTTTGCGCTTTTCATCCAGTCGTCTGCATTTTCCGGTGTGCCTTGTGCGCTCCAGAAGCAATATTTATTCTTTGATGGGGGGTTGACGATGCCTGCGATATGGCCTGAGGCGGCCAGGGTAAAGGTTTTTGGGCCGCTCATAAGCTGCGTTGTCTCATAGGTCGCTTTCCATGGTGCAATGTGATCCTCCTTGGTTGAAAGGAAATAGCTTGGCGTTTTGATTTTGCTGATGTCGATTTTAACACCGTCGATTTCAATACCACCCGCTTTGCAGAGCAGGTTATCGCGGTACATGTTGCGCAGGTAAAAGCTGTGCATTGCCTCGGGCATATTGGTTGAATCATCGTTCCAATATAAGAGGTCAAATGGGAATGGTTCTTTACCCATGAGGTAGTTGTTGACGACGAAAGACCAGATAAGGTCATTGGCGCGCAGCAGGCTGAATGTCCGTTGAAGCTCTTCGGCCTTCAGGATTCCTTGCTTGCTCATGGACTTGATCATGTCATCGATATGTTCGTCATCCATGAATAATTTCATGTCACCGGCTTCGGCAAAATCAATAAGGGTTGTCAGGAATGTTGCGGAGGCTATGCGCTTGCTTTGTTTTTTGGCTGCTAAATACGCCATAGTTGTTGTGAGCAACGTGCCGCCGAGGCAGTAGCCAACGGCGTTGCAGTCTGGCTCGCCGGTGATGTTCTTTATTTGGTTAAGGGCGGCAATGATGCCTTCGTGCATATAGGCGTCGAACCCTTTCTGCGCCAATTTTGCGTCTGGGTTGACCCATGAAATGCAAAATACGGTGTGTCCTTGCTCTACGGCCCAGCGGATGTACGAGCTTTGTGGTTGCAGGTCGAGGATGTAATATTTGTTGATCCACGGTGCTACGAGCAAAAGAGGGCGTTTAAACACTTTGTCCGTTTGCGGTTCATATTGGATGAGCTGCATAAGGTCGTTTTCGTATACGACATGGCCGGGGGTCGATGCGATATTCTCGCCCAGTGTGAAAGCGTCATAATTTGTAGTGGTAATTTTTAGGCTGCCATTCCCGCGTTGCAGGTCTTCTTGCATATTTTGCAGGCCTTTGATCAGGTTTTCTCCACCGGTGTTTAATGTTTCCTGCAAAACTTCGGGGTTGGTAAATGCGAAATTGGATGGGGATATCGCGTCCATCATTAATTTGCTGGTGAAGGCGAGTTTCTTTTTTTCCTTCTCGGACAGGCCTTCGGCATTTTCGATGCTGCCTTCTACAAACTCACAAGCCAGAAGGTAATATTGTTTAATAAAATCAAAGAGCAGGCTGTCGTTCCAGCTTTCTGCCTTGAAGCGTTTGTCGCCTTTTTCAGGTGTGATAACAGGCTCTGTCTCACCGCCCATCAATTTTTCCATGCTGGATTGCCAAAGCTGCGCCTGCTTCTGGCTGTATTCCATTTGCATTTGCCAGAATTTCAACGGGTTTGTTGCCATGGATGTCATGAAGCTCGCGGAGGCATTGGCGACATTCATCGGATCGGGGTCGAATTCTTGAAGGTTGTTCTGTATCGGCGTGTTTTGGAGGTCTTTGACCATTTCCATGAACATCGGTTGTGATTTTTGGTATGCGTTCATTAAGGCCTGGGACAGCAGGGTTGGATCAGGAAGCGCATCCATTTGCTTTTGCATGAAATCCATCTGAGCTTTGTGGTTGTCATTCAAAGCTGATTTTTGTGTGTCTTTGCGTTTGGACATATTGGGTATAACCTGAACCATTCTGTAATCTTTGCCTTATAAGTGAATGAAAACGCAGTGAGAACGACGAGAGTATACATAGAAACGCAGCATAAGGGAATCGAAAAGCTTAAATTGTTTGAGGGTAATTCCTCTGTATGACATTGTTTAAAGGCTTTCTCGGTACTTGAAAACATAAAGGAATCACTTGAGTATATGGGCATGAAAAATAATCAAACATTCACACTTCGTACTCTAACGCCCGCCTTAAGTCGTGTTCTTTGCATGTTTTGTGCCAGCTTTTTGATGGTTGGTTGTTCGTATTTAGCTGAGTTTTCGCGGGTCGGCGGATCAAATGGCGGCGATGTTGTTTATGATTCATCCGCGTCAGGGCAAGATGTTCCCTTGGCTCCCTTGTATGAATCGCAAGTTCCCGATATTGCCGAGACTGTTTCACGCAATACAAACGGCAGTGTCGAAATCTTCAGTCTTGATGATCCTGCGCCGCCTGTTGTTGCGCCGGCCTCCGATGCTTTTGAAGTTCGTCCGGCGCAGGTTGTGCCTGTTTCTCCTTTGAGTTCAGTTTCTCGGCCTTCTCAAAAGACCGTCGCTATTTTTTCTGCGGACCCAAGCGTCGAGGTTTTTCCGTTTGATGATTTGACTCCTTTGCCTGTTGCCGGTTTTGAAACAGCCGGACTTGTGCGTCAGCCTGTTCGTGAAGAAGAGTATGTTTCCGTGGCAACGCAGAGCGGTAATACTGTGACGGTTTATTTCGGGCATGATTCTGCAACATTGAATGCGGCGGCGTTACGCCAGATTGAGGGTGTTTCCAAAGGGTTTAATAATGTGGCTGGGCGCGGCTTGACCGTTGAGGGGCACGCCAGTGTTAAGGCTAATTATAATAGTGTGGCGCAGCGGCGTCTCGTGAATCTTCGTATTTCCATGGACCGGGCTTTTGCCGTTGCGTCGGCTCTTATTAAGCGCGGCGTTCCTGCTGAGGCCATTCGTGTGATGGCATGGGGGGATGCTATTCCGCCACGAACTTTGAATGGAAAAAGTCGTGAACAAGCAGCAAGACGGGTTGAAATTTCCAGTTAATTGCTTCACCAATAAGATCCTTACATTTATAAAAAGAGGTTAGATTTATGACGCACGCTTTGCGTTTAGGAGTTGCGGGTCTTGGCACTGTTGGTGCGGGCGTTGTTAAAATTGTTCAAAAACACGGTGACATGCTTCAGGCGCGTGCTGGACGCGCTGTCGAAATTACTGCAGTCTCTGCACGTGATGCCTCTAAAGATCGTGGTGTCGATCTCTCTGGTTATGAGTGGGTCGATAATGCCGTTGATTTAGCCATGCGTGATGATGTGGATGTTGTGGTTGAAATGATTGGCGGTTCCGAGGGGCTTGCATTTGATCTGGTGCAAGCTGCGCTTAAAAATGGTAAGCACGTGATTACGGCGAATAAAGCGCTTTTGGCTCATCATGGTTTTAAGCTTGCGATCTTGGCCGAAGAAAATAACGTTTCTCTTGCCTATGAGGCGGCTGTTGCGGGCGGTATTCCCATTATAAAAGCTATGCGTGAAGGGTTCGCCGGTAACCGCATTGATGCTGTATTCGGGATTTTGAACGGCACTTGTAACTATATGCTGAGCGCGATGCGTGAAACAGCCCGTGATTTTGATGTGATCCTCAAGGAAGCACAAGATGCCGGTTATGCCGAGGCTGATCCGAGTTTCGATATTGATGGTATTGACGCGGCGCATAAGCTTTGTCTGCTTTCCTCGATTGCGTTTGGTGTGAAGCCGGACTTTAGCAACCTTCAGGTGACGGGTATTCGTAGTATTACAGCGGAAGATATTGCCTATGCTGATGAGTTTGGATATCGGATCAAGCTTTTGGGAATTGCCAAGCGTATTGATGGGCGACTTATGCAGGTGCTTGAGCCGTGTATTGTTCCGCTTTCAAATCCAATGGGGGTGATTGAGGATGTTTATAATGCGGTTTATGTCGCTTGTGATTCTGTTGAAACGCCGTTATTAACCGGTAAGGGTGCGGGCGAGGGGCCGACGGCGTCTGCTGTGATGTCCGATATTATTGATGTGGCGCGCGGCTTTAACGTGCCGACATTTGGTATTCCCGCTACGCAGCTTGCCGAGCCTGACTGGATGCCGTTGGAGGAGACGCATAGCCGTTATTACCTTCGCCTTATGGTTCTGGATCAATCGGGGGTTATTGCTGATATTTCCTCGATATTGCGTGATCATGAAATTTCGATTGAAGGGCTTCTTCAGCGCGGGCGTGACCCGGGGCAGCCTGTCCCTATTGTTTTAACGACGCATGATGTTCGTCACGGGGGTATGTTGGCGGCTGTTGCACAGTTTAAAGAATTGGCGGCCGTGGTTGATGAGCCTTGCCTGATGAGGATTGAAGAGCTAGAGTAGCCGCGAATTCAGGAGTAATAAATATGACACACGCACAAACGAAAGCAGACACGATGCAAGAAGCAGAGAATTTTATGGACCGTAACCTTGCGCTTGAAGTGGCGCGTGTAACAGAAGCGGCGGCTTTGGCGGCGTCCAAGCTTGTTGGTCGCGGGGATAAAATGGAGGCAGACCAGGTTGCAGTGGATGCGATGCGTGATGCGCTGAACTCTTTGCATATACGCGGGACTGTCGTAATTGGTGAGGGTGAGCGCGACGAAGCGCCGATGCTTTATATTGGTGAAGAGGTTGGCACGGGTGGTGGTCCGGAGGTTGATATTGCGCTTGATCCTTTGGAGGGTACAGATATTACGGCGGCCGGTGGGCCGAATGCGTTGGCCGTTGTTGCGATGACAGACAAGGGCGGTTTTCTGAACGCGCCTGATACATATATGGATAAAATTGCCGTGGGGCCGGGGATTAATCCTGCGATTTTAGATTTGGATGCGCCGATTGCCGATATTTTGGCAAAGCTTGCGAAAGAAAAAGTCGGGAAAGTGAACGATCTGAATGTTTGTATTCTGGATCGTCCGCGTCATGAGCAGTTGATTGCCGATGTCCGGGCAGCCGGTGCGCGTATTGTGTTGATTGGTGATGGTGATGTGTCGGCTGTGATTGCGACGACTGACCCTGATACGGGGATTGATCTTTATGTTGGTAATGGCGGCGCGCCAGAGGGTGTTTTGGCTGCGGCGGCATTGCAGTGTACGGGCGGTGCGATGCTTGGGCGTCTTGTCTTCCATACAGATGTGGAGCGTGAGCGCGCAGAAAAATGGGGGATTACTGATTTGAACGCGATTTATACGACCGATGATTTGGCGAAGGGTGACAATGTGATGTTCGCGGCTACGGGGGTTACGGATGGCACGATGCTTCGTGGTGTGCGTCGTTATCCGGGCGGGGCGAAGACATCGACGCTTGTGATGCGTTCGAAGTCTGGGACTGTGCGCCGTATTGAAGCGACGCACGATTTCACACGGAAAACATGGATTAAATCGATTTAAGCGATTACCATTTCCTTTATGGATTCTCTTTCATTAAATAATGCTCGGTGGGTTATGCCGGATGCTGAATTGTCTGTTGTTGAGCGGGTTGCGCGTCAGCATAGTTTGCCTGAAATTGTTGCGCGTATCCTTATTCAGCGCGGTGTTCCGTCTGAGGGTGTTCCGGCGTTTTTAAACCCAACGTTGCGTGATGATTTCCCCGATCCGTTTTCGTTAAAAGATATGGCCGCATTGGCGAAATATGTTGCTGAAGCGATTGATGCGAAGAAATCTATTGCAATTTTTGGTGATTTTGATGTGGATGGGGCGACGTCTTCGGCGCTTTTGCACCGTTTTTTGAAGCAGTGCGGACTTGATGCGCCTGTCTATATTCCTGAACGTTTGAGTGAAGGTTATGGGCCGAATATAGGGGCTCTGACCAAGCTTAAGGAGCAGGGCGCGGATATTGTATTTTTGCTCGATTGTGGGACGACTTCGTTTGATGTTGTTGAGGCGGCGTTCGAGATGGGTTTGGAAATCATTATTCTGGATCATCATGAAGCAGAAGAGGGTCTTCCCAAGGCGCGTTTTGTGATCAACCCGAAGCGCAAGGATGATGAATCGGGGCTGGATGTGTTGGCTGCGGTCGGGGTCACGTTTTTGACCTGCGTAGCCATAAATAGCCAATTACGCAAAAATGGTTTTTATGAAATAAATGGAGTTTCAGAGCCGTCGATAAAATCATTTATGGATATTCTGGCGCTTGGGACTGTGTGCGATATGGTTCCTCTTACCGGGCCAAATCGTTTGTTTGTGAAGCACGGGTTTAACGTCATGCAGAACAGTGAAAATGTTGGGCTCAACGCGCTTATTGACGTGTCCGGGGTTTCCGGGCCATTAACGCCTTACACGGCTGGTTTTGTTTTGGGGCCGCGTATTAATGCGGGTTCGCGGGTTCATAAGTCTGATTTGGGGGCGACGCTGCTTTCAACCGAAGACGCAGAAGAGGCGCAAAATATTGCGTGGACGCTCAATGATTGTAACGACAAGCGCAAAGCCATTCAGCAGGAGATGGAGCGTGAGGCGATTAATCAGGTTGAGGATATGGGGCTGGATCAAAATCCGGTTCTTTTTGTTTCGTCTGAGAATTTTCATCAGGGTCTCAGCGGTTTGGTTGCGGGGCGGTTGAAAGAAAAATACGGGAAGCCGGCTTGTCTTGTCGCTTTTGCGGAGAATGAAAAGGGCGAGATTGAGGGGCGTGGCTCGGGGCGGTCCATTCCAGGGGTTCATATTGCGCAAGCATTTATTGATGCGCGTAATGAAGGAATTATCGAGAAGGGCGGTGGGCATGCGATGGCTGGTGGTTTTACTGTTGCGAAGGATAATGTTCCTGCGTTTCAGGTGTTTTTATATGCCCATATAGAAAAACAAATGGGCAATAGTGAGGCGAATATTCATACGCCGGTTGAGGGCATTTTGACCGTTCGCGGCGCTAAACCGGATTTTGTAAGGATTGTGCAAGATAGTCTTGGGCCTTTTGGTCAGGGGCATGCAGAGCCGCTCTTTTTGTTTCAAAATGTACGCGTATGGAGTGCGGATATTGTTGGTGAGGCGCATATTCGGGTCATGATTTCTGATTGGGAGGGCGGCAGCCGAATGAAGGCGATGGCGTTTCGTAGCGTCGGGACGCCTCTCGGTGATGCTTTGCTGAAAAAGGGTAGGGCGGCGTTTGATATTCTTGGCACGATCAAAATTGATAATTGGGGTGGGCAGGATAAAGTTGAATTGCATATCAAAGATGCGAATTTCGTTGTGGAAGAGCTTGCGCAATAATCTGCGATCATTTAGTTTGCCTGATCTTAAGAAGGTGAAATCTATGCAGGAAAAACATCAAAAAAAGCTCTTTTGGGCCATTCTTATTTCTGAAGCCAGTCATATTTTTTGCTGTGTTCTGCCGACAATTTTTAGTGTCATAAGTGTTTTGGTTGGTCTTGGGATTGTTGCGACGATGCCCGGCTGGCTGGCCGGTTTTCATGATTTGATGCATGGTTGGGAAATGCCGATGATTATGCTCTCTGCCGGTGTTGTGGCGTTGGGGTGGGGGGTGCATTTTTATAGTTTGAAATATGATTGTCATGATGTTGGGGATTGTCATCACGGACCATGCGGGCCAAAAAAGCGCCGTGCGAGTAAAATTTTAATTGCTGCGACGGTATTGCTCTTGGTTAATGTGAGTGTTTATTTCGGAGTTCATCGAGTGCAAGACAGCCTATCTCATGTTTCTGAAGGCGCTCATCACAATCACGACCATTAATCCGTTTCTATAAAATCCAGCTTTCCGGTTTTTGTGTTTAGCTTTCGGTAAAAACATGTTGGGCGGCCAGTGTGGCATGCTGGGCCGGATTTAACGCTAATCCATATACAGTCCTGATCGCAGTCGGTGCGTATTTCAACGATGTGTTGAGTGTTGCCGCTTGTTGCGCCTTTGTGCCAGAGTTCTTGACGGCTGCGGGACCAGTAATGGACCTCTCCTGTTTCTATGGTTTTGTTTAATGCGGTTTGGTTCATGAAGGCGAACATGAGAACTTGTCCGTTTTCGATATCTGTTGTGATGCAGGGGATTAGTTCTTTTTCATCAAAACGGGGGGTGAATTCGATGTTTTCTTCGAGAGGGTTTTTATCGGTCATGGGATATGTTTAACGATGGAAACGGAGCTTATCAACCCAAAGTCATTAATCCAGAGTCGTTTTTCGTCGTTATAAAAAACCTCCCTGATGTGTTTTTTTGTGTTCATGGCCGAATTGTTTTTTGTTTGAAGCGCGCTTCATATGCATCCCAGATGGCTTCTTCGCATTTAATGCCCTGAAGTTTGTAGATGTGTTGGAGGCCTGTTGGTGATTTCGGGTTAATCTCAGTTACGTAGTCGCCGATGACGTCCAGCCCGGCAAAAGCGAGGTTGCGCTTGATGAGTTCTGGTTTCAGTCTTTCGCAAATTTCTCTGTCTCTATCCGTTATTTCTCCGGTTTCGGCAGTGCCGCCCACGGCGAGGTTGGCGCGGGCATTGTTTTTTGCAGGGACGCGGAGGACTGCGCCGATAGGTTCGCCTTCGACAACGATGATGCGTTTATCGCCTTTTTTGATTTCAGGAAGATATTTCTGAACCACGAATGGTGTGGTGTGAAGGCGGCATAACATTTCGAATACAGCTTGAAGGTTCGTGTCATCTTTTTTGATGTGGTAAATGTCCATGCCACCGAAGCCATTGAGCGGTTTTATGATTAAATCGGGATGTTCCTTATGGAATTCGCGTATGTCGTTCAAGTTTCTTGAGATAAGGGTAGGCGGGGTCAGGTCGGGAAAGTGGGTGATCAGCATTTTTTCCGGGGCTTCGCGGGTTCCTGTCGGATCGTTGAGTACCAATGTTTCGTCTGTAATGTGATCCAGGATGTGGGTCATCGCGTTGTAGCTCAAGGGATCGTTAAAATCGTTACGCATCAATATAATGTCGAAATCTGTTAAATCTATTTCTTTAAAGGTTTCGAGTGCAAATGGGTTTGTTTTTGATCGTTTAAAGGTCACGCCTGCACATTGAGCTGTGACTGTGCCATTTTTGAGTTTCAAAGTGTCCTGAGAGTAGTAAGAGAGGTTGTGAGCGCGTTTTTGTGCTTCGAGCGCAATAACGAATGTGGAGTCTTTTTCGATGTTTATGCTTTCGAGGGGATCCATCTGTATGGCAATGTTTAATGACATAGCTTAGCTCTCACGGTTGATTTTCTTCGTAAAGTATAATAGCTAGGGTGCTTACAATGAAAAGCAAAAAAGAAAAGCAAAAAAATTTATGTCTTTTAAAGAACTTGGTTTAAACGAAAATATTCTCAAAGCAATCGCCGAATGCGGGTATGAAAACCCGACACCTATTCAGGCCAAGGCTATTCCCGCTATATTGATGGCCCGTGATGTTGTTGGGTTGGCGCAGACAGGGACCGGTAAGACGGCGAGTTTTACTCTGCCGATGATAGAGATCCTGTCTGAAGGTCGTGCGAAAGCACGTATGCCGCGCTCTCTTATCCTTTCTCCTACGCGAGAATTGGCCGCGCAGATCGCGGAGAACTTTGACATTTATGGCAAGCATACGAGGCTCACCAAGGCTTTGCTGGTCGGTGGAACATCTATGGGTGAGCAGATTAAGCTTCTGGAGCGCGGGGTTGATGTTTTGATCGCGACGCCTGGACGTTTGCTGGATTTATTTGAGCGCGGGCAAATTTTACTGAATGATATCAAGGTGTTGGTTATTGATGAAGCAGACCGGATGATGGATATGGGGTTTATCCCGGACATTGAAAAGATTGTCAGTCTTGTTCCGTTTACACGCCAGACTTTGTTGTTTTCTGCGACGATGCCGCCCGAAATTAAGAAGCTTACAGAAAAATTTCTGAGTAGCCCTAAAGAGGTTTCAGTCGCACGGGCGGATACGACGGCGAAAAATGTGGAGCAGTTTCTGGTTCATGCTGACCCACGCCGGAAGAACGAGATTTTAGAGCAGATTATCAGGCAGGAAGATGTTCAGACGGCTTTTATTTTTTGCAATCGCAAGCGTGATATTGATGGGCTTGTGAGTTGGTTGAAGAAAAAAGGTTATAAGGCCAGCGGGATGCATGGTGATATGGCTCAGAAAAGCCGTACAGATACGTTAGAGGCGTTTAAAAACCAAGAGATTACTCTTCTTGTTTGTAGTGATGTTGCCGGGCGGGGTATTGATGTAAACGATTTATCCCATGTTTTTAATTTTGACGTACCAATGAATGCTGAGGATTATGTTCACCGTATTGGCCGGACAGGTCGCGCAGGTAAAACAGGTCGTGCGTGGATGTTGGCTACGCCGCGTGAAGATAAGTTTTTGAGCGCGGTTGAGGCGTTGATTAAGGAAAAAATTCCTGTGAAGACGATTGGAGGCGGAGAAAAAACCAAGGGTGGTTCAGGTTCTGGCTCGCCTAAATGTGAGGGGGCTCAAAAGGGGCGTTCTCATAAACCGTCTGAGCCTACTAAGAAACCTTCTGGTGAAAGGCCTTCAAGACCGGTTGAGGCTTCTTCCAAGTCCGTTGATGATAATGCCAAGAAACCCTCAATGGATAAAGATGGGAAAAAAGACGGTAAGAGTGGTGATGACCAACAGGGCGTTAAGGG
>Ga0316204_10004516_pt1 | contig 24823 bp, 23 predicted proteins | sample 6monrhotite_MG_2_FD_205661 | JGI IMG/M metagenome (GOLD analysis project Ga0316204, IMG submission 205661) | Microbial mat bacterial communities from mineral coupon in-situ incubated in ocean water Damariscotta River, Maine, United States -... | ecosystem: Environmental > Aquatic > Marine >... | reverse complement strand
TGTCGGTCAAGGCGCTGCGAACGCCATGCAACAAAGTCAGCGTTTCAAACAAGGTATCCATTGACCCACTGCGATGCATATCGGTCACCTTGTCGATCAACGACATAACCGCGTCACGGGTGTCTTCATCGTTTAATCGGTCGATGACTTCCAGTGTGTTGGCCCCGGTGACCGACAGGCGTTCGACCATGGAATCGGTTAATGATTCCTGGGCCGCTTGCGCCAGCCGGATCACGTCGGCCTGGGGATTAGTGTCAGACATTGCGCTTCCTCCCTACAGCAAGCCACGGGCGGACAGCCAGTACAGCCGGTTATACGCCAGTTTGAACCAATGGATCATCTGCGATGGTGGTCCGGGGTCGGGCGGCGTGGTGTAGTCGAACCACACATAGGTTCCTTCTTTCATGCCGGTTTCGACGAAGCAGAACACCTTGCCGTCGTAATTGCGGGCCCAGCGACCTTCGGTCAGCAACGATGTCAGGTTATCGATGATGGTATCCGCCTCGAAATGGGCGGTGGACCCGGCCTTTGATATGGGAATGTTGGTGGTGTCGCCACAGATGAAGACGTTGTCGGATCCTTCACGTAACAGCTTTTGTTTGTCGGTCGGCACCCAACCGCCAACGCCCAGGTCAGAACTGGTGATCACTTCGGCGCCATTGTGGGGCGGGATGGTGACCAACATGTCGTAAGGCAGGGTCGAACCTTCTTCGGAAGTGATTGTCTTGGCAACGGGATCGACTTCTTTTGTGTTGAAGAATGTTTCGTATTTGATGCCGTATTTTTCCATCGCCGGTTTCGCCCATTCGGCGACAGGTTCCAACGCGTGCAGGCGGCCAATGGGGTAGGTGTAGGTGATTTCGGTTTTGTCCATCAGGCCCTTTTCGTTCAGGTAATCGTACAGCATGAAGGTGATTTCAAGCGGCGCGACCGGACATTTGTGCGGTGCATTGACGTTGACGATGATTTTCCCACCATCAAATTCGGCCAATGCGTCACGCATTTTGCGGGCACCGTTCAGATCATAAAACCAGTGCGCGCCTTCTTCCATGCCGGGGATGTTCTGGGGCATCAGGCGCGAACCGGTGGCAATCACCAGATAATCATATTCGTGGACTTTGCCAGACTGGGTCGTGACCTTGTTGGCGTCGACATCGATATTGGTGGCCGGATCAATATGATAAGGCACCCGACGGTCCAGAACCTTGCGTTGATCGCGGAACAGTTCGGCTTCGCGGATTTTACCAAACGGCACATATAACAGGCCCGGCTGATACATATGCTGGTCCGATGTGCCGATCATGGTAATCGATATATCGCCCTTCCTGATTTGCTTGCCCAGTTGACGGCACAGCCCGTTGGCAATAATTGTCCCCGCCAGGCCCCCGCCGACGATCAGTATTCTTTTTGACATTCCTACCTCCTGTTTAAATTGATTTTGAAAAATTTGTTTTGCGGCCTTCTTTTTGGACCCTTGTTATTCCTCGTTGCTATTTGGCTTTGCGAACGACGACGCTCCAATGGTCTCCCTTATCTTCGACGCCGACCATTTCGTGGCCAACCTTGGCGACCCATTCGGGCACATCCATGGCCGTTCCCTTGTCGGTTGACAGGACTTCGATATCGTCACCGATTTGGACGAGCTTCAGCATTGCGATCAGTTCCATCAGCGGCCCGGGGCAAAAAGCGCCCCGCGCATCGATGGTCTTTTTTTCAGGCATGGTTAAGTCTCCGTTTTTGTTTTAGTCAGCCGTTTCTTACAGGGTGACGAGCTGCCCCTGTTCGGCATCTGAAAGGTATTTGGTTAAGCCCAATGCGCCGTCAAACAGGTCCGCTACAAGGTCGCCTTCCTGCCAGCCCAGAACATCCAGCGCCATGGAGCACGCGTGGATGGTCATGTCGCCAAGGGTCTTGCCCTGTTCGAACAGGGCCATGGCATCAGGGGCCTTTTTGTCTTTCAGGACGTCGGAAAAACGCCCGCCCTGATAGCGCTCGTCATCGGAAAGATCTTTTTGGAAGGCGTATATGGCACCCATGGAAACGAACACGCGTACGGGCGTTTCCGACACGGCGGCAACAGCGGCCATCATCGCGGCCATCTGGATTTTTTCGTGTTCGTGGGAGCAAACTAAAATGAAAAGGGGGCGGGTAGACATCGCGTGATCTTTCATTGCAGGTGAAGACAATGCGATGATCATGATGAAACTTTTCCTTTTTAGATATTCCTTTTTTACTGATTAAATTTGTACAATTAGGCCAATAAATAAACATGACTCAAATAAAATACAAAATTACGGTGTAATTAAGCCTGTCGGGACTAGGATGTTGCGGTCTCACCGTAGCGAAAGAAGGCGATGTGGGCGGCGCCATAGTCCCGTTCGTCAAGCGGTTGGTATCCGGATACGAGAGGGATTTCTTCGTCTGCGGCGACTTCAACGACAACGATCGCACCCGGTGCCAGCCAGCCTTTGTGGGCCAGGCCAAGCAGTGCCGGTCCGGTCAGGTTCTGATTGTAGGGGGCATCAAGAAAGGCCAGCGGCGCTGGCGTTTTTGCCGCCCTTGGTGGCGGTGGAAGGCGCGTCGCATCAAGTTTAAGCACGCTGACATTACGGCCTTCACCACAGGTTGCGGCATTTCCCTTGGCGCAGTTCAGGGAGGTCAGGTCGTTATCGACAAATACCGCATGTTCCGCTCCGCGCGACATGGCCTCAAGTGCATAGGCGCCGGTGCCTGAAAAAACATCGATCACGGTAATGCCATCGAAGCCCGGCCAGTCGATGCCATGGGCCAGGATGTTGAAGATACCTTCGCGGGCACGGTCCGATGTGGGGCGCACATCCAACCCCCGGGGGGCGGAAAGGGCGCGTCCGCGAAAACGACCGCCGACGATCCTCATGGCCGGGGTTTTCGGTTTGGCTTGCCGTCTTTGGCAATCGATTTTTTGCTGGTCGGTTTCCAGCCCGGTGTGTTGCCCGCGGGTTTCTTTTTGCTTTTGGCCCAACCCTTGCCGCGAAAATTGCCCTTGGGCGAGGCAGGGCCCTCGGCGGCGCCATCGCCCGCTTCAACCAGTTGATCGCGTAATACCTTGCCCGCAATCTCATCGACCTCGCCGCGACCCATTTTACCCAGGTGAAACGGGCCGTAGGAAATGCGGATCAACCGGTTCACATTCAATTTCAGATGTTCAAGAACCTTGCGGATCTCGCGATTCTTACCTTCGCTTAAAGACACGTTCAGCCATGAATTCTTTGCGGTGCCGGTTTCCAGGCTGGCTTCGATCGGCCCGTAGCGGACCCCTTCCACGGTGATTCCCCGGGTCAGCGCCGCAAGGCGGTCTTCCTTGACCTCGCCATAGACTCGCACCCGGTAGCGGCGTTGCCAGCCCGTTGAAGGCAATTCCAGCCGCCGCGCTAATTCGCCATCGTTGGTCATCAAAAGCAAACCTTCGGAATTCAAATCAAGGCGACCGACTGATATGACCCGGCCCATACCCTTGGGCAGGCGTTCGAACACTGTCGGGCGGCCTTGCGGGTCGCTATGGCTGGTCACCAGTCCGGGAGGTTTGTGATAGCGCCACAGCCGGGTTTCGGCGGCAGCCGGAAGGGGATTGCCGTCAACCAGAACTGTGTTGGCAGCGCTGACGGTCAGGGCGGCTGATGTCAGCACAGTGCCATCGACACTGACCCGGCCATCGGCGATCCAGCGTTCGGCATCGCGCCTGGAACATAAACCAGCACGGGCCATGACCTTGGCTATACGTTCGCCGGGGTTATCTGTCATAACGTCCCGCCGCGGCAATAAAAGCCTTCATGATTTTCCTGTCGCCTTCGCAAATGTGAAATTCCGGGTGCCATTGAACGCCCAGACAAAATTTATAGGCCGGGGCCTCCATGCCCTCGATCACCCCGTCAGGGGCGCGGGCGTTGATCACCACGCCATCCGGGGCATCAAGTGCGGCCTGATGATGGGCGCTGTTGACGGCAAGCGTATCCTCGTCGACGATATCGTGTAGCAGGGTGCCGGGCTCGATCATGACCGAATGCCCGGCCTCGTCCCGGGGGTTTGGCTGTTCGTGGGCCAGGGCATCCGCCACGGCATCTGGAATGTGCTGGATCAATTTGCCGCCCAGGATCACATGCAGTAATTGCTGGCCGCCGCAAATGCCAAGCACCGGCATGTTTCGTTCAAGCGCGCCTTTGCTTAAGGCCAGTTCGAACCCGGTTCGGGTGTCCTTGGTTTTAACCGTGTCATGCATCTGATCGTCGCCAAACAGGGCCGGGTCCACATCAAAATCTCCACCGGTGATCACCAGCCCATCGATCAGGTCCAGATAGGCCCCTGCCAGTTCAGCTTGATGGGGCAGGGCAAGGGGCAGGCCTCCGGCCTCGGCGATGGTGCCGGCGTAATTTTGCCGCAGCGCGTACCACGGAAATTTCGAATAACCGCCCGCGTCTTCTGAATCCAGGGTGATGCCGATGATGGGTGTGTTCATAAGTTCGGAATGTAGTTGTCATGGCGGCGTTTCGCAAGGCGCGAAGCAGTGCCGCTCAAGATGTATGTTGACGTCACGCCCCGGCAGAGGCCACTCTTTGACTATGCAAAAAACGTATATGGAAATGGCCCTTAAAGAGGCTGAACGGGCAGCCGACCGTGGCGAAGTTCCCGTTGGCGCGGTTATTGTCGACACGGTCCGCGGCGAAATCCTCTCCTGGGCCGGAAACAGGACCGAAGAATTAAACGACCCGACCGCCCACGCCGAAATACTGGTGATCCGCGAGGCGGCGAAAAAAATGGGCAATCCGCGCCTTGAAAATTGTGATTTGTATGTGACGTTGGAGCCCTGCCCCATGTGCGCCGCTGCCATATCTTTTGGCCGCATCCGCAGGCTCTATTTTGGTGCATACGATCCCAAGGGCGGCGGCGTCGATCACGGTGCGCGCGTGTTCGAACAGTCGACCTGCCATCACCGCCCGGAAGTGGTTGGCGGCATGGAAGAAACATCGGCAGCAGCGTTGCTTAAACAGTTTTTCGCCAATCTGCGGTAGGAGATAGAGGACGTGACAGTTTGGAATCCGGCCCAATACCTCAAGTTTTCCGGTGAACGGCTGCAGCCGGCCCTTGACCTGATGGGCCGAATTACCCTTGAAAACCCGGCACGGATTGTTGACCTGGGCTGTGGTCCGGGAAACGTAACGGCGATTTTGGCCGGGCACTTTCAAGACGCAAGCGTTCAGGGGATCGATAATTCGGCTGAGATGCTGGCCAAGGCGTCTGACATCCCGGGGATCAGTTGGCAACAGGGAGACATCGCCACCTGGCAGGCGGAAAATCCCGTGTCCCTGATCTATTCAAATGCCGCCCTGCACTGGATAGCGGATCACGGAAGTCTGTTTCCGCGCTTGCTGCGCCAGCTTGAACCGGGCGGTCAGTTGGCCGTGCAGATGCCAAGCAATCATCTTGCCGTGACACATACCGCCATCACCGAGGCGGTAGCGGCGGGGCCGTGGCAGGAGAAATTGTCGCCCCTGGTCCAGGAAACAAACGTTCATGAGCTGTCGTACTATTATGATTTGCTCAGCCCCCTTTGTAACGACCTGAGCCTTTGGCAAACCGAATACGTGCATGTTCTGGACGGGGAAAACCCCATCGTCGAATGGACCAGTGGGTCGGCGCTTAAACGGTTTCTGGATGTTTTGAGCGATCCTGAAGAAAGAAGGGCCTTTCTGGCCGACTATGGCCAGCGTGTTGGTGAAGCGTATCCCAAGCGAAGCGATGGCAAGACGCTGCTCCCCTTTCGCCGCCTGTTCATAATCGCGTCGACTTGATTTAGGACCTGAAAATACTTTCGTCGAACAGAAAATCGTTTATCGTCAGCTCCTTGACGTTCCCCTGAACGTATCAGCTAAATTTTCAAAGGATCATGGGATGGATTGGTGGAGACAGATTTTCGCTGCCCTTAAGCAAGCAAATGTCCGGCAAGTGGTCTATGTCCCCGATGCGGGCCATGCCGCGCTGATTGATGCCTGTATCGCTGACGCAGAAATCCGGGCCATTGCACTGACCACCGAAGAGGAGGGTATCGCCGTCATCGCCGGGGCCTGGCTGGGCGGCGTGCGCGGCGCTCTTTTGATGCAGTCTTCAGGCGTCGGCAACTGCATCAATATGCTGTCATTGGCTTCGACCTGTCGTTTCCCGCTTCCTGTTTTTGTCACCATGCGCGGCCAATGGCAGGAATTTAACCCCTGGCAGCATGCCATGGGCGAAACCGTAGACGCACACCTGGTTACGGCGGGCATGCAAACCCAAACGGCGATGACACCCGACGACGTTGGCCACCTGGCAAAAAGTACGCTGGAACAGGCCTTCACGGGCGGCGAAATGGCGGCACTTATGCTTCATCAAAGCCTGATGCCCGTTAAAACATTCGATAAGTGAGGCCATAAATGGTGCAAGACACACGCTCTGATACCTATCCCCTGCGCCGCCGGGACGTTGTTAAACGGCTGATACAAGGCAACGACGACCTGCTGGTTATCGCCGGTCTTGGTTCAACGGCGTGGGACATTACGTCGGCGGGAGACCGTGATTTGAATTTTCCGCTTTGGGGGGCCATGGGCGGCGCCATTGCCATGGGGCTTGGCCTGGCGCTGGCGCAACCGGATCGTCGTGTACTGGTCATCACCGGCGACGGCGAAACACTCATGGGACTGGGCAGTCTGGCCACCGTTGCCTTGCAGGCGCCGCAAAACCTGTCGATCTGCACCTTCGATAACGAACGTTACGGGGAAACCGGCATGCAAGTGACCCATACATCGGGCAAAACCGATCTGGCTGGTGTCGCCGCCGCCTGCGGTATTCCGGTGGTGGGCATTGTCCGCTCAGATGCAGATCTTGACGCCGCAGTGCCCGTTATTATTGGCACCACCGGACCGGTTTATCATGTCATCAAGGTGCGTGCGGAAAAGCTTGATTTTGTTTTACCGCCCAAAGACGGCCAGCACCTGAAAAACCGCTTCCGTCAGGCCTTGCTTGGGTAAATGCCTCACGCCTTATCGTATCGACATCGTATCGACCAGTTTTTCATGTTCCGTTCGGACACACCATGTCCAAGCTAAACATGAACTGATCTAGTGTCCGCTGATCTCGGCGTGCAGGGGCTTGGTATCTTCAAACTTCTGCTTTTGTTCCGCAGTCGCTTCGCCCTGAAAGTCGCGCTTCCATTCGTCATAGGTCATGCCGTAAACAATTTCGCGGGCCTCGTCGTAGCTCATCTCGACCGAGCGTTCCTTGGCCGCGGCCATATACCACTTCGACAGGCAGTTACGGCAAAATCCCGCCAGGTTCATGAGGTCGATGTTTTGCGCATCGGTGCGTTTTTGCAGGTGCCCGACAAGGCCGCGAAAGGCGGCGGCTTCGAGTTCGGTACGTGTTTTGTCGTCCATGGGAAAGGATGTCCTGATTTCTAGAAGTTAACGGTCGGTCACACGCCAGCCGATATCGCTGCGGTAAAACCCTTCGGGCCAGTCGATTAGGTCAACCGCCGTATACGCCCGTTTTTTGGCTTCGGTGACGGTCGGTGCGCTGGCGGTAATGCCAAGTACGCGACCGCCATCGGCGACTACTTTACCGTTGTCCATGCGTGTGCCCGCATGGAAGACAACCACGCCCTCAACAGTGTTGGCCGCATCGAGCCCCTTGATTTCAGAGCCGCTTTCATAGCGTCCGGGATAGCCGTTCGTTGCCATCACCACGGTCAATGCAGTGGCGTTATGCCATTCAAGATTGATGTCCTTTAAGGAGCCTTCGGCGCAGGCGATCAGGGCATCCAGAATGTCGGATTTCAGGCTTACCATTAGCGCCTGGCATTCCGGGTCGCCGAACCGGGCGTTGTATTCCATCAGTTGTGGGCCGTCTTCGGTGATCATCAATCCGGCGTACAGAACACCTTTATATGGGTTTCCTTCGCTGGCCATGGCCTTGACCGTCGGCTCGATGATGGTTGTCATGATGACGTGTGACATCGCTTCGTCGATCACCGGGGCGGGGGTGTAAGCGCCCATGCCGCCGGTATTGGGGCCTTCGCCACCATCGAACGCCGGTTTGTGATCTTGTGCGGATCGCAGCGGAACAGCGGTTTCGCCATCGACCAGGGCGAAAAAGCTGGCTTCCTCGCCAGCCATGAATTCTTCGATGATGACCTCGTCCCCGGCATTGCCGAAGGCGCGTTCGGCCATCATGCTGTCAACTGCGGCATAGGCTTCGTTTTCATTGCGGCAAATGACAACGCCCTTGCCGGCGGCCAGGCCATCGGCCTTGACGACAATCGGCGCGCGGTGGCGCAAGATGAATTCCTTGGCCGCTTCGGGTTCATCAAACCGGCCGTATTCGGCGGTGGGTATATTGTAGCGGGCGCACAGGTCTTTCATGAAACCCTTCGAGCCTTCAAGCTGTGCCGCCTTGGCGCTGGGGCCGAAGGCCATGATGCCGGATTTTTCCAACCTGTCGATCAGTCCATCGACCAGTGGCGCTTCGGGGCCGACGACGACAAAATCAACCTTGTTCGCCACGGCATAGTCGACGATACCGTTGTAATCGTCGGTGGCGATGTCGACACATATGGCGACTTGATCGATTCCGGCGTTGCCGGGGGCGCAATAGAGCTCGTCGCACTTGGGCGATTTGGCAATTGCCCAGCACAGTGCGTGTTCACGTCCCCCCGAACCAATAACCAGAACCTTCATCGAAAATTTTCCTTGTCTTTGATGTGCGGCTGCCCTTGTTATGGGGCGTTCTTTTGTAGCATACATACAGCAGAGCAGGACTGGAAAGAAAACCTTGGAAAATTCTTCCGAATATGACGCCGAAAATAATTCGGCCCATAACCTCCCCGAGTACAGCGTTAGCGAAATTTCGCATGTATTGAAGCGTACGCTTGAGGAAACCTTTCCCCATGTCAGGGTCAGGGGGGAACTGAGCGGCTTTAAACGCGCGGCATCGGGGCATATGTATTTCAAGTTAAAGGACGACGATGCGGTACTTGATGGCGTTTGCTGGAAAGGTATTGCGGGGCGGTTGTCGATTGTGCCTGAAGACGGCATGGAGGTGATCGTCACAGGCCGGGTTACCGCTTATGGCGGGCGGTCAAGTTATCAGATCATTGTTGAAAGCCTGGAATTGGCGGGCGAAGGCGCTTTGTTGAAGTTGCTGGAAGACCGCAGACGCAAATTGGCCGAAGAAGGCCTGTTTGATGCCGCCGCCAAGCAGGAATTGCCCTACATGCCCGAAATCATCGGTGTCATAACGTCGCCGACCGGGGCGGTGATCCGCGATATTTTGCATCGGTTGCAGGATCGTTTCCCGCTGCGGGTTATTGTCTGGCCGGTGGTTGTTCAGGGCAAGACGGCGGCTGCAGAAATAGCCGCCGCCATTGAAGGGTTTAATGCAGTTGGCGGTGCCCAAAGTGCCGTGCCGCGTCCCGATGTGCTGATCGTTGCCCGCGGTGGCGGCAGTCTGGAAGACCTGATGGCCTTTAATGAAGAAGAGGTCGTGCGGGCCGCAGCAGCCAGCAAAATCCCGCTGATTTCGGCGGTCGGACACGAAACCGATACGACCCTGATCGATTATGCCGCCGACATGCGGGCACCGACACCGACTGCGGCGGCGGAAATGGCGGTGCCGGTTCGGGCCGAATTGTTGGCCCTGGTGATTGATAGCGGTTCGCGCCTGATGCGCGCCGTTAACCGCAACCTGAACGAGGGACGTGCGCATTTACAAGGCCTTACGCGCGGTTTGCCTAATCTGCGGCGGATGATCGAAGATGCCACCCAGCGTCTGGATGACTGGGATGAACGGCTGAAATACAGCCTGCGCACCGGCCTGCAAAACCGCAGCGCCCGTTTGGACAGGGCGGTGGCGGCGTTGCCCCGGCCGCAGGCCCGCATTGAAAATGCCCATACCCGCCTTGCGGGGCAATCCCGGGCCTTGACGATGGCCGGAAAGCGCCAGATCGAACAACGACGGCAACGCCTTGCCCAGGCTTCGGCGTTGCTGGAAAGTTATTCCTATCAGCGCGTACTGGAACGCGGCTTTGCGCTGGTCACGGGCCCGGATGGAACACCCGTTTTGTCATCGAAAAAAGTCAAGTCCGGTGACGACTTGACGGTCCGTTTCCAGGATGGCCCGGTGGCCGTCGTGGCAAAGGGTTCTGCAAAACCAAAACCGCAACAGCGCAAAAAGAATGATGATGGTGAACAGGGAAGCCTCTTGTGAAACGCTATATCTTAATTTTCTTCATCACCCTGATTGGCCTGAACGCTTCGGCCACCAATGCGCGGGCGCTGGATCTTGACGGCAGCTTCATCCAGGGTGGGCTGGTCGTCGGACAGACGGTACCGGGTAGCAGGATCGAGCTGGATGGCAAAACCCTGGCAATTGGGGATGATGGTTATTTTTTGCTTGGTTTTGGTCGCGACGCGAAGGCCAACTCGATGTTGCGGGTGACGTCTCCTGACGGAACCGTCGAGAGCCGCTCGCTGGAAATCGCCAGCCGCACCTATCGGGTGCAACGCATCGAAGGCCTGCCAAAACGCAAGGTTACGCCCAACCCCGATGATGTCGCCCGGATTGTTGCCGATAATCGACAAATTGGTAATGTGCGCGCGAAATTGACGCCTCAAAATTATTTCAGCACAGGTTTTATATGGCCGGTGAAAGGGCCTATTTCCGGGGTGTTCGGGTCTTTGCGTATTTTGAACGGAAAACCGAAAAACCCCCATAACGGCGTCGATGTGGCCGCCCCCCAGGGCACCGTGATTGTCGCTCCGGCTGACGGTGTGGTGACGTTATCCCATCCTGATATGTTTTATACGGGAAAGACCGTGATGATCGACCACGGCCTTGGCCTGACCAGCGTTTACGCCCACATGAGCGCGATCCTCATCAAGGATGGCGACGTCGTGCGCCAGGGAACGGCCATCGGTAAAATCGGCAAAACCGGTCGGGTTACGGGACCACATTTACATTGGGGGGTGACGTTGAAGCGAACCCATCTGGACCCGCAACTTCTGACCGGCCCCATGCCAAAGGGCTGAGCCAAAGGGCTGAAACCGTCAGTTCGGCCAGCGATTATGTAGCCACAACCATTGTTCGGGATGGGCGCGGATCCAGTCTTCCAGGGTTTGGTTGACGCGCGTCATGATGGCGGTGATGTCGCCATGACGGTTGCCGGTGGCCTGGATGTCCATGGGCGGATAAAACGTGACCCGAAATTTGCACCCATCCAGGCGTTCGATTTGTCCGCCGATGACCGGGCAATCGTATTTCAAGGCAAATTGCGCCAGCGCGGGTGCGGTCATGGCGTCGCGCCCGAAGAATGGCACGGCAATGCCATCGTTCATTTTTTGATCGATCAACATGCCCAGGTGCCCCCCGTCGCCCAGCACTTTCAGCCCCATCCTGGCCCCTTTCGGGCCTTTGGGAATCATCGTGCTGCCGGATTCCAGGTGGGCCCGGGCAAAAATAGCTTCCACGTACGGGTTGTTGGGGGCCCGGTAAAATATATGGGTGGTCAGGTTTCGCGTTCTGGGCACCAGGGGGACGATTTCCCAGTTGGCGAAATGACCGGAAAACAAGATGCCGGGTTTGTCGTCGTCGCGCAGGGCGTCGATATGTTCACCACCGACAATTTCCACATCGCGCTGCATATCGATGCGATCCAAAAGCGGGTATTCAAAGACGAATCGACCCAGATTTTCCCACATGCCTTCGACAATGTGTTCGATCTGCCGGGGTGTTTTGTCAGGAAAAGCCAAACCAAGATTGCGCCGGGCCCGCCTGGTAATGCCAATGCGAGGACCGATCCAGCGCCCCAGGCGCCCGCCCAGGTTCGACGCGAACTTCAAGGGCAACAGGCGAACCAGGAAAACGAATATATAGCCCATCATACCTTGCAGAGGATAGGACACGTAGCGCCGCATGAAGGATGCTGCTGTCATAATTTCAGGGCCTGTTCCAACAGGTCATCGATCGCGGTTTCATCATCCCAGGCCAGGGTTATGGCGACGGTGGCAATACCTTCGCGATCCTTCCCTGGCAGGCGAACGGCGTCCTTTTCGGTGGTCACCAATTGGGCGCCTTCGTTTGTTGCCTGATGCCGTAACCAGTCAAGATCGGCGGCGTTGTAGGGGTGATGATCGGCAAAAGCATGGGCGGCACGTATATCGCACCCAATCGTGCGCAGGGTTTCGAAAAATTTACCCGGCCTGCCGATACCGGCAAAGGCGACGACGGCTTGACCCTTAATCGCCAGACTTTCCGGGGAGGCCGCAAGTCGGGCTTTGATAAGGGGCGGGTGGTTTTGCGGTAGATTGACCGTTCCGTCGCCACCGATCACAACCACGGCGTCGGCCCGCTTCAGGCCGCTTGCCAGGGTCTCGCGCAAGGGTCCTGCCGGCAGGACCCGACCATTGCCAAATCCATATCCGCCGTCGACGACGATCACCGATAAATCCTTGGCAACGGACGGATTTTGGAACCCATCGTCCATGATGATCATTTCTGCCCCGGCTTCGACGGCGGCCCGGCACCCTGACGGACGGTCGACGGCGACCCAGGTTGGGGCTCGTCTTGCCAGCAATAGCGGTTCATCGCCAACGCTTTCAGATGTGTGCAGGTCAGGATCAACCCGCAAGGGCCCAGCCTCGCTGCCGCCATAACCGCGGCTTAAAAAGTGCACGGCCTTGCCGCGTTTGATGAGCCGCCTTGCCAGATCAAGAGCCACGGGAGTTTTGCCCGCACCACCGGCGACCAGGTTGCCGATGCAGATAACAGGCACCGGTGCCTTCCAGGGCCGCGCCATGACCCAAATGGTGGCCCCGGCGGCACCATAAAGCCACCCCAAAGGAGCCAACGCCAAGCTGCGCAGGCCGCCTTTGTTTGTTTGCCAAAAGTCAGGTGCGCGCATGCTTGCCTCCTGCACTCAGGTAGGGCGCGAGTTCGTCAATCACCGCACCCAGCACACCGTCCTGGGCGACGGCAACCTGTGCGGCGGCGGCGATCAGATGATCTCGTTTGTTGGCATCGTTCAACAACCGGGACACAGCCGGACCCAGATCGTCTTCGTCGGAAACGCGGACGCAGGCATCGGCCTGTGTCAGGGTCGCGGTGATGTCTTCAAAATTGTCCATGCGCGGACCCATGATCACGGCCGAGCCCAGTCGTGCCGGTTCCAACGGGTTCTGTCCGCCTTTGCCAATGATCGACTTGCCGATCAGGGTGATCGGGCACAGCCGATAAAACAGGCCCAGTTCACCCAGCGTGTCGGCAATGTAAACATCGGTGTCGGCGCTGATCGTCTGCCCCAACGAGCGACAGGCAACGTTGACCCCCAGCCCGGTTAGCTCGGCTGTAATTTCGGGGCCGCGTTCGGGATGGCGGGGGACGATGATGCCCAGCAAGCCGGGGTGTTCTTTTTTCAACGATTGCACCGTACGGGCGATCAGGGGTTCCTCGCCGGTATGGGTGCTGGCGGCAAGCCAGCGCGGCCTGTCGCCCAGAAGATCCTTAAGGCGGTTCAGCTCATTGTCATCGGCGGGCAAGGCGGCGGAAGCAAATTTCAGGTTGCCGACACATTTGGCATTCCCCGCCCCAAGTTTAGCAAGGCGGCGGGCATCGGTTTCGGTTTGACCCAGGCACAGGGAAAATGCCGACAGCAGCGTGCCGATCATTCCGGGCAGGCGCTGCCAGGTCTTGAAGGATTTGGGCGAAACCCGACCATTGATCAGGACCAGTCGAATTTTGCGTTCATGTGCGGCGCTGATCATGTTGGGCCAGAATTCCGATTCAACCCACAGCGCCAGGTCCGGCCGCCAATGATCCAAAAACCGCTTCACATAAGCGGGGCGGTCGACGGGCATATAGTGATGCAGCGCCCGTTTTGGCAAGCGTTCGTGCATCAACCGGGCCGACGTGACGGTACCGGTGGTGATCAGAACAGTCCACTGGGGCCAATCGTTGTCCAGATGCTCGATCAACGGCAGCAGCGACATGGCTTCGCCGACGCTGGCGCCATGCAGCCACACCAGTTGACCCTTGGGCCTCGCTTGTCCGGGGTGTCCCAGGCGTTCGCTAAAGCGATCCGCATCTTCCTTGCCCCTGGCCAAGCGTCGGGACAGGTAAAAGGAAATCAGGGGGCCGCCCAGCACGGTCAAGCCTTTGTAAAGCGATAGCATCATGGTGCGTCCGCCGGTTCGATGGGGTCGTGGCCGCACATGCGGTCGGCTTCGTTGCACGCCGCATTCATGGCCTGTTCGACCTCAAGGCGGGATTTTTCAAGAACCTCTTTATCGGCGGTATGGGGAACCGTGATCGGATCACCCCAAACAAACACGCCGCGGCTGAACGGAAGGGCGACCATAAAGCGGTCCCACGAGCCCAGTACCTTGCGGCGGCGGATGCTGTAGGTCAGGGGAATGATCGGCATGTTGGTCATGCGCGCCAGGGTGATGATGCCTTCGGTAGCCCGCATGCGCGGTCCGCGCGGTCCATCGGGTGAAATGCCGACCCATTCGCCGCCCTTCAATTTGCGGATCATGGCACGCAGGGCGATCATGCCCCCCTTGCTGGTCGATCCGGCGATGGTCTTGATTCCAAACTGGGCGACGGTTCCTGAAATCAGGCGGCCGTCCCGGTGGATAGAAGCCAGAATGTGGATCTGTTTTTTCCGGTTCCAGCCATAGGGCAACATGAACAGTCGGCCATGCCAGAAACACATGATGAAGGGGCGATCGTTGTCCCAGAATTCCTTTGGAATGCCGCCACCGACAATGGTCCATCGGCTGGTCAGGTAAACAAAGCGAATGTACGATGCCGCCACAAAGCACACCAAATAACGCATTGCATCGCTATCGAATATGCGCTTGCTAAGTTTCACGTTTACACCTCTGCGGTGTTTGTGGCCGGGGTGGACGAACTTTCATCGGCAAATTGCAGGGCATACAGGTGGGCATAGGCACCGCCCCGGTTCAGCAATTCGGCATGACTGCCACTTTCGGTGACGTGGCCCTTGTCGATCACGTAGATCAGGTCGGCATCGACCACGGTTGATAAACGGTGGGCGATGACCAGGGTCGTGCGTCCCTTCATCAACCCATCCAGTGCCATTTGCACTTGCCGTTCTGATTCGGTGTCCAGCGCCGATGTCGCTTCGTCCAGCAGCAAAATCGGTGCGTTCTTCAACATCGCGCGGGCAATGGCCAGTCGCTGGCGCTGGCCGCCCGATAACCTGATCCCTTGTTCCCCGACCACAGTGTCATACCCATGGGGCAGGGCGCGGATAAAATCGTGGGCGGCGGCATTTCTGGCGGCGTCGAATATTTCCTGCTCGGTTGCGCCTGCCCGGCCATAAGCGATGTTGGCGCGAATGGTATCGTCAAAAAGTGTAATTTCCTGACTGACTAGGGCGATGTTGGCATGCAGGGACGCCATGGTTAACTGTCGCACATCGATCCCGTCAACGGTGATGCTGCCGCCGGTGATGTCATAAAAACGCGGGATCAGATTCAGGATCGTCGATTTGCCGGCGCCCGATGGGCCGACCAGGGCGATCCGTTTTCCCGCCGGTACGGTTAAGTCGATGGCGCTCAGCGCCGGGGCGTCCTTGTTGTACGAGAAATTTACATTTTCCAGCGCGATATCGCCTTTGGCATTTTCCAGCACGCGGGCGCCGGGGTGATCCAGGATATGGGGTTCGATGTCCAACAGGTCGAACATGCGCGCCGCCCCGGCCAGGCCTTCCTGAACGTTGGCGTTCAAGTTGGCCAGCCGCTTCATGGGTTCGTAGGCCATCAACAGGGCGGTAATGAACGAGAAAAAGGCGCCGGGTTTGATCGATTCACCAATCACCTGCATGCCGCCATAGGCGATGACAACGGCCACGGCGACACCGCCCAGGGTTTCCATGATCGGGCTCGACAAGGCCCTGATTCGGGCCGACTTGAACGTCAGGTGATATATTTTATCAATCAGGCCGCCGATTCGGCCTTTTTCATGATCTTCCATACCATAGGACTTGACCACGCGAATGCCCTGAAACGTTTGTTCAAGCAAGGTCATGAACAGGCCGGTTTCCGCCTGGGTATTTGCCGTTACCTTGCGCATGCGCTTGCCCAGGCGCGATATGGGTAAAATTGCGATGGGGAACACAAACAGCGATATGATCGCCAGTTCCCAGTTCTGGTAGAACATCACCGAGACCAGGGCGATCAGGCTCATCAGGTCCTTGCCCAGACTGGTCAGCGCATTGGAAACGACGTTGCGCATCATGGCGATGTCGACGGTAAAACGCGCAATCAGGGTGCCCGTCGGGTTGTCATGAAAGAAACCCAGGTCCATACGCGCCAGATGTGCGTACAGGCGGTTTTGGCTGTCAGCGATAATTTTCAGGCCAACCCGACTGATCATCGTCGCCTGGGCATAATTGGCCAATCCCTTGGTGGCGAAGACGACAATTACGGCGGTGCTGATCCACTTAAGTGCGTCTTTATCTTTGGCGATGAATATTTCATCGACCACCGGTTCCATCAACCACGCGGACAGGCCCGTCACTACGGATACAATCAGCATGAAGAATACCGCCCCGGCGATCCACCAGGCGTAGGGGCGAATGCTTTCGCGCACCAGTCGGGCCATCAACGAATAGGTTGAATGGTGACGGAAATCTTTAGAAAGCGACCGGTTATTCAAGACGGATTAATCCCCCGATATGCGGAAACGGACTTTAGCACGCTGATTCTTATCGGTTAAGGATTTCCCTTACGCACCGGCCAAGGTCATGCCGTCGATGCGGATAGTTGGCGCGTCTGTTCCGTAACGGAACACCAGGTCATCGGCTGGCGTAAGCTCTTTGAACATATCGATCAGGTTGCCAGCGATGGTGATCTCGTTCACCGCGTGTGAAATCTTGCCGTTTTCGATCCAAAAGCCGCTGGCCCCGCGGGAATAGTCGCCGGTCACGCCATTGACACCAAAACCGATCAGTTCGGTGACATAGAGGCCCTCTTTGATGTCGGCCATCAAGTCAGCCGGGCTCAAGGTTCCCGCCTCCATATACAGGTTGCTCGAAGACGGCGAGGGTGGTGAAGATGTTCCCCGACCGGCGTTGCCGGTGCTGTCCAGCCCAAGTTGCCGGGCAGACCGCAGGTCCATGACCCATGTTTTCAATTCACCGTTTTCGATCAGGGCACGTTTTTGCGTGGCGATACCTTCGGCATCAAACGGGCGTGATTTAAGGCCCCGTTTGCGATGCGGATCATCGAAAATATTGATCGTCTCACGAAACAACCGTTCGCCCATCTTGTCCTTCAAGAACGATGTGCCGCGGGTGATGGCGGCCCCATTGATGGCACCGCTCAGATGGCCAACCATGCCGCCCGATACGCGGGGGTCGAAGAGGACCGGCACGGCGGCGGTTTTGGTTTTGCGGGGGTTCAGGCGTTTTACCGCCTTTTCCCCGGCGCTGCGGCCGATATCTTCAGGGGACTGCAGGTCTTCGCCATAGACGGTGGAGTCATAATCATAATCCCGCTCCATGCCGGTGCCTTCACCGGCCAGCACCGAAGCGCTTAACGAATGCCGGGAATTGGAATAGCTGCGGGAAAACCCGTTCGACGCGGCCAGCGCCACGGTGTTCATGCCCCAGGACGCCGATCCGCCTTCGGAATTGCTGACACCCTCAACCGCTAACGCGGCTTCTTCGGCCCGTTTGGCCAAATCAGCCAAGTGTTCGGCGGTCGGTTCAACTGGATCGTAGGAATCGATATCGGGCACGGATTGCGCCAGTTGCCCAGGTTCGGCCAGGCCACAATAAGGGTCTTCCGGTACCACCTTGGCCATGGCAACGGCGCGCTGGCAAAGTTCATCAAGGGCTTCGGTGGAATAATCCGAAGACGACACCATGGCCTGACGCTTGCCGATCAGCACCCGCAATCCGATATCCGCACCTTCGGATCGTTCCAGATGTTCGGGTTTGCCCAGGCGTTGGGACAGCGAAAGCGAAATGCCATTGATGTAGATGGCATCGGCGGCTTGTGCACCACATTTTTTTGCGCGTCCGATCAGGTCGCTCAACAGCTCAAGGGCCTGGGCCTGATCGACAGTCAGTTTATCGTTGCTCACAATATGGGGCTTTCTGAATAATGGTTTGACGGGACTATTTGTAAGGACTTTGAAGATGGGAGCCAAGAGCGAATAAAGCAAGTTTGAGGTAATAATTGGTGTATAATGATCCCGTGATCACCCAATCAAGGGAGTAAGCCCCCATGAAAGAGAACAGTGACACCCTGATTGCGGAAAAACCGGCTGTATTCCGGGTCCGCGATATCACCAAAGTCTACCACACCGGTGATGTGGATGTGCACGCCCTTCGCGGCGTTGGACTTGACCTGTTCGAAGGCGAACTGGCGGTCCTGCTGGGCCCGTCGGGCAGTGGCAAATCGACCCTGTTGAACATCATTGGTGGCATTGATCGCCCGACCGCTGGCGAGGTTTCTTTTCGCGGGCGTGCCCTAAGCGGCATGACCGACCGTGACCTGACGCTGTTTCGGCGCGATCACATGGGTTTTGTGTTCCAGTTTTATAACCTGATCCCCAGTTTGACGGCGCTGGAAAACGTCGCCCTGGTGACAGAAATAGCGGCCAACCCCATGACCCCGGGCGAGGCCCTGGAAATGGTCGGCCTGGGTAATCGCATGGAACATTTTCCGGCGCAACTTTCGGGTGGCGAACAGCAGCGTGTGGCCATTGCACGCGCCATTGCCAAGCGTCCCGATGTGTTGCTGTGCGACGAACCGACCGGGGCGCTTGATAGCAAGACCGGCACCGTGGTCATGGGTGTTATTGAAACAGTGAATTCAGAACTGGGCACGACGACGGCGGTGATCACCCACAATGCATCTATCGCGCAGATGGCCGACCGGGTGGTCAGGTTCGTCGATGGCGCGATCGTCGCGAACATTGAAAACGGGCAAAAAACAAAGGCCAAAGATCTGGAGTGGTAGGTCAGCAGATGACAGGCATATTGGCGACATTCGGCCTTGGGGTCCTGGAAAAGAAGATGCTGCGTGACCTGTGGCGCCTGAAAGGCCAGGTGTTGGCCCTCGCCCTGGTGATCGGGGCCGGGGTGGCGTTGGCGGTGATGTCGTACGGGACGCTGGGTTCGCTGATCGATACCCGTGATGCCTATTACGAACGCTATCGTTTCGCCGACATGTTCGCCAATGTCAAACGGGCCCCCGAACGGCTGGCCCGCAAAATCGCCCACATCGAAGGTATTTCGGGCGTGGAAACGCGTATCGTCGCCAGTGTCACGCTGGATGTGCCGGGTGTGGTTGAACCTGTTACCGGCAAACTGGTATCGCTTTCCGTCGATTTGGAAAACGGCTTGAACAAGGTTGTTCTGCGAACCGGTCGCATGCCACAAACCGGGCATACCGATGAAGTCTTGCTGGTCGAAACGTTTGCCGGGGCAAATCGCCTTGGAATAGGCGATACCTTGTCGGCCATCATCAACGGTACAAAACGCCCCTTAAGGGTGGTCGGCACGGTGTTGTCGCCGGAATACGTCTACGCCATCCCGCCGGGTGAATTGATGCCCGATGATCGGCGTTTCGGGGTGATCTGGATGAACCGCAAGGCGCTGGCCGCCGCCTTCGACCTGGATGGGGCTTTCAATGATCTAAGCGTGACGCTGGTGCGCGGTGCATCGCAGCCACAGGTGACCGAACAACTGGACCGCCTGCTGGAACCCTACGGCGGCATTGGTGCCTACGTGCGTAAAGACCAGCTGTCGAATTCCTTTTTGACAAGCGAGCTGGATCAACTTGCCAATTTTGGCAGCGTCGGACCGATTATTTTTCTGGGTGTCGCGGCCTTTTTGCTGAACATCGTAGTGACCCGCCTGATCGGCACCGAACGCGAACAAATCGGCGTGTTCAAGGCGTTCGGCTACAGCAACACGGAAATAGGTGTGCACTATATGTCCTTCGCCGCCGCCCTGGTTGTGATTGGAACGTTGTTGGGCTTTGTTCTGGGCGATTGGCTGGGGCGGCAAGTCACCGAAATGTACGCACAATTCTACCATTTTCCGTTCCTGTACTATCGCTTCGACCCACAAGTTCTGGCAGCTGCTGGCCTGGTCAGCCTGGCGGCGGGGCTGCTTGGTTCGGCCAATGCAGTAAGCAGCGCCGTGCGATTGGACCCGGCGGTGGCCATGGCGCCACCGGCACCGACCACATATCGCAAGACGATTTTCAGCAGCCTGATTCCGGAACACCTGGTGGATCAGCCGACCCGCATGATCTTTCGTCATCTGCTGCGCTGGCCCGTTCGCACGGCCCTGACAACAGTGGGCATCGCCATGTCCGTGGCGGTCATGATCAGCTCGCTTTTCACATTTGATTCCATCGCCTATCTGCTCGAGGTGCAGTTCTTCCAATCCTGGCGTCAGGACGCGACCATCAGCTTTCATGAGCCATTGCCATCCCGTGTGCTGATCGAAGCACGGCAGTTGCAGGGTGTGATCGCGGCAGAAGGTTTTCGCGTCGTTCCGGTCAAACTTGAATGTGGTCCACGGTCACGGCGTTTGTCAGTGATTGGGCTTGATAAAAAATCCGAACTGAACCGAATTCTCAATACCAGGGACCAGCAGATCTTCGCGCCGCCGGAAGGTCTTGTTTTGTCGGACAAGCTGGCGGCTGTCCTTGGTTGTGGTGCCGGCGACAACGTCACCGTGCAGGCCTTGTCAGGGCGTCGGTCCATGGCAAGCATTCCCGTTGTCAGCGTCAGCAAGGGATACTTCGGGCTGTCGGCATTCATGGATATAGCGGCCCTGAACCGCTTCATGGGCGAGGGGCGCTTATTGTCCGGGGTCTACCTTAAAATGGATGACGCCGTTGGGGGCGACTTGTACAAAACGTTGAAAGAGACCCCCGCCGTTGCCGGCGTTTCATTGCAAAAGGAATCTCTGGCCACATTCCGCCGTACGATTGATGAATCCCTGAACATCATGATCTTCATGTATGTCATTTTCGGCACTTTGATCGCCTTCGGGGTTGTTTACAACGCCGCTCGTGTGACCTTGTCGGAACGGGGCCGTGAACTGGCCAGTCTTCGCATCATGGGCTTCACCCGGGGTGAGGCGGCATACATTCTGTTGGGCGAACTGGCCTTGATCGCCCTGGTCGCCCTGCCCATCGGCTGTGGTTTGGGCTATGGCCTGGCCTGGTTGATAGCTTTGGGACTGGACACCGAACTTTACCGTATCCCGTTGGTGATTACGCAATCCACCTATGCACAGGCGATGCTTGTTGTTGCCGTCGCCACCGTATTTTCGGGACTTATTGTTGGCCGCCGGATCAACCGGCTTGACCTGATCGCCGTGCTGAAGACGAGGGAATAAACCATGAAAAATCGCAATCTTGGACGCAACATTTTTTATCTGGTCACCCTGTTGGGTTTGGCTGTGGTGTTTTATGTGTTGCTTAGACCGCAACCGGTGCCGGTCGATTTCGCCGTTATCGGGCGCGGCGCGCTGACCGTTGGCATAGAAGAAGAAGGCCGCACCCAGGTCAGGGAAGTCTACACCCTGTCGGCACCGGTCGGGGGCCGATTGCTGCGCATCGATCAGCACGCCGGGGATATCGTTTTGCAAGGCCAAACCGTGATTGCCACGATAGAGCCGACCGATCCTGAATTTCTCGATGTCCGGGCCCGTTCGGAAATCGAAGCTCGCGTTAAATCGGGCGAAGCCGCGCGCCAACTGGCGCAGGCCGAAGTGTCCGGCGCCCGGGCCGAACTTGTCTTTGCGAAAGAAGAACTGGTCCGCGCGCGTAAACTGGCCGAAGGCGGGCATATATCGCAAAGCAATCTGGACAGATCCATATTGTTGGCAAAAAAACACCAGGCGGTGCTTGAAACAGCACAAGCAGGACTTCGGGTCAGGAACTTTGAACTGCAACGCGCCCGCGCCATGCTGATCGAACCCGGCGGTACCGATGCCTCCCGCGACGGCTGTTGTATTGCCGTCAATGCACCGGTATCGGGCAGCATTTTGCGGATCCTTCAGGAAAGCCAGAAAGTGATTGCCGCCGGCACACCACTGGTGGAAATAGGCGACCCGGCAGACCTGGAAATCGTTACGGATTTGCTGTCGTCGGACGCGGTGAGGGTATCCCCCGGCGACCGTGTGGTCTTTGATGACTGGGGCGGGCCTGAAACGCTGGAAGGCCGGGTCCGGCGGGTCGAGCCTTATGGCTATACCAAGGTTTCGGCATTGGGTATCGAAGAACAGCGGGTCAACGTTATGATCGATCTGGTCAGCCCGATAGAAGACTGGCGCCAGCTTGGGCACGGATACCGGCTTGATACGCGGATCATCGTCTGGTCATCGGACGATGTCTTGAAGGCTCCCATTGGTGCCTTGTTTCGTGATGGTGGCGAGTGGGCGGTGTTCGTTGACGATGGGGGCGTTGCCGCGCTTCGGTCTGTCCGTCTGGGTCACATGGGGGGGCGGGAATCCGAAATACTGGACGGCCTGAAGGCCGGTGACCGGGTGATCCTGCACCCCAGTGACCGGATCGATGTGGGAACCGGGATCGTTCCGCGGGGAAACTGACCCGGCCACATCATTTTTCCAGACAGTGGGCGATCCACCGGGCCGTCAGTTTTTCCTGCACGGCGTTTTGGCCCAGCCGCTGGCGCAGGGCCGGGAACACCACGTTGTCCAACGTCTGGTCCTGATTGAAGCAGGAAAACACGACGGATTCCTTGCCGGTTTTTGGATCCTTGTGCAGTTGCAGGCACTGGGCGCAAATTTCCTTCATCATGCATTGCATGGGCGAATTGATGGACCCCAGTGCGATGTGGTCGGGTTTCAGATGTTCCTTTAAAACCGTATGGCGAGAGTCCGCCACGGCTTTCATCATCATGTCGGATCCAATAACGATGATACGGTCGGCGTCTTTCAAGGATATGGGCGCATCACCCAGTTCGCCGGTTGCATAGGCACACATGGCCTGCACGATATTGCCGACGAAGGTTTTGTCGCCCGCGCGCCCGGGTGTAAAACCGGGGTTCTGGTCGCAACACCAGATTACCGTATCGGCGGCGTTTTCAATGTTCTGCACATGGTAGCGATCGATGGCCGATTTATAGGCCGCGAAATACAGCACTTTTGACCCTGCCTGACGCAGCGCCTGACCGATGGAAAACAGCACGGCATTGCCCAGGCCGCCCCCGGCCAGCACCACGGTTTCACCTGACGGCGTTTCCGTCGGTGCCCCGGTCGGTCCCATCAGGATCACATGTTCGCCCGGTTCCAACTGGTCGCACAGGCTGGATGATCCACCCATTTCCAAAACGATGGTCGATACAAGACCCTTGTCCAAATCGACCCAGGCACCGGTCAGGGCCATGCCTTCCATGCCCAGCACGGTATCTTGAGCGCGTTTGGCATTGGCTTCGAAATTTTGCAGGCGGAAAAACTGGCCGGGTTTGAAGGTTTTTGCCGCCAGCGGTGCGTGCAGGATGATCTCGACGATGGTTGGCGTCAGGCGAATAACTTCGACGACACGGGCCCGCAATCCATGGTCCAACTCGCCGACCAGATCGCTTGACGATTTGGTCGATGGTGGGCGTTTGTTCAGCAACCGGTTGACCACGGGATAGCCCCGTTTGGCGCTGCCAAATGCCTTGACCACGTTACCGGCGAAGGACGGATGCAAGTCACCGAAGAAGGTGATGGCGCGGTCGTCGTCCCGAAGTTGCATGGTAACCTGGGTCACTTCGGGCTTGGCCGACCATTCCGGGCTGACCGGGTTGCCGTCTTCATCAATGGCCTGAAAATATTTGCCGTCCAGTTGGAACGCACCGGGACGTTCGCGCGCGATTACGGTGTTGGGTTGCGTGCCTGCCGCGATCAGCAGGGCGCGCGCGGGCAAGGTGACCCGTTCGCCACTGGCAGCGGGGCGGCCGTCTTCACCGATGACCTGGCGTTCAAGTTCAACGGCCTGGATATGACCGCCATCGTCGATATCGACGGCGACGGGGGACAGCAGTTCGGCGAACCGAATACCCTGTTCCAGTGCCTTGGTCACTTCTTCGTGGTTCAGGGTATAGCTGGGGGCATCGATCAGGCGGCGGCGATAGGCGATGGTTGACCCGCCCCATTCGTTCAGCAGCGGGGCAAAATCGGGTGGCCGGTTTTCCCGTTTTGCGGCCTCGCGTTCGCCCCGGATGGCTGTGCCGTGGGCGATGAACAGTTCAGCCGTTTCCTGTTCTTCATCGGTCCACGCGGTGACCGGTGCGCCGCTTTCCGTCAGGATTTCATGGCGATGCAGGAATTTTTCGACCTGGTCCACGTAATAGGCCAGGGCCTCTGTTGCGGTGTCAATGGCGGTCAGGCCACCACCGATGACGACCACGGGCAGGCGCAGGTTCAGGTTGGCCACGGAATCTTTTTTCGCCGCACCGGTCAGTTGCAGCGCCATCAGGAAATCAGATGCCTGACGCACACCACGGGCCAGGCCGTTGGGAATGCCCAGCACGGTCGGCTTGCCTGCACCCATACACAGGGCAATATGATCAAAGCCCATATCAAAGGCGCTGTCGGCGGTCATTGAACTGCCAAAACGCACGCCGCCATACAGGGTGTACTGGGCACGACGTTCCAGCAACAGGCGGATGACTTTCAGGAAATTCTTGTCCCATCGCACGGTAATGCCGTATTCGGCAACGCCCCCGAAGCCTGCCATGACGCGATCATCCAAAGATT
>Ga0316204_10004515_pt1 | contig 24825 bp, 19 predicted proteins | sample 6monrhotite_MG_2_FD_205661 | JGI IMG/M metagenome (GOLD analysis project Ga0316204, IMG submission 205661) | Microbial mat bacterial communities from mineral coupon in-situ incubated in ocean water Damariscotta River, Maine, United States -... | ecosystem: Environmental > Aquatic > Marine >... | reverse complement strand
GCCCTGGGACCGTTGAGGCGAAGTGCCCCGACCAGGGAGATTCGGGCGTGTGTGACGCAAGCTGCACGGCACCGGCCACCAGACCTTGTCGACTTGACGCTGACGAATCGTCCGGGGATTCGTTAGCACAGCGAGCACACGTCGAATCTACCCAGGGGCACCGCGCCACCAGAGAGGATCGGGAAGTCCAAAACCACAACAGGCAGAACGACGGCGCCTCGACGTGACGCTCAAAAACCGAGCCCGCGACTGCCAAAACCGATCGAAGCGTCACCAAAAACAGCCGCCAAGCCGAGCCGAACCCAACGACCCGACGAACCCGACGAACCGACCCCGACCCCGACCCCGACCCCAACCCCGACCCCGACCCCGACCTACCCCTCAACAACCACCCTATCCGTCAACTCAACAAGCCAATCCGCCAACTGCCGCATCAAATGAACAACCAACCGAGCCCCAAGCGCCGGCTGCCGCTCAATCAACTCATTGAGCTGATCCCGATGCATAGCAAGCACCCGAGAAGGCGAAGAAGCCGTAATGGTGGCCATTCGAGGCCCCGATCGAGCAAGGGCGATCTCACCGAAGGACTGTCCGGGGGCGATGGTCGTCAGCGAGACGCCCTGGCGGCTGACCGCAAGGTCACCCTCCAGCAGCACCAGCAGCTCCTCGCCCGGGTCGCCCTCGCTCACCACGACCTGCCCTGTCCGGTAGCTCCGCTCCTGTAGGAACGGGGCCAGCCGGCGGCGCTCGGCCTCGTTCATGTGCTCGAAGAGGGGGACGCCCGAGAGCTGGACCGCGCGGGCGGGGCGGGCCGCCTCGGGCTGACTCTCCAGGTCCAGCGGTGCGCGGAAACGCACCACCACTGCTGTCAGGTTGTCGTCCGAGCCCGCGTCGAAGGCCGAGTCCACCAGGGCGCGGGCGGCCTGGGCGGGCGCGGGCAGCCCGGCGGCGGCGAAGGCCGCTTCGCCCAGCACCTCCCAGACCCCGTCTGAGCAGATCACCAGCACGTCGCCGTCCGCCAGCGCGACCTCCTGGAACTCCATTCGGACCGTGGCCGTGATGCCCAGCGCGTTGGCCAGCGCGTTGCGGTAGGGGCTCGAGCGGTACTGCTCCTCGGTGATCTTGCCGGCGCGCAGGCGGACCGCGGCGACGGTGGTGTCGCTGGTGAGCAGCTGGGCGCGGCCGGCGCGCACGAGGTAGGCCCGGGAGTCGCCGGTGTGGGCCAGGAAGAGGGCCTCCCCGGCGACAACCGCGGCGGTCAGGGTCGCTCCCATGCGACCCCGGTGCTCACGGGAGTAGTCCCAGATGGCCTCGTTGGCGGACTGCGCCAGCGTCCCCATCAGGTCAGAGAGGGCGATCTTGTCCTCGGGGTGACCCTGGCGGGTGATGGCCGCCTGCAGAGTGCCCACACGATCGCCGGCGGCCTCGAGGGTCGACACCGCGAGCTGGGAGGCGACGTCGCCGGCGTCCAGCCCGCCCATGCCGTCGGAGACCGCGAAGAGGCCACAGTCCGGCAGGGTCAGCCCCGCGTCTTCATTTCGCATCCGCCGCCCCTTCCGGGTGACGAAGCCGTGCTCGGTGATCATGTCCGACTCCTCGACGCCCTCAACTCTATCCTCCGTCCCCCGTTGCGCGTTACCCGACAGCCGGAGGTCGACCATGAGTGAGCGCGTGTCGGTGAGCGTCGAGGGCGGGGTGGCGAAGGTGCGGCTGAACCGGCCGGACAAGCTCAACGGGCTGGACGTGGAGATGTTCAAGGCCATCGTGGCCGCCGGCGAGCAGGTGGGCGCGGATCGCTCCGTGCGGGCCGTGGTGCTGAGCGGCGAGGGGCGCTCTTTCTGCGCCGGGCTGGACTTCCAGTCCTTTATGGCCATGGGCCAGGAGGCCGTGCAGGTCCTCACGGGCGAGCGCACGGGGCCGGCCAACCTCGCTCAGCGGGTGAGCTGGATCTGGCGGGAGATCCCCCAGCCGGTGATCGCCGTGCTTCAGGGCCACGTCTACGGCGGGGGGCTGCAGATCGCGCTGGGCGCGGACCTGCGCTACGCCACCCCGGACGCGAAGCTCTCGGTGATGGAGGTCGCGATGGGCATCATCCCCGACTGCGGCATCACCCAGACCCTGCCCGGGCTCGTGCGGCCGGACGTCGCGCGGGAGCTGACCTACACCGGGCGCATCGTGAGCGGCGAGGAGGCCGCGACGCTGGGGCTGGTCACCCGCGCCTGCGCGGATCCGCTCGCGGCGGCCATGGAGACGGCGGCGACCATCGCGGGGCGCAGCCCCCACGCGGTGCGCGCGTCCAAGCGCTTGTGGAACGAGACGGCGACGCTGGACACCCCCGCCGCGTTCGAGCTGGAGACGGCGCTGCAGCTGCCGCTGCTGGGGAGCGCCAACCAGCTGGAGGCCGTGATGGCCAAGATGCAGCGTCGGCCCGCCGTCTTCGCGGATCCGGAGTAGCCGGGGTCGAGCGACCGCCCGCGCTGCGACAGAGTCGCGACGGCGGGCGGGGCTTCAGCGTGCGATCCCTGTGAGGAACCCTCCCGTCGGGGATACCCTTGTTTCCATGCAGGCGATTCAGCTCACAGGCTGTCAGGTGGATCTCGATCGGCGAGAGGTCACCCGCGGCGACGACACCCACGTTCTCTCCAGCATGGAGAGCGCGCTCTTGAGCTGGTTCCTGGAGCATCCGGGCGAGCCCGTCTCCCGCGACACCCTGCTCGTGGAGGTCTGGGGCTTCCCCAAGCCGGTGCCCACGCGCGCGGTGGACAACACCATCATGCGCCTGCGCACCAAGATCGAGATCGATCCCAAGAACCCCGATCACGTCGTCACCTTGCGAGGCGTCGGCTACGTCTTCGAGCTGCGCGTGCTGGGACGGGACGACGGCGCGCCGCTGCCACCGCCCCCACCCAGCCAGATGCCAGCCCACAGGCCCGCCCCGGACTTCTTCGGCCGGGAGGCGGATCTGGCCGCGCTGGCCGACGCGGCGCGGGGGGGCCGGCTCATCACCGTGCTGGGCCCCGGCGGCGTGGGCAAGACCCGCCTGACCCGGGAGTTCGCCCGGAGCGTCGCGGCCCTGTTTGTCGAGCTGACCCCGGCACGCAGCGAGGGAGACGTGCTCCGGCATGTGGCCGCCGCGCTGGGGGTGCCCGGCGGCACGGACGCCGCCGTCATCACCGCCCTTCGCCAGCGCGGGGGGCTGCTCATCCTCGACAACATCGAGCAGGTGCTCGACCCGGTCGCGGAGCTGCTGCCCGGCTGGCTGAAGGCCGCGGACGGGCTGCGGGTGATCTGCACCAGCCGCGAGCGGCTTCGGCTGCGTGAGGAGTGGCTGGTGGAGCTGGGGCCGCTACCCGTCGAGAGCGCCCGGGCCCTGTTCCTGCACCGGGCCCGGATGCTGAACGCCGCCTTCGACGCGGAGCCCGCGCTGCTCGATGCGGTGCTCGACCAGCTGGACCGACTGCCGCTCGCGATCGAGCTCGCCGCCGCGCGCACGCGGCTGATGTCCCTGGCGCGGCTGCGGGACGCCCTGGCCGAGAGCCAGCGGGTGCTCAGCAGCGATCTGCGAGACTACCCCGGCCGGCACCGCACCATCGAGCAGACCGTGCGCTGGTCCTGGGAGCTGCTGAGCCCACCTCAGCAGGCGGCCCTGGCGACCGCCTCCCTCCTCGTCGCCGGCTTCGACCTGGACACCTTTGAGGCGCTGCTGGACACGGGTAATCCGGAGGACTGGCCCCTCGACCTGCTGAGCCAGCTCCGGGATCGATCGCTGGTGGTGGCCGCCGAGGGCTTCGAGGGGGACGCCCGGTACACCCTGCTGGAGACCGTGCGCCAGTTCGCCAGCGAGCGGCTGGCCGAGCGCGGCGACCTGCGCGCCGTCGAGGACCGGGCGGCGGCGTGGTTCCGCGCCCGCGCCTGGGAGTGGCGCCTGGGCATCCACAGCCAGCGCCCCCAGGCCGCGATCGCCCGGCTCCGCCTGGAGCGGCCCAACCTGCTGGCGCTCACCCGGCGCCTGGCCGATCGCCGCCCCGGGGACGCCGCGAGCATCCTCTTCTCCCTCGGCTGGCACCTGCTGAACGACGCCCCGGACGAGGGCGCGCTGCGGCTGGCGGTGACCAGCGCTGACCGCAGCGGAGACGCCACCCTCCGGGTCAACAACCGCCTGCTGCTGGGGCGGCTCCTGGAGTGGACCGGGCGGGCGGACGAGGGCGAGGCGGTGCAGCGCCGCGCCATGGCGCTGGCCGAGGCCCACGAGGACGCCCGCCACCGGCTCCCCATCTCCGCCTTCCACCTCGCCGCGCATCAGGCGCGGCGCCTGGACATCGACGCCGCTGTGGCGACCTGCCAGCGGGGAATCGAGGTGGCCGAGGCCATCGGCGGCCAGGAGCAGATCATCCCCATGCTCCACAACCGCATCGGCAGCGCCTTCATCGCCGGGGAGGACTACGAGGCGGCGATCCCCCCGCTGGAGGCAGCGGCCGCCGGCTACGAGGCGACAGGGCAGTCGGTCTCGGTCCCCTACCCGCTCCTGGCGCTGTCCGTGTGCCGCCGGGGGGTGGGCGATCTGGACGCGGCGGAGGCGATCGCCCGGGACGTCATCGCGCGCTGCCGGGCGCTGGGCGTGGAGCGGCTCGTGCTGGACGCGCACCTCGCGCTCATCTGGGTGGCGCTGGGTCGGGGCGATGGGGCGGCAGCCGAGGCGCTGGCCTCGGAGGTCGCGGCGCTGGCGGCGACGCTGGCGGACCCCGCGCGATCGGCGTGGCTGGATCTGCAGCGCGCCATGGCGGCGGCGCTGCGCGGTGAGCGACCCGCCCCGGAGGCGCTGACGGCGGCGGCGGCGACCTTCGCGGGTACGGACAACGCCTCCCGGGCGACGGCCTGTGAGCTGATGGCCGCGTGGGCGACGGCGCTCCTGGGCGGGGACGGCGCCGGGAGAATGACCGCCCGCGCCCGCGAGGCCGCCGACGCCATCGAGAGCCGGGATCTGAAGCGCTTCGCCGCGCTCGCCAGCGCGGCGGTCCGCTGCCTTGAGGGCGCGCCGGGCGCCGCCGAGGCCGCGCGGGCCATCCTCGACGGCCCCGTCCACCCCGGCGACCTCACCCGCCCGGGCCGGCGCCTGCTGGCCCTCGCCCTGGAGACCCCATGATCATCGACGCCTGGATGCAGCACCCCAACCCCACCTTCCTGCGGGATCCCATGTTCGCCACCCTGCTTCGGTGGATGGGCATCGACGCCTCGCAGCTCCCCGCCGAGATCCCGCCGTCGCTCACGCTGGGGGCCCTGGACGCCGCCGGCGCGGAGCGGGGGCTCGTCTGCGCCTGGTACGGCCCGCAGGGGGCGCTCATCTCCAACGAGGAGGTGGCGGCGCTGGTGTCCGCCCACCCGGACCGCCTGACCGGCATCGCGTCGGTGGACATTCGGCGGCCCAAGCAGGCGGTGGATCAGCTGAAGCACGCCGTGGAGGTGTACGGCTTCAAGGGTCTGCGGATCCTGCCCTGGCTCTGGCAGCTCCCGCCGGACCACCGGCTCTACTACCCGCTCTACGTCGCCTGCATCGATCTGGGCGTGCCGTTCTGCCTGCAGGTGGGGCACGCCGGCCCGCGGGTGCCCTCCGAGCCCGGGCGGCCCTTTCCCTACCTGGATCAGGTCGCCTACGACTTCCCCGAGCTGACCATCGTGGGCGGCCACATCGGCTACCCCTGGACCGAGGAGATGATCGCGCTGGCCACCAAGTACCCCAACGTCTACATCGACACCTCGGCCTACAAGCCCTCGCGCTACCCGGAGGTGCTGGTTCGCTACATGCGCCGCCATGGGCGGAAGAAGGTGCTCTTTGGCTCCAACTTCCCCATGATTCAGCCCGCCGACTGTATCGCTCAGGTGGATGAGCTCGGCCTGGATGACGAGGCCCGGGCGCTGTTCCTCGGCGGTAACGCGGCCCGGGTCTTCAACCTTCAGGGGCCGCCGGCTGAAGGCACCGGGACTCGAACGGGGTGAGCCTGCTCGCGAAGCGCTCTGGGCGCGCACGCTTGGTCCGTACTTCCCCCCGCTTACTGCCCGTTCGGTCGGGGGGCGCCGGCTGGGAAGGCCACGTCCGTCTGGGCGCCGTCGTTGACCGGGCCGTCCAGCTCATTGCGGAGATGGGGAGTCATAAAACGCCGCTCACAGTGAGACTGGACCATGACCTCGGCGCCGACAGCGCAGACCGCCTTGCCTTGCTCCGGGGTCATCAGGCTGCCCTCCATGCTCACGATGCGGTTGATCGCGAGGGAGAGGTAGACCGGATCCTCGATCGCCTCGAGCAGCTCAATCCCCTGCTCAAAGCTGCCTTGGAGCACGCTGGCGACGCGCTCGGCGCGGCAGGGGTCGTCCGCGCACGGAGCGTCGGGGTCCACGGCCGGGGTGCTGCAGGCGAAGAGCGCGAAGAGCGCTGTTGTTACCACCACGTCTCCAGCTCCTCTCCAGCCCAGCGCGGAGTGACCCCGCTGGGGAGATTTCCGATGAAGGGGTTGTTCAGACACATCGAGCGCCTGGACGCCTCTTCGATCCGCTCACAGTCCTCGCGCCACCCGTCAGGGTTTCGCATGGAGTTCAAGGCGAACCCCAGCATATCGACGATGGGCGCGGACTCTTCGGTGACGACCTCGCTGAGCGCCGCGATCTGTTCGTCGAGGTGCGCCTCCGAGAACCAGACCGTGCCCTGGTTGGTGACGAGGCTGTCGCGCCAGCGGTTCACTGTGTGGGTGAAGCAGTTGGCCTGTAGCTTCCCGGTCCTCTCCTGACAGAGCCGCACAAAGCTCACCGGATCCAGCGTATCCGACTGGCTCTCCAGCACCTGGAAGTGACACTCCCAGCGCAGGATATCGGAGTGGACCCCGTCACAGATCCCCGCGCGATCGAGGCCGTGGTGGATGCTCTCCCGCTCCTCGATGACGGTCATCCGGCACTGGTCCTCATAGGTCGGCAGCGCGAAAATCGTGCAGTCGACCTTGCCGCTCCCCCAGTATTTGTCCCCCTTCAGCTGAATCAACGCGAAGCGACAGGCATCCGCGGCCTCCCCATCGAGTTCAGCGCACCGGGCCTCGTCGAGGGTGCCCGACGCCGCCAGCGCCGGATCGGGCGGGGTCGTCTGACACCCCCACAGAATAAGGGCAGAAATCAGAATTGATGGCAATTGGACTCCGGGGGCAATCTACCGGAGGCCCCGTTGGGATTCAATGACGTTTCGGACGTGGTTCATCTGAGCTCCACACCGCCAGGGAACCCTTCCACCATGATGATGATGCACCTCCTCGCCTGCCTCCACTCCAAAGACGTCGCTCCACCGATCGGCCCGGCTGCGAGCCTCGCGGCTCGCCCCGCCTGGTCCCAGGGCAGCGGCTACGCCCCCGGTCTGTCTCACGACCTGCTGCTCTCGCTGGGCGCGAAGGGCGACCTCCAGACCCACGCGGGCCCGCTGGAGGGTGGGCTGCTTGTCTGCGAAGTTACAACCAGCCACCGGGGCGATCGGGCGCGCTACTTCGCCGCCCGGCGCGGCATCGACACCTCGCTGCCCGACACGGACGTCTGGCTGGACGTGGGCGGACAAGGGGTGACCACGCACGGCGCCATCGACAGCGCCACCACGCGCTTCGCCGCGCCAGCCGTACACCTGAAGTCCGGCGATCCTCTGCGGGCCTCGCTGATGGACCGGGGCATCCTCCGGCGGCACACCTACGACACCCTCTCGGGCACCTACGAAGGCGCGCTGCCCATGCCCCTCCAGGGCGGCACGGGCGAGGGCTGGTGTGGCCTCGCGCCCCCCGAGCGGGTCGAGGCCGCCCTCGCGCCCCACCTCGCTGGCGCCGACGTCGCCCAGGTCTCGCTGGAGGCGAGGTCGACGGACCTGAGCCGCGCGGACTACGGCCGGGCGAGCTCGGACGACCCCAGGGTTCCCCTGCGAGACGCCGCCGCGCTGGTGGGCTGGGAGCGGGCGGAGGTCGCCGAGCGGGTCGCGAGGGTCGATGACGCCGAGGCGGCGTTCAGTGAAGCGGTGAAGCAGGCGCTGGCAGCCGCCCGACGCGACATGCCGGACGCCCTGACCATCGGCGGCGCGACGGTCAAGGTCCGCGCCGTCGAGTGCCCCTGGCTCGGCTACAGCCGCTACGGGGTCCGCTCCCGCTGCGCGATGGAGGTGGAGCTGCGCGCGGATCCGGCCGGCGAGGTCTGGCTCGAGTGGGTCGACGAGGACGGCGCGCCCACCCCGCTGGACGGCGGCTTCAGCTGGGTGGTCTCCCCGGACGCTGACAAGCAGACCGAGGCCGTTCAGCAGGAGGTGCTCCCGGGCCAGGAGGCGCTGCTGATCGCGCCGGTGCCTCCGGACCGCCCCCCTGTGGCCATCCGGGCCTGGCGCGGCGAGCAGTCCTTCTGGATCGCGGTCCCGGAGCCCGGCCGGTAGCGCGCGTCCATGCACCTCACGTGGGCTCATCGTGGAGGCCAGCCGTCAGGAGGCTTCAGCGGGCTCCGACGAGACCTCCAGAACAACCCGGACGAGCTGATCGGCGCGCCAGGGCATCGCGAGGACCGTACACGGCACCCCGACGCAGCGCGCGGGATCACTGGCGCTGCAGATGATGCCCACGGCGGGACGCAGCGCGCTGAAGTCCTCGATGAACCGGGCGCTTTGCATGCAAGGCAGCGCGGATCCCATCAGCAGCACATCAATCGCGAGCCCCGTCTCCGCGGCCATCGCCACCGCCACCTCGCCGCTCTCGGCCTCCAGCACCGAGAACCCCTTCCGGCGCAGCGTGTTGACGGCGCTCTGCCGCAGCACCGCGCGGGGCTCGACGACCAGCACTTCGATCCCCTGCCCGACCGACACACGGTCCCGCTCGTTGAAGGCGCGCACCGTCCGCGGGTCGGCGAGGGGGATCATCAAAGAGACGGTGGTGCCCTCGCCCGGCTCGGAGTCGATGACGATCTGACCGCCGAGGCGGGTGATGACACCGTGAGCCATGGCCAGCCCGAGCCCCGTGCCCAGCCCGACGGGCTTCGTCGTGAAGAAGGGCTCGAAGGCCCGCTCGCGGGTCTGGGGGTCCATCCCCTCCCCCTGATCAGTGACCGAGACGCGCACCCGCTCCTCCTCCGCCTCAAGCGACGCGGAGAGGGTCACGCTGCCGCCGTCGGGGGTGGCGTCGCGGGCGTTGATCGCGAGGTTCACCAGGATCTGCTCCAGCTGGACTGGATCCGCCATCACCACCAGCGGCACATCCGGGTGCTCCACGATCACCGTGATCGCGTCGCCCACGCTGTTCTGGATGAGCCGATGTGCGTCGTTGAGGAGGTGCCCCAGGTCGAGGGCCTGGGGATCTACCTGCTGGAGTCGGGCGTAGGCCAGGAGGCGATCCACCAGCTCACCCGCCCGCCGAGCGGCCTCCAGCGCGTCGTCGATCTCCCGCGCGGCGATATGATCGTCGGGGAGCTCGCCCTGCGCCATCATGGAGGAGGCCAGGATCACGGTCAGCAGGTTGTTGAGGTCGTGAGCGACCCCTCCGGAGAGCCGCCCCAGCGCCTCCATGCGCTGAGACTGGTGGAGGCGGGCCTCTATCGCCTTCCGAGGCCGCGCGTCCGTCCAGATCGCCTGGCAGCGGAGCAGCTGCCCGCCCTCGTCGCGGGTGGCGGAGAGGCTCAAGTCCGACGCGATGCGCTCACCGCTGGCGGTGAGCAGCTCAACCTCCAGCGCCGGGTGCTCGCCCACCTCCAGGAAGTCCCGGAGGTGTCGCTCAACGGCGTCCCGACTCTCTCGCAGGTGCAGCTCCCGCACGGGCCGTCCCAGGAGCTCCTGCTTGTGCCGCCCCAGCACACGGGCCAGGGTCTGGTTGCACTTGATGATGCGCAGGTCGAGCCCGATCGAGGCGAACATAGCCGGCGCGTCCTCGTAGAGGTCGAGGGCGTCCTGGAGCAGCCCCTCCGCGCGCTGCACGCTCTCCGCCTGCACCTGGAGCTGCTCCCCGAGCATGTTGAGCCCCACCGCCACAGCGTCCAGCTCGTCCCTCCCTCCCTCGACCGCCATGCGCGCGTCCAGCTCACCGGTCGCGAGGCGGGTGATCTGATTCGAGACCTCGGACCAGCGGGGGTCGTCCGCCCCACTCACTGAGACGCCTCGCTGAGCCACGCCATCGCGCGCGCCTCGTCGGTGAAGGTGTGCACCGGGTAGCTCGGACGGGAGACGCGGATGAAGAAGTTGGAGATCATCGCGGAGACCGGGCCGTCGATCAACACCGCCAGCCGATGAACAAAGGGCGAGATATGATCGGAGGCGGCGAGCTCGCGGGCCTCGCGGGTCATGCTCGCGATCTGCCGACTGTCGATCAGCACCCGCGACTTCTCATCGATTCGCTCCAGGAAGCGCGCATGCAGCTCGCGGATATGTCCCGCTTCGATGTCCATCCCGGCGGTCAACAGGACGCGAACCAGCGGCGGCACCCCGCCGCAGAAATGAAGCCGCGCGCCGTCGATGGCTTCGATGTCATCCATCATGAACCTTCCTGACCGCATGGTACCGCTTTGACCGACATCATTCAGCGATGTCCACGACTGGCATCGCTGAGCCACGCCATGGCGCTCGCCTCGTCTGTGAATGCTGATATCGGGTACCTGGGGCGGGAGACGTGGATGACGAAGTTGGAGATGATGGTGGAGACAGGGCTGCCGACCAGCACCGCGATCCGATGAACGAAGGGCACGATCTGATCGCCAGCGGCGAGCTCGCGGGCCTCCCGGGTCATGCTCGCGAGCCCTCGGCTGTCGACCAGGATCTGCGACCTCTCAACAATCCGCGACGTGAGGAGGTCAAGCAGCTCCTGCACCTTCTCGGCGTCGAGCGGCTGCTCCTCCCTGAGCGTGATCCGCACGAGCGGCGGTGAGCCCTCATGGAACTCAACCACCGCACTCGCGAGCTGGCGCTCATCGACCGTCATCCGCTCCCCACCCCCAGGTCATCACCTGTCTTTTGAGACGACTCCCCACGTCCTCACTACTCAATCATCGCGCTGATTCGATCAGACTGTAGCGCCTCTTAACCGGGAGTGACATCCCCCGGCGGAGAGGAGATCGCTCAGTGTTCACTCAGTGTTCGCTCAGTGTTCACTCAGTACGGCCGCGATGGGATCGGCGAAGCGGTCGACGGCGGCGGGGTCAGCGTGCATCTCCTCGAAGGGCGTCCAGGCCGACATCAGCCGATCCCGCCGCACCTCCAGGCACAGCGTCCGCCCGGGCCAGGCCTCGGCGAGCGCGTGAGCCTGCGTCGCCGGGTGCATGTCGTAGGTCTGACAGATCGTCGCCTCGACGCCTATCCCAGCGAAGCGGGCCACCAGGGCGTCGGCGGCGCCAGCGACGGCCAGCTCCTCTCCGTCAGGGGTCCGCGTCAGCAGGTCCACCTCCGGGCGCAGCGTCCAGCCGGCGTAGCGCTCGGCCTCGTAGGCCCAGCGGAGCTGCTCCACGATGTCGTCACCGACGCTGGAGATACCCACGGAGCGCGGCGCGTAGGTGTGGGGACTGAAGCCCACTCCGCCGGCCCCGCAGACGAGCCCGTAGGCACGCCGGGTCAGCTCGGTGTAGGCCCGATGCAGCGAGCGCAGCAGCGCCCGGTCCTTCGGATCGCGCACATAGGGCTGGAGGCCGGGGGTGAGGCCGGCCGCGACGGGGTCTCCCTCGATGACCCGGTTGCAGTCGATGAAGGTCCGGGGGATCAGGCAGCGCACCAGCAGCGCCGAGCGCTCGGGCCGGGCCGCGATCGCCCGCTCCGCGACCCGGCGGCCGAGCTGCCAGGCGCCCACGTCGGTGTTGACGTGGAAGAAGGCGTGCAGGTCGGCGGGCATCACGCCGCGCAGCCGCGCCGCCAGCGCGTCGTAGTGAGCGCGGCGGTCGGCGCCGTGCGGCACCTCGACCAGGAGGGCCGGGGCCGCGTCGGGGTCGGCGTCGGCGCCGTCGAGTCGTTCGACGAACGCGACGCCGGGGATGGTCTCAAGAGGGAGCACGATGGCTCCCAGGTATCACGCGTCGGGCGGCGACGGCAGGGAGGCGTAGCTGGCGAGCACGTTGCCGACCAGCGCGCCCATGATGGTGCGGAGCCGCTCGCGATCCGCCGCGGAGAAGTCCCCGCCGCGCTGCACGTGGATGACGGTGCCCTCGATGCCGATCAGGAGCGCCCGGAAGACGTAGGGGTCCACGCTGGCGTCGACCGCCTCGCGAACGGCCTGATCGACGATCTGGACCAGCCCATCCAGGGCGCGCTCCCGCCGGGCCGCCAGCGGCGACTCGGGCCGGACGGCCTCGGCCTGGAGCAGGATGAGCAGCGGGCCGCCGCCCTCCTGGAAGTCCAGGTAGGCCTCGATGAAGTTGACGATCTTGTCTCTGGGCGCGTCGCTCACGGCCAGCGCGTCGCCGAGGTGCTGAAACAGCTCCGTCAGATCGCGCTCGTACAGAGTGTCCAGCACCTGATCGATGCTTCGAAAGTACTGATAGAAGGTGCGGCGGGCGACGCCCGCTCGCTCCAGGATGTCGCGCACGGCAGTGTCACGGACGCCCAACTCAACCAGAACCTCAGAGGCTCCAGAGAGAATACGAGCGCGCGTGGCCTGTCGGCCCGGCGTCAAGAGTTCGCTGACCAAGGGGGGCTCCTTGAGTCGTGATGTAAGAGAGAACAGGCCTTTACACTACCTGATGGAGAGACAGCCTGTCTACTCAGTCCGCTCCCGGCGGGGCTACTCGATGTAGCCCAGAGCCCGGAGCTGCTCCATGGCCGCCTCGTCCATCTCGGGGATGGCGCCGTCGGTGACGACGTCAGCCTCCAGCTCAGGCATCATCCATGCCCCCAGCACGGACTCCAGCTCGAACTCCATCTCGTCGCGGGCGAACACGTCCTCGTCGTAGATGTTGTTCAGCTCTCCCGGATCCGCGTCCAGATCGTAGAGGAACTTCTGGGTCTCGCCCTCCTTGTAGTGATGGGCGAGCTTGTAGTTGTCGCTGCGGAGCACCCGGTAGCGACCGCGGGGGTCCAGCAGCGGGCCCTCGCCGTTGGCCTCGCCGGGGGCGAAGCGCGCGGAGAGCATGTGCTCCTCGTAGCGCTCGGCGATGATGGGCTGACCGCCGATGCCGCCGCTCAGGGTCGGCATCAGCGACTTCACCTGGTGGTGCTGAATCTCGGGGAGCTCCAGGATGTCCAGGATGGTGGCGAAGGTGCCGAGGGTGGAGATGGGGGGCGCGACCGTGCTGCCGGCCTCAATGGCGGGGGGGTAGCGGAAGGCCAGCGGGACGCGGAGGGCCTCCTCGTAGACGCTGGGGAGGTGACCGAAGGAGCCGTGCTCGCCGACCATCTCGCCGTGGTCACCGAGGACCACCACCAGGGTGTTGTCGAGGGTTCCCCGCTCCTCCCAGAGGTCCAGCACCTGACCGACGAGCGCGTCGGTGTAGTGGATGCCGCCGTCGTACATGTCGGTGATGGGGCCGTGGATCTCGTTGTACTCCTCGTCGCTCAGCTGGCGACCGAACTGGACCCCGGTGGTGGTCTGTCCAGCGTCACGCAGGACGTCCAGGGGGAGATCCGTGAACTTGTTCCGGTGCTCCTCGGGGAGCTGGTGGAAGGGGAAGTGGGCCTCCAGGAAGTTCACGAAGACGAAGGCGGGGGGCCCGTCATCCGGGCGGGACTTCATCCAGTTCTGGAGGTTGGAGACCACCTGGCCGCCGCCCTTGTCCTTGGCGGCGAAGCCGGTGGAGTCCAGCAGTCGATAGATGAAGCTGAAGCCGCGGCCGCCGGCGCCGGTGATCCAGGCCTGGTCCGACCAGTCGAAGCCGCGGGTGAGGCCGAAGCTCTCGGAGATGTGGGGGTTGGCGGTGAAGCAGCGGGTCTCCCAGCCGCTCTGGCTCATCACCTCCGCCAGGGTCGGCAGCGCGCCGCCCAGGTAGCGGTTCTCCGCGTGGGCCACGTTGATCGAGGGGAAGGTGCCCGTGAAGAGCGCGCCGTGGGCCGGCAGCGACCAGGTCGCCGGGGCGGTCGCGTCCTCGAAGAGCACACCCTCGGAGGCGAGCTTCTTGAAGTTGGGGTCGGTCTCACGCTCGTAGCCGTAGGCCGACATGGACTGGGCGCGGGTCGTGTCCATCACGATCATCAGCACATCCGGCGCGTCGGCGGGGGCCTGACCGCGCTCCTGGTTGGGCTTGACGTCGTAGCCGCCGGTCATGGCGTGCCGGACGTTGGGCAGCGCCAGAAAGACGAGCGGCGCGATCATGGCGGTCACGGTCACGACGGTCTGGCTCTTGTGGGTGAGCACCCGGAAGAGGAAGAACAGCACCAGCGCGCCGCCCGTGGGGCCGAGCCACATCTGCAGCTTGCTCGGATCGACCGCGACGTACCGCTCGAGGCCGATGACGACGAGCGCCATGCCCAGCGGGTGCAGCAGCCTGCCCTTCGGCAGCATCAGCAGCGGGGTGAGCGCCGCGCCGATGAGCACCATCATCGGGAACTCAATCAAGAGGGACTTCGCAGCGAACCAGTTCATGGGCGCCATGCCCATGCCGAGGATCAGCGCGATGCCGACCGCGAGGTGCACCGTGGTTATCGCCGAGGCGAAGCCCAGGGTGCTCATGAAGGTGTCGCGGACCAGATTTGGATTCGAGGGCTTGGACATGCAGGCGTTCCGAGGCGTCTGGGACAGCAGGCGTCAGTGGTTACCGACTTTGGCGCGACACCTAACCTCTTTTCGCCGAATTCCGCCCCTCCCGCCGTCAAAGCCTGTCACCGGCGGTCCCCGACCGACCGGCTCCTGCACAGGGTCGCCACATCCCTTCAAGGGATGTCTACCCTTCCGCGACCGCGTGACTATGATTGCGCTCCGCTGTGAAGCTCCCGGCAAGAGGTGACCCTTGGTTCAGCCACTCCCCGCGCTCGACCCCAACGACCTCCGGGCCTTCGTCGCCATCCAGACCCTCGGCCTCTGCGCGGCCCTGGAGGCGGGCGCGCTCTCCCCGGCCTCGGCCGAGCGCTGGCTGTTTCGCCCGGAGATGCACGGCAAGCTCAAGGACGCCGGCGCCTGCCAGGGCTGCCTGGGGCTCGTCGACCTGGGGGCCGCCGCGACGTCGGGTGAGGAGGCCGTGGGCGAGGCCATCGCGGAGCTGCGTCGGGGAGCCCTGGCCATGCTGGCCCACATCCAGAACTAGAGAGCCACGCGGCGTGCCAACCGGCCTTCAGGCACCGCAATTTGACCGCCACCGTCAAGTCGTGGGCTGCGCTCCCCCGCTCCCCCGCTCCCGCGAGCGAAGCGAGCTCTGAGCGCGCAGCGCGACAGCTCCGATCATCAGAGTCGGGTGGAGCGAGCCTGCGAGCGCAATCCCCCCGCAGGGCGCGGAATCATGCCCGGTAAGTCGCGCCCGCGCACCCTCGAAACCGCAACACATGAATCCGTGACCGAGGACCGCACCACGTCCCTGCGCGCCTCAAAGGGAAGAAGGGCCAGGGATCCTCCAGACCGGGGCGCCTCGTGACCCGACGACGAAGGAGGAGGGAGACTCACGAGGGGGGAACGGAGTTCCCCCAGGCAAGCAAACCAAGCCGTATCTCAACCTCGCCGAGAGCCCCCACCATCCTCCTGCCGGTATCGCCGAGACCTCTCGCCTTCCTCCAACCTGAACCCCGTCCACACCCGCCCAGAGCCCACATCCTCCTCCTGCTGGTACCACCGAGACGCTCGCCTTCCTCGCCCCACACCACGCTCACACCACCACAGACCTCGTCTGAGAGCGCTCGAGCGAGCACAGACCAGGGGGAGCTGACTCGGACCCCTCACAGGAGGGGTGTGGTCGCCCGAGCGTGGTGGGGAGGGAGGAAGGTGAACGTCTCGGTGACACAGGCAGGAGGATGGTGGGGGCTCTCGGCGAGGTAATGAAACGGCTTGGTTTGCTTGCCTGGGTGAACTCCGTTCCCCCCTCGTGAGTCTCCCTCGTCGTACCTCCTCGGGTCACGAGGCGCCCCGGTCTGGAGGATCCCTGGCCCTTCTTCCCTTTGAGGCGCGCAGTGACGTGGTGCGGTCCTCGGTCACGGATTCATGTGTTGCGGTTTCGAGGGTGCGCGGGCGCGACTTACCGGGCATGATTCCGCGCCCTGCGAGGTGGTCACGCTCGCAGGCTTGCTCCCCCCCGGTGGGAGCCGCTCTGGAGGAGCACCGCTCTGATGATCGGAGCTGTCGCGCTGCGCGCTCAGAGCTCGCTTCGCTCGCGGGAGCGGGGGAGCGGGGGAGCGGGGGAGCGGGAGAGCGGGGGAGCGGGGAGCGGGGAGCGGGAGAGCGCAGCCCACGCTTTGACGGTGGCGGTCAAATTGCGGTGCCTGAAGGCCGGTTGGCACGCCGCGCGGCTCTCTAGCGCTGGCGATAGAGCCAGCGAGTGTCTCGACCGAAGGACCACGTCAGCGCCCCCAGCGACAGCGCCAGCGCCGGCACCGTATAGAGGGCGGGGATCCAGGTAAAGAGGCAGACCGCGAGCGTACCAATCTGCACCCCACAGACGAGCTTGCGGGCCGTCGACTCGTACAGCGGCGCGCTCAGCCAGGGCAGCCAGCGGCTCGCGGCGACGAAGACATAGCGCATGGCCCCCGAGGCCAGGATCCAGGCCCCGGCCTTATCCAGCTGCCAGCAGAGCGCGCTCAGCACCAGCACCGTCAGCGCGTCCAGCTCCATGTCCAGCGCGCCGCCAAAGTCCGAGGCCATCCCGGACCGCCGGGCCAGCGCCCCGTCCGCCACGTCCAGCGCCAGCGCCGCCAGCGCTCCGATCGCGAGCCAGTCGCCCCAGGCCGCCGCGGGCTCGCCCAGGCAGGCCGCCAGCGCCCCCACCAGCGCGGCCCGCCCCAGCGTGAGCCGGTTGGCCGCCCCCAGAGACGCGAAGGGGTGCTCGCCCAGGCTCGGCGCCGAGACCGCGATGAGCGCGCCGACCAGCGCCGCGGCCTTGAGCGCCGCGGTCACCGAGAACCCTGCGGCCACCGTCAGCACCACACCGGCGCCGGCCGCGAGCAGCGCCGCCGCCGCGCCCGCTCGGAGGAACCGCGTTGTGAGATCAGCAGTCAAGGAGATCAGCAGTCAAGGAGATCAGCAGTCAAGGAGAAGGACACCCGTTTCAGATGCCTGTACTCGTCTGAAGTGGCTCCGGCGATGTGATACCTCCGGAGCCTGTCACTTACGGAACACCGCGCTTGTCCGACTCCGCCCCCAGCGCCGCCCCCGGCACCGCCCCCAGCAGCGCTGCGCCCGAGCCCGGCCTGCCCTGGCGGTCGTGGGTCCCCCTGCTCGTCCTCAGCGTGCTGCTCAACCTGCCGGAGAGCGTGCACCGGGGGCTCACCCCCTGGCTGGCGATCGGCCTGAACGGCGAGGTGCTGCTCCTCGCCGCGCTGGCCGCCGGGCGGCCCAAGCTGGCGCCGCTGGCTGCGATCACCTGGACCGGGCTGATGACCTACGAGCTCGCGCGGCTCGTGAGCGTCTACCTGATGAACCAGGATCCCGTCCTCTACGACCAGCTCCAGCTCTTCTCCCACTTCGCCCTGCTGCTGCGCGACCTCTGGGGCGGCGCCGGCACCGCCATCCTGGTCCTGACCTTCCTGGGCCTCGCGATCGTCACGGTGGTCGCCTCCCGGCTCTTCGCCAGGGGCCTCGCCCACGCCCGCACCCGCCCGTATGCGATCGGAGCGGTCGCGCTGGCCGCGCTGGCCGCGCTCCCCGAGGGGCCCTGGCCCGCCCGGTGGAGCCTGCCCTCGCTCGTCCCCAACCTCCAGGAGTCCTACCGGGTCTGGAAGACCGTACGCACCGGCTTCGCGAACTCCCCCTACGAGGTGCTGGACACGCTGACGCTCACCCGCACCCCCGACGTCGAGGTCTACATCATCGAGAGCTACGGGCGCATCGTCTCGGACGACGCCAAGAGCCGGGCGTGGTGGGGCGGACAGCTCGACGTCATCGAGGCACAGCTCGCGACGGACGGCTGGCACACTGCCAGCGGCTTCGGCACCGCGCCGGTGAGCGGCGGGCGCTCCTGGCTCGCGGACGCCAGCGTGCAGCTCGGCATGCGCATCTCCCACGAGAGCGTCTACCGGCACGTGGTGAAGCACACCGACGCCCTGCCCCACCTGCCGGGCTTCCTGAAGGCTCAGGGCTACGACACCGTGGTCGTCCGCCCCAAGGATCGAGACCGCCCCGGCGCGCGCATCTACAACTACTTCGGCTGGGACCGCGGGGTCTTCCACGAGGACATGCACTACGACGGCCCGGTCTACGGCTGGGGCTGGATCCCCGACCAGTACAGCCTGGGCGTGCTGCGCGAGGAGGTCTTCACGGAGATCCCCTCGCCGCGCATGGTCTGGTTCCACGGCGTGAGCGCCCACGCCCCCTGGCAGGTGATCCCCCCGATGCCCGACGACTGGCGCTCGCTCGACGACGGCGAGGCGAAGGACATCGAGTCCTGGAACCGGGAGGGCGCCGTCGAGGAGCTGCAGTTCCAGCTCCGACGCTTCAAGCGCACCGACTTCGACTACCGGCGCTACAAGGGCGGCATCGACAAGCTGCGCAGCCGGTACCTGAAGAGCGTGGCCTACTCGATGAGCGTGTCCTTCGAGCACCTGGGCGAGGCCGCCGACGCGCAGCCCGATGGCCGCATCGTGTTCATCATGGGCGACCACCAGCCGCCCATCCTCTCCCGCTTCGACAACGCCGACGTCCCCATCCACATCGCCGCCACCGACCCGGCGCTGCTCGCCCCCTTCCTGGAGCGGGGCTTCGAGCGGGGCCTCATCCCCTCCGCCGACGCCCGGCCCGCGACGACGCATGAGGCCATGCTCACCTTGATCACCAGCGCGCTGGCCGAGATCGACGGGCAGGTCGCGCCGGACATGCCGGACGGCCTGGACGTCACCCACGACCTCGAGCCCATCCGCATCAAGAAGTACAACAAGGAAGCGGCGGCGGAGTAGCCCGCGCTCACGTAGCCCGCGCTCACATCGGCGAGGCCCCGGCGCCCACCCCCGAGCCGACAGCCTCCGCTGGCACCTCGACCGCGCCGCTGCCGAGCAGGACATTGGCGCCCTGGTAGCCGTCGCTGGTCACCCAGCCGCCAGCGTCCATGAGCGTCTGCAGCGAGGTGCCGCTCACGTCCACGCCCGCGGGCGTCGCCAGGGAGCCCGAGCCCAGCAGGATCGGATCGCCGTCGAAGGTGCAGCTCGGGCAGTCTCCCGCCTCGTCGGGGGTCAGCAGGCTGCGGGCGGAGAAGGGCGAGGTCGTGATGCCTGTCCCGTTGAAGGCCAGCAGCTGGCGGCTGAAGGGACTGGTGGTGATGCCCGAGCCGTCGAAGGTCACCAGCCGCAGGCTGAAGGGGCTCGTTGTGATGCCCGATCCGTCGACCGACACCTCCTCCACGGTGTGGCCGTCCAGCAGCGGCGGGGTGAACACCACCCCGAAGGGGCTCGTGGTGATGCCCGTGCCGCTGTTGACCACCGCGTACGACTCCGCCAGCGCGCCCAGGGCCGGGTCATCCTCCGCCGGCCAGTGGATGGCCAGCAGGGCCTCCGCCAGCGACGGATCGGCGCCGACCGCGCCGACCAGCGCGTCCAGCGTGTCCGAGGCGAAGAGGAGGCCCTCGCCGCGGTAGATGAGGTTGTCCACGATCACCGCGTCCACCGAGATCTGCCAGGCGAGCGGCGCCGCCCCGTCCGCGCTGTCCGCGGGTGTACCCGTGACCGTGCAGGTGCCGTCGCTGCTGGCGCTGAGGGTGCAGCTGAAGCTCGCGCTGGTGGCGCCCTGGAAGCGCCCCAGCACCCGAACATCGGCGGCGGGCTCCAGGGTCTGATCCAGCACGGTGAGCCGCACGCCGGGGGAGACGGTGCCGTCCCTCCCGTCGCTCAGATAGGGCATCAGCGCCACGTGGAAGCGGGTCGCCGCGTAGTCGCTCTCCGCGAAGAGGTTGGAGATGGACTCGGACTCGCCGATGTCCAGCCAGCCCGCGCCGTAGCCCCGCTCCACGGCGTCAGCCCCGGCGGGCATCGCGCCATCCTGGAGCGCGAAGCGCGCCTCCCCGGGGTCGATATAGCTGCTCAGCACCCGGACCAGCGCGCCCGTGGCGATGGCGGTCGCCTGGCTGGAGCCCGCATAGAACCAGTAGCCGATCTGCTCGGGGTCATTGAGCGCGATGGTCTCGGCCAGGATCCCGTCCGGGTAGCCGTCGTCGTTGTTGTCCGCGTCGACGCAGCCGCCGGGGGCGATCAGCTCGACGCCGGCGCCCGCGTTGCTGTAGTCAGCGAGCGCCAGCCCTCCATCCGGGGCGAGGCAGGAGGCGCCCACGGCCAGCACAGCCGGGCTCGCCGCGGGGTAGCCCACCTCGCTCAGGCCGTCATTCCCGGCCGCGGCGACCATGATCACATCGTGGGCCACCGCGTAGTCCAGGGCAGCCGCCAGCGCCGCGGAGGGCTGGTAGCCCTCCCCGAAGGTCAGCGACATGTTCACGATGGTCGCGCCGCTGTCCACCGCCCAGTAGATGCCCTCCACCAGATCCAGCTCAGTGCCGCGATTGTTGGCGTCCAGCACCTTGATCGGGATGATGGGCACCGCGGCGGCCACGCCGGAGACGTCGCCGTAGGAGGCGATGGTCGAGGTGATGTGGGTGCCGTGCTGGTGGTCGTCGTTGGGGTGCGCGTCGTCGTTGACGAAGTCCCAGGGGGAGAGGATCCACAGCGAGGAGAGGCTCGGCGCCTGGACGTAGACCGTGCCGTCCGTGTCCGTGTAGTCCTCGTAGGCCACCCCCGTGTCCAGCACCGCGACGGTGGCGTAGCCGCCGCCGAGGGTTCCGTAGCTGGCGTCGGTCGCCGCGAAGTGCCACTGGAGCGCCTCCATGGAGAGGGGCTCGCCGCCGGTGTCCCAGGGGGAGCCAGTGTCCACCGGCGGCGCGGTGTCCTCCGGCGGCGCCGTATCCACCGGCGGCGGGTCGCTGGGCTTGTCCTTGCCGCCCTTACCACCGCCGCCCTTGCCCGCGCCGTAGGTGAGCCCCTGCGGCGCGACGCCCTGGACGCGGGCGTCGGCCCGCAGCGCGCGCCCGAAGTCGGCGAGCGACGCACCCTCCGGCAGCGCCACCGCGCCGAAGCCGGAGCGCCCGACCTCCCGCAGCACCGCCGCCCCATGCGCGGCGGCCAGCTCACCGAGGGACTCTCCCTCCGCCAGCGCAACCAGCAGCTGATCGTCCGCGTACACCGGCCGGCCGGTCACCGAGCGCGCCGCCTGCCCCACCTGGACTCGCGCCGGCTCACTGTGATCAACCCTCGGGGCGATCGGCGTCAGCGGGGCGCGATCGACGTGCGCCGCAGGGGCCGTGCTCGACTCGTCGCCTCTCTGCGCCATGAGCCCGATCAGTCCGACCGCGGCGAGCGCCAGCAGCTGGCGTCGTCTCTTCTGATGCGTCATTCGGGGAGCCCCTTCCTCAGCAGTGGAGATGTCCCCTGACGATCGGGTGCCGCGGTAGGTGGCATTACCCACCAAACCGGATCGTCCTCCAATTTTCAGCGTCTTGACCGATGGGACGCCGCCGACGCCGCTACCCGATGTCGGGGAACTCCGGCTCGGCGCGCGCCATGAAGGCGCTGATGCCGTGCATGCACTCCCCGCCCGCGATGAGCATCGTGGCGACCCGCAGCTCCAGCGCCAGCGCGTCGGCCATGGGCAGATCCGGCGACTGTCGCAGCACGGTGAGGGCGGCGCGGACCGCCCGGGGACCGTTGGCGGCGATCTGTTCCCCCAGCGCCACCGCCTCCTCCAGCGCGGCGCCGGGCGCGCTCACCCGGTTGACCAGCCCCAGCGACAGCGCCTCCTCGGCGTGGACCCGCCGGGCCGTGAGGATCAGATCCGCGGCCCTGGACGGCCCCAGCAGCCGCGCCAGCGCCGGCCCGCCGCCCCAGTCAGGCATCAGCCCCAGCCGCACCTCGGAGAAGCGGATCTCCACCGCCGGATCCGCCACCCGCAGATCACAGCGACAGGCCAGCTCCGCGCCGCCGCCGTAGGTCAGCCCGCCCAGCGCCGCGATCACCGGCACCGGCAGCGCGGCGAGTCGGTCCACCGTGCCCCGGATCCGGTGCAGCAGCGCCGCCACCGGCCCCTCCTCCCCGGTCTGAACGCTCGTCAGCAGGTCCGCCACCATGGGGTTGTCCGGCCGAACATCGAAGCCCGCGCAGAACGCCTTCTCCCCCGCGCCGGTCACCACGAGCGCCCGCGGCAGGTCCGCCTCGATCACGTCCAGCGCCGCATCCAGCGCCGCCCACATCTCGGCGTTCATCGCGTTGTGTCGCGCCGGCCTGTCCAGCGTGATCACCGCCACCTTCCCTCGCCGCGCAGCCGTCACCGTCGCCATCGCTGATCTCCTCAGAGCTCATCTCGAGGCTCGCCATGAGCCCAGCCAAGTTAAACACGCGCCATGCTCACCGTGACCGACCTCGCCATGGAATATGGCGCCCAGACGCTCTTCACCGACGCCTCCCTTCAGCTGGACGCCGGCAACCGCTACGGAATCATCGGCGCCAACGGCTCCGGGAAGTCCACCTTCCTGCGCATCCTGGCCGGCCAGGAGACCCCCGCCAACGGCAGCGTGCAGCAGCCCCGCAACGCCCGGGTGGGCGTGCTGGAGCAGGACCACTTCCAGTACGAGGAGTTCTCCATCCTCAACACCGTGATGATGGGCAACCGCATCCTCTGGAACGCGATGGTCGAGAAGGAAGCGCTGCTGGACAAGGCCGATCAGACCGGCGAGTTCGACGACGAGCGCTTCGGCGACCTCGAAGACATCGTCATGCGCTTCGACGGCTACGGCCTGGAGGCCCGCGCGGGTGAGATCCTGGAGGGCCTCGGTGTACCCGCCGAGCAGCACCAGAACCCCATGAAGTCCCTCTCCGGCGGCTTCAAGCTGCGCGCCCTGCTGGGACAGACCCTCGCCAGCGAGCCGGACATCCTCCTGCTGGACGAGCCCACCAACCACCTCGACATCCTGGCCATCAACTGGCTGGAGCAGTTCCTCACGAGCTTCCCCGGCTGCGCGGCGGTGGTGAGCCACGACTTCCGCTTCCTCGACTCCGTGAGCACCCACATCGTGGACGTCGACTACGAGCGGGTGACCGCCTACCCCGGCAACTACTCGGCCTTCCTGACCCAGAAGCAGGAGGCCCGGGATCGACTGGAGGCGGAGATCAGCAAGCGCGAGAAGGAGATCGCCGATCACAAGGCCTTCATCGCCCGCTTCAAGGCCAAGGCCACCAAGGCCCGGCAGGCCAACAGCCGCCAGAAGCGCATGGAGAAGATCGTCATCCAGACCCTGCCGCAGTCCTCGCGGCGCTACCCGAACTTCCTCTTCAAGGCCCGGCGGCCGAGCGGCCGAGACGTGCTGAAGGTCCGAGACGTCTCAAAGGCCTACGGCGACAAGCCGGTGCTCGACGGGGTGAGCTTCGAGGTCTTCCGCGGCGAGCGGATCGGCATCATCGGCGCCAACGGGGTCGGCAAGTCCACCCTCCTGAAGATCCTGGTGAGCGAGCTGGAGGCCGACCGGGGCACCGCCACCTGGGGCCACGAGGTCGACGTCGGCTACTTCCCCCAGGATCACCGGGACGCGCTGGGCGACCCCACACAGACCGTCGCCAGCTGTCTCTGGGGCAAGGCCCCCGACGCGGGCCTGGGCGAGGTGTACGGGCGCCTCGCGGGGGTGCTCTTCAGCCGGGATGACTCTGATAAGTTGGTCTCGAACCTCTCCGGCGGCGAGGCGGCCCGGCTCCTGTTCGCGCGCATCGCCGCGGTGTCGCCCACGGTGATGGTGCTGGACGAGCCGACCAACCACCTGGATCTCGAAGGCATCGAGGCGCTGGCGAAGGGTCTGCGGGCGTACGACGGTACTCTGTTCTTTGTCTCTCACGATCGCTGGTTCGTCGATCAGATCGCGACTCGGGTGATTGAGATCCGTCCTAGTGGTATCGAGGATTATCCGGGGACTTATACGGAGTATATGGCTCGTAGTCAGCGGGATCATCTGGATGTCAATGCGGTTGTTGCTGAGAGTAAGGCTGAGAGGCGGAGCGCTAAGAAGAGTCGTAAGCGGCGGTGAGTTTTGGGTCGTCGGTTTGTCGGTTCGTCGGTTCGTCGGTTCGTCGATTCGGTGGGTTTGTCGGTTCGTCGGGTCGGTTGTCGTTGAGGCGGGGGTTCGGCTCGGTTTGACGAGCGTTTGTGGTTCTGAGCGATCGGTCTCGGCAGTCGCGGGCTCGGTTTTTGAGCGCCTCGCCTCCTCGCCGTCGTTCTGCCTGTTGGGTTGTTGGACTTCCTGAGCGTCGTGGGCGGCGCGGTGCCCCTGGGTAGATTCGACGTGTGCTCGCTGCGCTAACGAATCCCCGGACGAGCCGTCAGCGTCAAGTCGACAAGGTCTGGTGGCCGGTGCCGTGCAGCTTGCGTCACACACGCCCGAATCTCCCTGGTCGGGGCACTTCGCCATTGGCGGTCCCAGGGCGTCCTCAGCTCGCAGGCAGACGACTGATCGCTTGTAGCCTTCCAGGATCGACTGGAGGCAGCGAGGGCGTTCCCCCAGCCTGCGTGACGGTATCGCCCTCCTCGACAACGGCGTAGGCTTACCCTCATCGAGCCCAGGAGGGGAGAGGAGAGAGGTACGGGGTGGGACCGGGACACACGGTGTGAGAGGCTCCGCACCCACATCTGCGTCAAGAACAGCCTCCGGTCGTTGCGCGGGGGACTGGATGGGGAATGGGTCGTCACCACCGGGCTGGGTGGTGCAGGTTCGCCAACCCGGATG
>Ga0316204_10004513_pt1 | contig 24840 bp, 23 predicted proteins | sample 6monrhotite_MG_2_FD_205661 | JGI IMG/M metagenome (GOLD analysis project Ga0316204, IMG submission 205661) | Microbial mat bacterial communities from mineral coupon in-situ incubated in ocean water Damariscotta River, Maine, United States -... | ecosystem: Environmental > Aquatic > Marine >... | reverse complement strand
TTTTTTTCAAGGCTTATAAATACTCAACATCTACACAACTGGCATATCTCATGCTAACAACAATATAAATTGATATTTTTAAACTAACTGCTAGTAAATGTACTTTTCTGATGCACATACCCATTGTATTAGTTTTAGTTGAACTAAATGAGTGCATTCATTGATAAGTATCCGCGCATATATTAGTTTGCCAACTATTGAGACTTCATTATGGATAAGGTAGGGATCGTTAAAGAAATCTGGCGTTATCCAGTTAAGGGCATGGCAGGTGAACGTGTTGAACAATGCGCTATAAGCCCAAATGGATTAGAGGGTGATCGTGTATGGGCATTACGTGATATAGCAAGGCAAGAAATACAGAGTTGCAAGTTTCGCCCTGAATTACTAATGTGTACAGCTGTTACTCGAAATGGGGAATCAGGTTCTCATGTTGATATAATATTACCCGATGGGGTTATATTAGGTAGTAATGATGTGAATATACATCAATCATTATCAGATCTCGTAGGTTACGAATCATCACTTGTATCACTTCAGCCTATCGATGATATAGATTTTTATCGTCGATATAAAGCTGATGATCACACCTGGCTAGAAGAACTTAAAGCAACTTTTACGCGCGAGCCAGATGAGCCTTTACCAGACTTTAGTGATTTTTCTAAAGAAGCCAGTGATTATGTTACTGTTCCGGGTACTTTTTTTTTGGTCACACCATTTCATATAATTACAACTGCTACGTTAAATTATATGCAAAAATTATTACCCAAATCTGACTGGGATATTCATCGATTCCGTCCTAATATTGTTATTGAAACCAACAGTCATGATGAAGGTTTGGTTGAACAACAGTGGCTTGGTAAGTCTATAAAAATATCAAATTCTCATATTGATTGTGTTGCAACTGCACCACGCTGTGGTGCTATTACACGTGAGCAGAATAATCTTAAGTTTGATAAGTCAATGTTACGAACAATTGTTAAAGAGACAGATCAGAATCTGGGTATCTACGGAAATATATCTGCACAAGGCATATTGAGCGTGGGCGATACTGTTTATATGGATTGATTCTTTGTATAAACTGAATTACGTTGACCAACTATAATAACTAATAAGTTTCTTAATCATGTTTTTATGACTTGAGGAAATATACGAAAAGGTTATAAAGTTTTAATTAATGGCGGGGTGGAAATATTGGTACGGACTATTGCGTTGATTATACAAAATTGACTTTACCAAAAGTGAGTATTCATATGGTGTTGTTTTCAAATTGGTTGCTCATAGTTCCTATACCAGGCGAATTTAATTACTCAAACCTGATGGATGATACCTGAACCCTAATCTGCATTATCTGATATGTCGCGATCTGTATTTATATCTATATTTACAAGTCAATCGATAAGACTTTCTTTTGCATGTGAAAAATCGAGGATTTGCTTGCGTTTAGTTAAACGTTTGAAGCGGATGCAATCAAATCAATTATTGAGAAAGAGTATTTGCCAGTACATGTGGACTAGACTTACCGTAGAGTTGAAACAGAACAAAGACCTGTTGCTGTTGTTATAAATATGGAGAGCTTTTAATATTAACCGATGGACAGAGAGATTATAATTAACCTCATCGCTAGCAAATTCTTTTACTCTTCAATAATCAACTTATTACTAACTTCATCTGGATTATCGTGTTGCCCGGGGAAATCTTTAGCAAGGACTTTGCCGCATTCCTGAACCGCAATACAGATGCCTTCACTAAGGTCATTTGTTTTTATACTGGTGATCATGTCGTTTACAATGGTTTGCCAGGTGTCTTTTGGGACTTTTGAATTTATGCCTGTATCAGCGAGAATCTCTACGCGATGTTCGAGTAGGGAGACCATAATGAGAATCGCCGTGTGATCTTTCGTATGATGTAAATCATGTTCGTAAAATGCCTGCAGTGCACGCTGATTTACTTCGTCGTCAATTTTATCGTTCAGCATAAAAGGTCGCAGTATTGCGCCAATATTACCGAGTGCGTAACCGATATATAGCCCTGGGATTTGCGCATAGAGTATCCACATCGGGTCATAATTATCAAGAAATAAGTAGGCTAGAAAGCCAGCGAATAAAGCACCGGCTACGGCGAGGCGCCAGCGAGCTCCAGAGTAATCATCGCTTTGCGCAACTATCATTGGCACGATTTCACCTGTGGTATGCTTTTCAGCTTCGAGTACGGCCTGTGAGATTTTGTCTCGATTAGCTTGTGTAATTTCAATCATCTTATCTTGTTCCTACCAGCTTCCACTCGCGCCACCACCGGAAAAACCGCCGCCACCGCCACCACCGAAGCCTCCACCACCAAAACCACCTCCACGACGACCGCCACCACCCATGGCGGCTCCCATTAATAATCCACTTAGCAATGCACTGCCAACGCCACCACGTCTTCTTCGTCCGAATAGGGGACCTATTAAAAACAGTCCAATAAATAGCAGATAGCCGAGGCCTCCATTGCTGCGCTCTTTATTACGCAGGCGAGGCGCTGGAACATCTTCTAATTTGCCGCCAACACTTTCGGCTATCATACCAAGTCCAACTAGTATGCCAGCACCGGTTTGCCCCTGTTTGAAAAATGGAATAATGCCCGTACGAATAATGCGACCGGCGACTACATCCGGAAGATCGCCTTCAAGGCCGCGTCCAACTTCTATTCGTACTTTACGGTTTTCTGTAGCTACCAGAAGGAGTACGCCGTCATCCTTGCCCTTGGCTCCTAGCTTCCACTGATCAACAACCTTTATTGAGTAACCTTCAATGGTTTCATTTTCTAGCGAGGGCACAACAAGTACTTGCAGTTGAGGGCCATATTTTTGTTGAAATTGTAATAAGCTGGCTGCAATTTTGGTCTGATCGCCACGACTTAACACACCGGCAAGATCAACCACCGGACTGGTGTGTTTAGGCACTTCGAGAGCTAATGCCGAGTTTGCCCATAGGGCGATCAATAAGCTCAATAGAAGGAGTGTTCTAGTTAGCATTAAAAGTTAATTTGCGGTGCTTGTTTAACCGCCGCTTCGTTTTCAACTGTGAATTGAGGCTTTTTCTCATGATTGAGGAAGATGGCGTTGTACCAGGAAGTAGGTGGCACCGTTACAAGGTTATTGAACTCTTTGATGCTTTGAATGTAACGATTTCTTGCAACTGTAATACGGTTTTCCGTACCTTCAAGTTGTACTTGAAGGTCACGAAAGTTTTGATTTGCCTTGAGGTCAGGGTAACGTTCTACAACTACCATCAAGCGTGACAGAGCAGAACTCAGCCCTGATTGTGCCTGAGAGAACTTACTCATGGCTTCAGGGGTCAACTGATCGACGCTAACCTGTGTTTGTGTAGCCTGTGCGCGAGCTTCTATTACCGCTGTTAGGGTTTCCTTTTCATGTGCGGCTGAACCTTTAACGATATTGACTAGATTTGGAATTAGATCTGATCGGCGCTTATACTGGTTAAGTACTTCTGACCATGCGGCTTCAACTTCATTAAGTGCGGTAGGAATGCTTTGCATACCACAACCTGATAGAAGCAGTGAATAAATAAGTATGGCGTATGTGCCTAAGTGTAGAGTTGATTTTTTCATATGCGTACCTTAGCAGAAAGCGGCAGCGAACATCAATTTGATTTCATCAGATGACGAGCCTGCTTAACATGTAAATTAGTAATACTGGCCTGCAGTGAGATTTAAATTTGATCACTCCTGCTTTTTATATAATGATACATGATCATATAAATGCCTCAAGACGATATTAAATGTTTAGAACTCTCACAAAATCAACTAATACCCAGTTAAACAGCCGCATTGCACTTTTCTGTTTAAGCTTGTTTGCCACGATGAATTGTTGGGCTACAGAAAATCCGTCAGATATAGATATATCAATACCTGATATAAAAGAAGAAATAGGCATTACTCAGAAAACCGAGAACAATAATTATGATGAAATAGTTTTATTGCGGCCAAATGAACCTAATATTTTGGGTTTTCGCAAAGACGCTAATGATGGCTGGTTTCTTGATATAAAACTTTCCCTTAAATATCCCATTAATCACGATGGTTTATTTAAAGGTGAAAATGAGCAGAGTATTTTTCCATTTTGGTCGTTTGCTTTCACCGGTGCCTGGGGACAATATATGTTTGACAGGAAGTCATCGCCGGTTATTGCCAAGCGATATAACCCTGAGATATTTGGGCGTTGGTGGTTACGCGATAAATATAATTACCTTGATATTATATATGGTCATGAGTCAAATGGACAAAGTATTGGTAGTTGGAATACTTATAGTGTTAAACAGTTAGAAATTAGTAGCATTGATGAGCCAGAATCGGGTGATACCATTGATAATGCCAGGGATTATATTTCACGCGGTTGGGATTATGTTGGATTCACGTATAAAACTCGTAATCCTCTAGATATTTATTTTTTCGAAAAACATAAACCAGGTAACTTCTTTTATGGAAAAACTTTAACAACTTACATAAAATTACGTTACTTTCTCGAGGATGGTGTTCTTCAAGGAGGGTATGAAGACTTTAATCCCTGGGAGGTTTTTGGACCGCAATGCATAGATGATGTAAATAGATCAGACTGGACAACTGAGTGCCACAGATTAAATGATAAGTATTCACGTAATCGTTATGATGGTCTTACGTTTATGTTTGTAAATGACACAGAGTATGGTTCGGTTTTCAAGGGAATTAAAACCGCTTTAATATATACAACCGGTTATAAAGACGCCTTTGAAAATAGTACGCTACGCCTGGAGCACACTCTAAATTATAATAATCTCCCTCTTATGATCTGGATGCAAACAGGTTATAACAGTGATTTGGTCGATTACTATAAAAGAGTTAAAAGTTATGGCATAGCATTAGAACTAAGGTATTAATGTTAAAAATTAAAGAAAGATTTAATGAATCAATATCATATAACCATACTGGAGGTCGTCAGCTTTCTAATGATACTAGGTGTATTGATTTTTCGTAAAATCTGAAGTGATTTGATACATTGAGGTGTGTAATAATTTAGTGCGGAAAGTCTTCTTAAAGAAACTGATACAATAAATCTAAATTGATTGCTTGTTATATGATTTATATTTTGAAGTCGGTTTAATGATCAACAATAAATATTTTCAGTAAACTGTAGCTGTATTTTTTCGACTTCGTCCAAGTTTCGAACTAGTGCGTTTACACAGTTTTTATCGAGTACTTCACCTGCTAGTTCATTGAGTTTTTTAATTGCTTCATCGTTGCTCCAGGCTTTTTTATATGGGCGCACACTGGTTAACGCGTCAAAGATATCTGCTACAGCAACTATGCGTGCTTCTAATGGGATTTCTTCACCCTTTTGTCCGTCTGGATAACCTTTGCCATTCATCTCTTCATGATGATGTTCAGCGATATTGCGTAGCATGTCTTTATGATCAATATTATTTAAACCAAAATCTTCTAATAGTTCATCAATAATTTCACGTCCGATAGTCACGTGAGTATCCATAATTTTTTTTTCGGATCCATTGAGTTTGCCGGGTTTTAGTAAAATGTTATCTGGGATACCAATTTTTCCAATGTCATGTAATGGTGAGAACATAAAAATATGCTCAATATAACTATCGCTCAGGTTGTATTGATCTGCTAATTCCTTGGCGATTATTCGACTGTATCGAGACATTCTATCTAGATGACTTCCGGTTTCTGGATCGCGTAAGTGTGTTAATTTATTAGTTGTTTTAATAGCAGCAGATAAGGTCTTTATAGCCGTTATTTCATTAATAACCATTAATGAAATCATATGTGCATACACATCAATTTGTTGTAGGTTTTTTTCAGTGAACACATCTTTTTCATAGGAATTGAAAAATATAAAACCGATGAATGCACCATTGTTATACATAGGCAGTGTATAACTGGCTGCATAACCTTGACGCCCTATACGCTGTGTGTGTTTGTTTTTACTATTTTCAAAAGTTACTAAATTATTAATTACTCGAGGTAGGCCTTTATTTAATAAAGATTTTAACGAAGGTGCATCATCAAGTGATGATTCGTAATGCTCTAGTGGGTTCTCTTCATCACTACTGTGTAAATAAGTTTTCAAGATATTAGTGGCAGGGTCATACAAGGTAATCGCAATGCGACATACAAAAGGAAACTGCTCGATGAGTGACTTATGAGTTGCTTTTAGTTTGTTACATAAAGATGACGTTTTGTTGATGTCTGTAAGTGAGTTTAGATGTTCTGTCATAGGTGTGCGATCCATTGCAGGATTAAGACTTTAATAATAGTCTAAATTCTATGTTTTTATTTTGTTCTGAAATATTTTATCTCATAATTTTGATCAGATTATGAATCTTTTACATTTAATAGATCAATTGCAATAGCTTCGGCCGCTTTTATGCCATCTATGGCCGCTGATAAAATACCACCTGCATAGCCAGCGCCTTCACCAGTAGGGTATAAGCCAGTTGTGTTTATGCTTTGCATGTCTTTTCCACGTTTTATGCAAATGGGAGAAGATGTACGTGTCTCTATGCCGGTTAGTATGGCATCGGCCATTGCAAAGCCTTTAATTTTTTTATCAAAGGCGGGAATAGCTTCGCGAATTGCTTTGATTGCAAATTCTGGTAAAGCCTCGGATAAGTCGCAGAGTGTTACACCGGGTTGATAAGATGGTGTAACGCTAGCTAGTGCAGTGGATGGTTTGTTCTTTAAAAAGTCACCGACTAATTGCGCAGGTGCATGGTAGTTTGATCCACCGAGTTGATAGGCCAGCTTTTCAAGTTTTCGTTGTAAGTCTATTCCTGCAAAAACATGATCAGGATAATCCTGTTGTGGGTCTATGCCCACTACTATTGCGGCATTGGCATTGCGTTCCTGACGTGAGTATTGTGACATACCATTGGTCACTACTGAGCCGTCCTCAGATGTGGCCGCGACGACCTGGCCTCCTGGGCACATACAAAAACTGTATACCGTACGACCATTAGGGCAGTGGTGTACTAACTTATAATCTGCAGCACCGAGTATTGGGTTACCGGCTTCACCACCAAATCTCGCTTTATCTATTACAGACTGCGGGTGCTCGATTCGAAAGCCAATGGAAAATGGTTTGGCTTCGATATACACGCCTTGATCCAGCAGCATTTGGAAGCTGTCACGTGCACTGTGACCAATGGCCAAAATGACATGACGACTATGCAGGGTTTCACCATTACTTAATGTAACACCGGTAATTTTACCAGTTGCCAAATCAGCATCGCTAGATGGCTCACGATGAATCGTATCGACTTTGCTATTAAAGTGAATTTCTCCGCCCAGGCTGATAATTTCAGCACGCATGGTCTGCACCATTTTCACTAGCTTGAAGGTACCAATATGCGGCTTACTGATTGAGAGTATCTCTTCTGGTGCACCTGCTTTAACAAACTCAGTTAAAACCTTTCGACCAAGGTGATTTTTATCCTTAACCTGGCTATATAATTTGCCATCAGAGAAGGTTCCAGCGCCACCCTCACCAAATTGCACATTAGATTCTGTATTTAATTTACCTTCACGCCATAGCCCCCAGGTGTCTTGAGTACGTTGTCTTACGTCCTGTCCTCGTTCTAAAACAATGGGTTTGAGCCCCATTTGTGCCAGAACTAGAGCCGAAAGAATACCTGCTGGCCCAAACCCAATAATAATAGGCCGTTGCTGATCACCTGTTGGGAAGTCACTCGCCGCTGAAGCGACAAATTTATAGCTTGTATCCGGGCTAGGTCTAACAAATGATTGCTTGGAGAACTTCTCCAAAATTGCCTGTTCTTTCTCATCACTAAGCACGACATCCAACTGATATATCAATAATATACTGGCCTTTTTTCGTGCATCGTAGCTTCGCTTATAAATTGTATAACTCTGTAAATCATTAAGACTAATCTCAAGCGTATTAACAATAGCATCAGCTATATCACTGTCCTGATGATTAAGGGGTAGTTTGATTTCATTGAGTCTTAACATACAAATTCACTTGGCGGGTAGGTAGTAAAGCAGCTGGTAATTTTATCATGGCAAGGGATTAACGGTGCATAAAATTGGATGAGCTGCATTAACCTATTGATTTTAATGGTTTATATAAGTGGTGTGCTTACCTGTTTATGTGACTGTCATCACTTTATGAAATACGGGTTCCTATAAAATACAAGCCATCTATCAGCAGATATCATTTGTGGAGCTCTCGATGCGTTATTTTTCAGTACCTCTAGCCATGGCCTTATCGGTGTTCACAAATGTAGCAAGTGCAGATGCATTGGGCCTTTATGTCGGTGGTGGTATGTGGAATCACGATCCTGATGGCGCATTTGGTACAGTAGGTGATGCTGATATCAATGTTGGATCAGATCTAGGTTACAGTGAAGAAAGCGATACATACTTCTTCGCTGCTGTTGAGCACTTTATACCCATGCTGCCAAATTTACGTGTAGAGGTCGCTTCACTGGAGCAGGTTGGATCAGCTACTTCCCTTGTTTTTAATGGTGTATCTGTTTCGGGTGATTCTTTTACAGGTCTAGATACTGTCGATGCCATTGCTTATTGGCGTATTTTGGATAATTGGGCGAATTTTGATATTGGACTTACTTTACGCAAGCTAGATGCCGAGTTTAGTGTAGATACAGAAACAGTATCAGTTTCTGAAACAATTCCAATGCTATATGTTGCTGCCCAATTCGATTTGCCATTCACAGGTCTTTCAGCGGGTGCTGATATTAATCATATCAGTTATTCAGGGGTTACCTACCAGGATGTAAGATTAAGAGCGCTATATGAAACTGGGGTTATTGGCTTTGAGGCTGGAATCAAAACAACGACTATTGAGTTTGATGACGTAGACAGTGTCAATGCAGACTTAGAATTTACAGGCCTAATGGCTGGTGCATACGTACACTTTTAGGTTTGCTTACTAATTATCATGCGTCGTCTTGCAACAAAATAATTAAATTTCGCTAAACAATATTTCAAGCTAAATTCAAATATATTCACGAAATAAGTCAGCAGTTTTAAATATCTTCATATCAACGGGTCATATCCCGTCCCTCAGCGTTCTGCTATAATTCGCGACTTTATTTATCAGTAATGAGTTTACCTATGTTCCGTTTAGGGTGTGAGAATCGAGTTTGTGTTCAAAATGAGGTGTTATCCGGTTTAACCGTTGCGCTAGCATTAGTACCCGAAGCGGTGGCTTTTGCTTTTGTGGCTGGTGTAGAGCCATTAGTTGGTTTATACGCAGCCTTTATGGTGGGTTTGTTGGCATCTATTTTTGGTGGTCGCCCTGGGATGATTTCAGGCGCTACAGGTTCAATGGCCGTTGTAATGGTGGCGTTAGTTGCAAATCATGGGGTTGAATACTTATTTGCAGCTGTTGTGCTTGCGGGCTTAATTCAAATTTTAACCGGTGTTTTTAAGTTAGGTAAATTTATTCGAATAGTGCCTCATCCTGTAATGCTCGGGTTTGTAAATGGTTTGGCTATCGTAATATTTCTGGCTCAGTTACAACACTTTCAGGTTGATGTAGATGGTGTTACCCAATGGATGACTGGTGAACCAATGATGATCTTTGCAGGACTTATCATTTTGACCATGGCTATCATTCACTTCTTACCTAAATTGACTACAGCCATTCCATCATCACTTGCGGCAATTGTTGTTGTTTCATTTATGGTGGTTGGTTTAAACATCGATACAAATACAGTGGGTGACTTGGCATCTATAGAAGGTGGTTTGCCACAGTTTCATATTCCAGATGTTGCATTTACATTTGAAACTCTAAAAATTATTTTTCCATATGCCTTTGTTCTAGCGGCAATTGGTTTAATTGAATCCCTGCTTACTTTGACTCTTATTGATGAAGTAACCAATACACGTGGACGCGGCAATCGTGAATGTGTAGGTCAGGGTATTGCAAATACAGCTACGGGGTTTTTCGGCGGTATGGGTGGCTGTGCAATGATTGGCCAAAGCATGATTAATATAAGTTCTGGTGGTCATCAGCGTTTATCAGGCGTTTCTGCCGCATTATTCCTTCTTGCTTTTATCCTGTTTACTTCAAGCTTAATTGAACAAATACCGATGGCTGCACTGGTGGGTGTTATGTTCATTGTTGTTATCGGAACGTTTGAATGGTCGAGTCTTCGTATCTTCGGTAAAATACCAAAACATGATGCATTCGTATTAGTTTTAGTTTCCGGTGTTACCGTTGCAACAGATTTGGCTATGGCGGTAGTGGTTGGTGTTATTGTTGCGGCTCTAGTTTTTGCATGGGAACATGCAAAACACATTAATGTAACTTCAGTTATTGATGAAAATGGCTCAAAAGTTTATGAGCTTAATGGCCCATTATTCTTTGGATCTGTAAAAAACTTTCGCGAGCTATTTGTGCCAGAAAATGATCCTGATGATGTCATTATAGAATTTCAAAATTCTCGCGTAACTGATCACTCAGCTATAGAAGCGATAGACCAACTAGCAGAGCGTTATATAAAAGCCGGTAAGACTTTGCATTTGCGCCATCTATCTGAGGAGTGTAAGCAGCTACTGGATAAGGCTGGAGATTTGGTTGAGGTTAATCGAATGGAAGATCCAAACTATCACGTTGCGGACGATAAGTTATCGTAAATAGTTGTATTAATATTCAAAAAAACCCAGCTTGTGCTGGGTTTTTTTTTGGACTTAATATGTGGAAGGTATATGAGCCTGTATGTCTTTTACAGTATGTCGTACCAGATTTTTATCAATGGCGGATACTACAAATTTATTTGTTTCATGTCCTAAGTTTTTTCTAAGGTCACCGAGGAATTTAGGTGGGGACATTAAAATTAGCTTTTTAAATTCACCTTTATTACGCGCTGAGTTTAAATGTTGCCCAAGAGACCGTGCAAAAACGGTTCTATCATTATCACCGTGTGTGTCATCTGTGCTGGTAAGCATGGATTGCCTACCTTCTTTTTGCTGGCTACCAGTAAGCTGGCTCTTATGACTTCTACTGGTACTATGTGTAAAACCTTTGAGCTCCTTTAGTGTTTTTTTTGATTCTGTAGTTTCAACTTCAAAAATTTTTGCACGGCTGCTTTCTGCGACTACGACCCATGTTTTAGACATTTATAAACTCCTACAGTTGATTGAACACGGTAAGGCACTTTAATAATGGAGGTGTAAATACCTTCATATGTTACCGATGTGAATGAATACTATAACCATTACCTCGAAATTAGACTTATTGGGTTAATGACTATATATGTCGCATGTCACTGTTTGGTAATTCAAATTGTTTATAGTTTTAATTACTTTATTTGATAAGCATAGGAGTAATGCTTTATGCACGAGTTAATACTACTTTTAAAAGTATATGTTTTCTATAAGTTAATGATATTACAGTCAAAATCACTTTGGCATATTACAAGATTAGCGGATTGCAATTAGGTAATATTCTGTTATGTTGTTAAATTAGAAATAAGTGAATTAGACGAATGGTAGCAAGGCTTTCATGACCGAATCTGTTGATGTATCAGAAGAAATTTTATCAAAAACAACTTGCCCATACTGTGGTGTAGGCTGTGGTGTTATTGTTAGTCGTGGTAAGCAGGGTGAATATAAAGTCCGAGGTAATCCAGATCATCCAGCAAATATGGGTCGTATTTGTTCGAAGGGAGCAGCACTTTCGGAGACGCTGGATGATGAGGGGAGAATGCTACACCCGCAAATTAATGGTATTCAATCTACCTGGAGCGATGTATTTGCTCTCATGAGCAAACGTTTTAAGAGTATTATTAATAAACACGGCCGTGATTCAGTAGCCATGTACGTTTCCGGTCAGCTATTAACTGAAGATTATTATGTCGCCAATAAATTTATGAAGGGATTTATTGGTAATGCCAATATCGATACAAATTCACGACTTTGTATGTCATCTGTGGTTGCTGCACAAAAGAGGGCATTTGGTTCTGATTCCGTTCCCTGTTCCTATGAAGATATTGACCGTACGAATTTGATTGTACTGGTTGGTTCAAACACAGCCTGGTGTCATCCCGTTATTTATCAACGTATACGCCAGGCTCAGATTACTAATCCTAATTTAGATGTCGTAGTTATCGATCCACGAAAAACATCGACGTGTGATATTTCGTGTATGCATCTGGCTATTTCCCCGGGAACGGACTCATTACTTTTTAATGGATTGTTAATCTATCTAAATGACAAAGGTGAAATAAATAAACCATTTGTTGATAACTGTGTAGAAGGTGCAGATGCTGCGTTAGAGGCTGCCTATGAATCATCAGCTGAAATGCTTAGCGTAGCTAAAAAATGTGGTCTTGAACTCGATGAACTAGAACGATTTTATGCATTGTTTGCACGAAAGGAAAAAGTTCTCACCTTATATTCTCAAGGGATAAATCAGAGTAGTTCAGGTACAGACAAAGTAAATTCAATCATTAACTGTCACCTTTTGTCTGGGCGAATAGGTCGCCCAGGCATGGGGCCGTTTTCACTTACGGGTCAACCTAATGCAATGGGTGGACGTGAAGTCGGTGGCTTAGCGAATCAGTTAGCGGCACACATGGATCTTGAAAATGAAGAACATCGCTCTTTAGTTCAACAGCATTGGCAGTCACCATATATTGCCAGTCATGCAGGGTATAAGGCTGTAGACTTATTTGAAGCGATTTTAGATGACAAGGTTAAAGCGCTTTGGGTCATTGGTACTAATCCTGCCGTGAGCATGCCTAACAATAGCCGAGTTAAAGAAGCATTGTCACATTGTGAATTTTTGATAGTGCAAGACTGCATGCAAAACACAGATACTACTGATCTCGCGCACGTATTATTACCAGCACAAACCTGGGGAGAGCGAAATGGTATGGTAACGAATTCTGAAAGATGCATTTCTCGTCAACGCGCCTTTCGTGAATCACCGGGTACTGCGATGGCAGACTGGAAAATCATTTCAAAATTCGCACAAAAAATGGGGCACTATAAGGAATTTGATTATACGTCACCACGAGATATTTTTAATGAATACGCAGCCTTAAGCGGCAAGGAAAATAATGGCTCACGTGATTTTGATATTTCAGCCTGTGCGAATCTTGATGAAAAAGCGTATGAGTCATTTGTGCCGTCACAGTGGCCTATTACATTTAAAAATCCAGTAGGAACAACTCGGCTTTTTCAAGATGGAAAATTTTTTACGCCTTCAGGCAAGGCGCAAATGATTGCAATTACACCAAGGGCAGCAGTAAACCCTACGACTGATGAATATCCATTGTTATTAAATACAGGGCGTATTCGAGATCAGTGGCACACAATGACGCGTACAGGAAAATCACCGACCTTAACAACTCATTTTTCAGAGGCATTTGTTCATCTGCATCCTGATGATGCAAAAAAATATAGTATCGTTGATGACGATTTAGTGTGTGTAGCTAGTCTATGGGGTGAAATAACAGTGCGCGCTATAATCACAGAAGATGTACCTATAGGTATGTTATTTTCACCAATACATTGGAATGAACAATATGCTTCCAATGCATTAGTAGACTCGCTTGTAAGTCCGGCCTGTGACCCTATCTCTGGTCAACCAGAGTTTAAACATACGCCAGTATCTATCAGACAAGTGCAAAAAGCATGGTATGGTTTTTTGTTATCAAGACGTCAATTAGATTTATCAGCGCAGGACTACTGGAATTTAAATAAAGGTAATGGCCTATGGCGTTACGAAATAGCGGGTAATGAAACTCCCAAGGTATGGTCCGATAACGCGCGTAACTTACTTTGTGCAAACGAAGATAACGTTTCCTGGATGGAGTATTTTGACCAGTCAGCACAAACCTACCGTGCGGCACGATTGGTGGGTGATAATTTAGAAAGTTGTATTTTTATCAGTCCAAATCCGCATTTACCAAGTCGCGACTGGTTAATGGCTTTATTCAAGAAAGCTACCTTAGCAGATAAAGACAAAATGTTTTTATTGTCTGGACGATCGAATGATGCATCTGAAGATGCTGGTGTAAATATTTGTGCTTGTTTCGGTGTAGGTAAAAATACTATAGTAAGAATGATTAATGAAATGAATATCAATTCAGTGGAGGAAATTGGTAAATCATTAAAAGCAGGGACTAATTGTGGTTCATGTATACCGGAGTTAACGGCTTTACTAAATAATGTAAATAATAAAACGACGTTAGAAAAGTGGTGAAGTATTGATGAAAACGCTATTGCTTGCTAGACATGCAAAGTCAGACTGGGGTGATAAAAATTTTAGTGATTTTGATCGTCCATTGAATAATCTTGGTAAATTGGATGCACCTAAAATGGCTCTTTATTTACAGCAATGTGGCTATCTAATTCATCAAATCATTAGTAGTGATGCTGCTCGTGCATTAGAAACGGCAGAGGAATATAAAAACTGTTTAACACCAGAGAAAAATCTGATTACCCATCATGATTTATATCTGGCATCTGCAGATACAATTGTTGATATTGTTTCTAAAATTTCGCCATCTCATAATTCTGTGATGATTATTGGACATAATCCAGGAATGTCTGAAGCGCTGAATTACCTTTGCAAGGAAAAGTTTAATGATATGTCATCATGCGGTGTGGGTATTGTTCAGTTTGAAGTGTCAAACTGGCAAGATATTGCAGAGGGTAGTGGTGATGTATTGGGTTTTGAAAGTCCTAAAACGATAAAGAACCGGATTGATAGGTAAAATTATATTTCTATTCTCTGCTTTCGTATACAGCCATTATTGCTTTTAGTTCTTTTGTGAGAGTTATTTTTTCCGTTTCACTAAACTCTTCTAGTCCTTCAATATTATTACCAGCTTCAAGTGTGACTATTATAGCATTAACAGAATTGCAGCCCATTGCGCATATCATTTCAACTGCTTGAGTTAATTTTTGCTCATTCATTTTAACTGCTAACCCTGTCTATCTATTCGGCTTTTTCAGCTTGTTTATTATTATGCTGCAACCAGTTCTGAAATGTTGGGTATTTTAAATACTGCTTTTCACTTACATAGCGCAGTACTTTGCTTAATCTATATAAGCGAACAACTGATTCAATCCGTATTATTTCTTTGCCATCTGTATCAAAAAATACCAGTGAAGGAGCAAAGGTTAGATCAAGTTCTTTTGCCCATTGTTTGGCCGTTGTCTTGTTGCCTGCTGGGGTAATGACGGTTGCATCACTATGAGTATTAATCTGTACTATGTCGAGATCATGCAGTTGATTAACAACTTCTGGTTGATTAATGGTGTCGCCGTGTAACACGTCACAGGCATGACAGCGTGGATGTTCAAAAGATACAAGCAGTGGTTTGGTTTTTTTATAGCGATTCAGGTCAAGCGAATCCTGTATAAAGAGTTCATTTTCATTGAGTTCTTCAAGACCGTAGCTAAGTGCGGATTCTGCACGCGATAAATAATCTCTATATGATTCTCGCATGTAATGAGCGTCAGCCACATATTCAAGTGCTGCACGGAATTGATATTTTGGCCTGAAGCCTGGAAGTTTCAATGCAAGCTGACCACTCGTAGTATAGAACAGCAGGGTTGGCGTGAAGTTCATACGACGATGAGATGCATATGTCTTTTCAGTCCATTTGCGATAATTAAAATCAGTAACGGTTCGTGCACCACGCACATCAATCGAAATAACATTAAAGTGCTTCTTCGTATAGTCTCTTATACTCGGGTCACCCCAGGTTCCTTCGAGTAAAGCTTTACAGTATGCGCAGTCTTTTCTGCCAAAATATATAATCATTCCTTGCTTGTTATCTTTTCTGGCCTCCTCAAGGCTGTCATTTAAGTCAAGAAAGCTAAGGCTAAACCAGTCAGGCACATCAAGTGACTCGGTTAAAGGAGAATCATTAAACAGGAGGGGATCTTTATCTTTAGCTGCAAAGCTTAGTCCTATGGATAAGCAAAGAATTATTGTAATTAGCTGAATACGTAAATATATCTTCATATTATATAGGTGCAGTGATGGTCAGTTTTTTCTTGAATATTCGTAATAATAACGAGTTTAAAAGCCAATGTCTTTGATCTAGATAGGTTAACTACTTTTATGTGCCTGTTGCATATAATCATGGCTACGCATTTCTAGTAGGCGACTCACGGTACGTTTAAACTCAAAATTCAGCTGTTTACCAACGTACAGTTCTTCAGGCTGGCCATCAGCACCAGCAAGCAGGTTAACATTACGATCATAAAACTCATCGATCATGTTGATAAAACGTTTGGCCTTATCGTTATGAGTATCATCCATTTTTGGGATATTACTGACTAAAACCGTATGATATTGACGCGCTATTTCTATATAGTCTGCTGAACCACGTTGATCTCCACAAATTACCGCAAAATCTATCCATATAATATCATTGGCATGAATTACACATTCAATATATCGATAATTGATATGTACCTTATACATTCGTTGAGCTGGAGATGTGCTTAGTTCAAGCAATCGATTCTCTAATATTGCATCTGTGTTCCTGTCTGTTATGTACCAGGTATCTGCTTTTTCCAATAAACGAAGACGATGATCTATATCGCCATTCAATTCAATGGTGGTCATGTGTTTATTTATAAGGTTGATTGCAGGTAAAAATCGTTCACGTTGTAAGCCGTTTTTATATAAATTGTCAGGGGGTAAATTTGAGGTAGCGACGACGGTGATGCCTTCTTCAAAAAGGGTGTTTAGTAAACCATAAAGTAGCATTGCATCGGTAATATCAGAGACGTGAAATTCATCAAGGCAGAGTAATTTGTAGCGTGAAGCAAATGAGCGAGCGATGTGCTGAAGTGGTTTTTTTTGATTTTTTAACAAGCTTAGCTGGTCATGAACAGCCTGCATGAAGTGGTGAAAATGCAGTCTGAGCTTTTGGCTTTTTAATTCATGTTCGTTGTTCAAGGTGTCAAAAAACATATCCATCAGCCAGGTTTTTCCACGTCCTACATCACCCCAAAGGTAAATTCCACGTGGTGGTTTTGGTACAGTTTTAAAAAATGATTTTATTTTATATTGAAGGGTGAGGGTTTGAGCCTGAAATAACTCAAGTTCTTGCTGCAGTTTTGCTAATTCCTTAACGGCTAATTCTTGTGCAGGGTCGCGATCATAGTGCTTTAGCTGGAGCTGACGACTGTATTCATCAAAGATGCGCATAAATAATATTTATAGCCTTTAAATATTTAAATAACAATATGATAGCGTCATAAGTTAATGTTAATTATATCATGTTCCATGACTTACTATCGGTGATGCTTATCGCGATATCCAGTTTTGATTATGACGCATGCAGAGGATAATTACAGGAAAATTGAGCAAATATAATGATCTACTAAAAATTAATGATAAGTCATTGCTAGGGATTTCTCTTTGGTTTCTCTAAATATCATTGATAACTAACACAAGTCATTGAGAAACATATGGAATTTTGCTAATATTCATCACGTTTAAAGTGTCTCCTAAATCCTATCTATAAGGTTCAAATTAACTCAATGACACGCTATATATTTATCACCGGTGGTGTAGTTTCCTCTCTTGGGAAAGGCATCGCTGCTGCTTCCCTAGGCGCCATTTTAGAAGCGCGCGGCCTTACTGTTAAAATGCTTAAGCTTGACCCATACATAAATGTTGACCCAGGCACTATGAGCCCTTTTCAGCACGGGGAAGTATTTGTAACAGACGACGGAGCAGAGACTGACCTTGACCTTGGTCATTACGAGCGCTTTGTAAATTCTCGTACATCACAGGCTAGCAACTTTACTTCGGGTCGTATTTACGAAACGGTTATTCGTAAAGAACGCCGTGGTGAATATCTCGGTGGTACGGTACAGGTTATCCCGCACATTACTGATGAGATTAAGCGCAGCGTTATTGAAGGTGCAAAAGGTGCTGATATTGCGATGGTAGAAATCGGTGGTACGGTTGGTGATATTGAGTCACTGCCGTTCCTTGAAGCGATTCGTCAAATGGGTGTGGAACTGGGGCACGATAGAGCCTTATTTATGCACCTCACCTTGGTTCCTTACATTCGCTCTGCGGGTGAAGTAAAAACCAAACCGACTCAGCACTCGGTTAAAGAGCTACGCTCTATTGGTATACAGCCAGATATATTGCTTTGTCGTTCTGAAGAGTATTTACCGATAGAAGAACGTCGTAAAATTTCACTCTTCACTAATGTTGAAGAAAAGGCTGTAATCTCGGCAAAAGATCTGGATCATATCTATAAGATTCCACAGTGGCTACATGATCAGGGGCTAGATAATATTGTTGCTGATAAACTACGTCTTGATTTACCACCCGCAGACTTATCAGATTGGCAGGCAGTCGTACATACTCTGGAAAACCCAGAGTCTGAAGTAACCATTGGTATGGTTGGTAAATACGTTGATCTAACGGAGTCTTATAAATCGTTAAATGAATCGCTGGCTCACGCTGGTATTCAGAATAAAGCCAAAGTTAATATAAAGTACATCGACTCAGAAACTCTGGAAGACGGTGATATGAGTCCGCTATCAATGCTAGATGCTATCCTGGTACCGGGTGGTTTTGGTAAGCGTGGCGTTGAAGGCAAAATTGCTGCAGTTCAATATGCACGTGAAAACAAAATTCCATATTTAGGTATTTGTCTTGGTATGCAGGTAGCGGTAATTGAGTATGCTCGCCATATGGCAGGCTTTACAGATGCGCACAGTACAGAGTTTAATAGCAAAACGACTAATCCGGTTATTGCGTTAATTACTGAGTGGCAAGCCGAGTGTGGTAAAACTGAAACCCGTGATGAAAATTCGGATTTGGGTGGCACCATGCGTCTAGGTGCTCAGCCATGTAATTTACTAAGCGGTTCAAACATCAGTCGTATATATGGCTCAGACACAATTTCAGAGCGTCATCGTCATCGTTATGAATTTAATAATACCTTTCTAGATGCGCTAGAAGCTAAAGGCCTGGTTTTTTCAGGTCGCTCGGTAGATGGCAATTTGGTTGAAGTAGTAGAAATTGCAGATCATCCATGGTTTGTGGCTTGCCAGTTCCATCCTGAATTTACCTCAACACCACGTAAAGGCCATCCTTTATTCACAGACTTTATAAAAGCGGCATGTACACATCGTGATGCTAGTCATATATCAGAAGGCGTTGCCTAATGGAATTTAATGGCATTAAAGCCGGTTTGGATCAGCCATTTTTCCTATTCGCTGGCCCATGCGTTATTGAGTCAGAAAAGATGGCACTGCAAACGGCAGAACAACTTAAGGAAATCACGACTAAACTCGGTATTCCTTTTGTGTATAAGTCATCTTTCGATAAAGCTAATCGCTCATCGATGGAAAGCTTCCGTGGTCTAGGCATGGAAGAGGGCTTGCGTATTCTGCAAAAAGTGAAAGACGAGCTTAACGTTGCAGTCATAACCGATGTGCATGAAGACACGCCCATGGATGAAGTGGCTGATGTAGTAGATGTACTGCAAACACCGGCATTTCTATGTCGCCAAACTAATTTTATTCTGAAAGTCGCTGCAGCTGGTAAACCGGTGAATATCAAAAAGGGGCAGTTTATGGCGCCCTGGGATATGAAAAATGTAGTCGATAAAGCTCGTACAACGGGTAATGAACAGTTAATGGTTTGTGATCGTGGCGTGTCTTTTGGATACAATAATCTGGTTTCTGATATGCGCGCCTTAGCCGTTATGCGCGAAACAGGTTGTCCAGTTGTCTTTGATGCAACGCATTCGGTACAGCTACCCGGTGGTCAGGGCTCCTGCTCTGGTGGGCAGCGTGAACATGTACCAGTATTAGCCAGAGCAGCAGTAGCTGCGGGTATTTCTGGCTTATTTATGGAAACCCACCCTGATCCCGCGAAAGCATTAAGTGATGGCCCTAATGCTTGGCCGCTTGGTAAAATGGAAGCCTTATTGGCGCGTTTAAAAGATATTGACCATTTGGTGAAGTCTTCACCGTTTGAAGAAACACTACTGTAATGATGCAGTTAAATGATTATTCAGGTGTTGTAAAACGTCTGTAACAACCTTGTTTTATAGTTATAAGTGAAATTAAGAAGTAAGTATAAATACTTGAAAGTATTGAGGAAAACATGTCAAAAATTAAGCAAATAATTGCTCGTGAAATTCTGGACTCTCGTGGTAACCCTACCGTTGAAGCAGATGTTATTTTAGAAAGCGGTATCCGTGGACGAGCGGCTGTACCGTCTGGTGCGTCAACAGGTGCACGTGAAGCTATCGAACTACGTGATGGTGATAAAGCACGTTACATGGGTAAGGGTGTATTAAAAGCAGTTGCCAATGTAAACGGCGTAATTAAAGACGCATTAGTAGGTACAGACTGCAGAGAGCAGCAGTCTATCGATGACATCATGCTTAAGCTTGATGGTACACACAACAAAGAAAATCTGGGTGCTAATGCTTTACTAGCTGTTTCTTTGGCATCTGCACATGCAGCAGCAGCGTTTGAAAAGAAAGATTTATTTGATTACCTGGGTAATGGTACGTACAAATTACCTGTGCCTATGATGAACATTATTAACGGTGGCTCACACGCAGACAACAGCGTTGACCTACAGGAATTTATGATTTTACCTGTTGGCGCGCCATCATTCAGCGAAGCTCTGCGATATGGTACAGAGGTATTTCACACGCTCAAGTCAGTATTATCTGCTCGTGGTATGAATACAGCGGTGGGTGATGAAGGTGGTTTTGCTCCTGACTTGTCATCTAACGAAGAAGCGATTGAAGTTATTTTGGAAGCAATCGAAAAGGCAGGCTATGTACCAGGTAAAGATATTTACTTAGGCTTAGATGTAGCAAGCTCTGAGTTCTATGAAAATGGTGAATACAATTTAGCATCTGAAGGCCGTAAGCTGTCAGCTGAAGGCATGATTGACTACTTAGCCGCATGGGTAGACAAATATCCAATCATCACTATTGAAGATGGTCTGGATGAAGCCGACTGGGACGGTTGGAAGAAACTGACTGAACGTTTAGGTGACAAGGTGCAGTTGGTTGGTGATGATTTATTTGTAACTAATACAAGTATCTTCAAAGAAGGTATTGATAAAAATATTGCGAATTCAATCCTTATTAAATTTAACCAGATCGGTACATTGAGTGAAACACTTAATGCAATCAATATGGCGCATGATTCGGGATATACAGCGGTTGTGTCTCATCGTTCAGGTGAAACAGAAGACAGTACTATCGCAGACCTTTGTGTAGCAACCGCAACAGGGCAAATTAAAACAGGCTCATTGTCTCGCTCTGATCGTGTAGCTAAATATAATCAGTTACTACGAATTGAAGAAACTTTAGGTGATAAAGCGGTTTACGCAGGTAAGTCCGCATTTAAACACCTTAGCTAAGCCTGCATTGCATTCAGGTAAGCGCTGAGTGAAATGGATAATCACACTACTCACCGTTTTGTTTCTGCTACTGCAGTACAAACTGTGGGTGGGTGACGGCGGCGTACCTGAAGTACTGCATCTTGAACAGGAAGTAGCAAAAGAAATACAGCACAAACAACAGCTAGAAGAGCGCAATGCTGCTTTAGCCGCTGAAGTAAAAGACCTTAAGCAAGGTTTAGACGCTATCGAAGAACGTGCCCGCAGTGAAATGGGAATGGTTCGAAAGGATGAGCAGTTTTATCAAATTCTTAAATCTTCTAAAACATCTACAAGTCCAAACTAATGTCTAAATCATCCGACTCAGAAAAACGAGAATCTCAATACTGGGCCATTATTCCTGCGGCAGGTGTGGGTAAGCGTATGCAAGCCGATCGACCCAAGCAGTACTTAGACTTGCACGGTAAAACAGTTATCGAACACACGCTCAATCGCTTGTTATCGATGAGTGAAATTGCAGGTGTTGTTTTATCCATAAGTGAGGGAGATGAATATTGGGCAGATTTAAATTACCAGGCATCAAAGCCAATGCTAATAGCAGAAGGCGGAAGAGAGCGATCTGATTCCGTACTCAATGCATTGTATGCGTTAAATCAAGCAGTGGATAATTCAGAAAGTATTTTTGCACTAGTACACGATGCAGCACGTCCATGTGTACGTAAAGAAGATATCAAAAAACTGATAGACCAGTGTAGTGATGAAAATGGTGGGCTATTAGCTTTAGCAGTACGAGACACTATGAAACGTGCAGATAATGTGGGTAGCGTAATTAATACCGTCGATAGGAATAATCTTTGGCATGCGCTCACGCCACAAATGTTTCGTCTCGATTTGTTAATTAGTGCGCTACAAAATGCAGAAGAAAAAAAACTAGTCATAACAGACGATGCATCATCAATGGAGCTTGTCGGTTACAAGCCTAAGCTAATCGAAGCCCACGAAGACAATATAAAAATAACACGCGCGTTTGATCTTACATTGACCAAGTTATATCTCAGTGAACAAAATAATTAACAATCTACATTTTATTCTTATTTTGAAAGTATATTTCCACAACATTAATATCTATATTTAGCTTCTCATTAATGGAGGTGATCTGAGTTAGATTGCAATTTTAGCGAATACTATTAGAGCTGTGTATTAATTTTTATTGCTCTATAAGCTTTAAAGGCTATAAAAAACTTGTGAGCATTAAACCCAAGTTTTCTTTATTTTTATCTAACTAAATACTTAAATATGGTGATTATACTTTGAAATCTGATCCTGCCAGTAATCCACTGGATAAACTACCACCCATTCTTAAAAAGAACTTACGTCGTAACCTTTGCGTCTGTAATGAAGTGCTTAAGATAGATATTATTAATGCCATTGTCGATGGGGCTACAACTGTGGAAGAAGTTAGACGACAAACTTACGCGACTATGGGAAGCGGTTGTTGTGTACAACAGGTTAAGCGTTTATTGGAGTGTCTTTGTGTTCAAGATAGTGGGGATTAATTTTCTTCTATTAAGATCACTATATAAATATAGGCTTAAGTGGTTTATGAAGTACGCTACTATTAGTTTTTTAAAGATTCATGCCCTTAATTGACCAGCAGCTTCCGCCTTCAACTACTGCAGGGTGATGACGGTGAATATTCTTTTCTACCGACTCTAATTTTTCATTATCTACATCAACCATTAGTAGCAATTCATTATGGCTTAATGCATCCGCAAACTGATTTAAATGTACATCGGGTATATGTTGCGCAAAATAATTACCGACCGTAAAACTTATTACCATTAGAATGGCACATATTACTGCTAGTGTATAATTTGTGGTGAGAAATGAAATAAAGCATACAACTAGCAAAATAAAGAAAAAAATCAGGTTTCCATTCCATGCTATATTTTCGATTTTCAGTGTTTTATCATGCGCTTGATTTTTGGTTGAGGACGGCAGCTCACCTAAAGGATAATTATGTTCTGCATAGGCGTGTATCTGTTGCTTGTTTATGCCCAAACTATTGAGTTCTTTAACAACGTCTTTTGCTAACTGCTGGTTAGGTAATAAAAAATGTAGCCTTCGAAACATATGAATCTCCATTGGAGTGCATAATTGCAGTTGAATCTGGAAGCATAGGGTGTTTTTTATGATTGTTCTTTTCTCTGCTTCGTTAACAGAAATTTAGTTACATGAATGTTTATGGTGCTTGTCTTGTTATCAATTAGGTTGGACCTAAAAGCTCTATACCTACACTCTGTACTTTTGAGTATTTTAGTCAAGTGTTTGCTGATCGTATTATTTTATGTCCATGCATTGCTAATAACTATAAGTAATTGGCTTTTTTAAATATACAAGGCATAAAAAAAGCCAGCGTAGTGCTGGCTTTTTTTATGTGAGTATTAAAAACAGTTTTACTTGTTTTCTTTACGCTCTTTAGCTTCTTTAATAACTTCTTCCGCAACGTTCTTTGGACAAGGGTTATAGTGTGAGAACTCCATAGAGAACTGACCACGACCTGAAGTCATTGTACGTAAGTCACCGATGTAACCAAACATTTCGCTTAGTGGGCAATCAGCTTTAATACGTACACCTGTTGGACCAGCTTCCTGCCCCTGAATCATTGCACGGCGACGATTTAAGTCACCAATAACATCACCAACGTGATCTTCTGGTGTGAAAACGTCAACCTTCATGATTGGCTCAATTAACTGTGGGCCAGCCTTAGCAATAGACTGACGGTAAGCGCCTTTAGCTGCAATTTCGAATGCAACAGCAGAGGAGTCAACCGCGTGGAAAGAACCGTCCATAAGAGTGAACTTAACGTCAAGTAATGGGTACTCAGCTAATACGCCTTTGTCCATCATACTTGAGAAGCCTTTCTCAACAGCAGGCCAGAATTCACGAGGAACGTTACCGCCGGTAACTTTAGATTCAAATTCAAAACCTGAGTTTGGCTCACCTGGTTCGATGATGTAGTCGATCTTACCGAACTGACCAGAACCACCAGACTGTTTCTTATGTGTGTAGCTATCTTCACATGTTTGTGTAATCGTTTCACGGTAAGCAACCTGTGGCTTACCAACTGTAACGTCTACACCGTGGGTACGCTTAAGGATATCAATCTTGATATCAAGGTGAAGCTCACCCATACCACGTAAAATTGTTTCACCTGATTCTTCATCTGTATTAACGTAGAAAGAAGGATCTTCTGCAACCATCTTAGATAGAGCCAAGCCCATCTTCTCAGAACCACCTTTATCATTAGGTGAGATCGCGATAGAAATAACGGGATCAGGGAAAACCATTGGCTCAAGTGTTGCAGGATTCTTTTCATCAGCCAGTGTGTGACCCGTTTGAACATTCTTCAAACCAACGAATGCAACGAT
>Ga0316204_10004512_pt1 | contig 24850 bp, 24 predicted proteins | sample 6monrhotite_MG_2_FD_205661 | JGI IMG/M metagenome (GOLD analysis project Ga0316204, IMG submission 205661) | Microbial mat bacterial communities from mineral coupon in-situ incubated in ocean water Damariscotta River, Maine, United States -... | ecosystem: Environmental > Aquatic > Marine >... | reverse complement strand
GATCTAGCTCTTCAGCAATTTCTTCGCTAGGTTGCTGTACTTCGATATCTTCAATAGCAGCATCAACTTCTGCTGCTGCATCTAAGTCTTCGGCCACTTCGTCTGTATTGATACCTAAAGATTGTAAGCTTTGTCTAGCGACATCAAGGATAGCTTCAGGTTGGCCCCAACTACCCATTAAAGATTCCATATAATATTCTAAGCTGCTTATGGCATCAGCTAAGTTATTCATATCATTAAGAGAAGGAGGGATCGTTTCATTAATAAGTTTAGTACGAATATAGTTATTCGTCAGAGCCAATAAATTTGCAGAATCTTGCAATGATAAAATCATTAAACTGCCTTGAATTTGCTCAAGTAGTGCAGGTGTAGGTTTTAAATCATCACGCGCTTCATTGTCTTGACTAAATACCGTTAATGCTTCTTTAACTTTCGATAAATTAATTTTTGCTTCATCTAACACAGTGCTCATTAATTTTTGTTGTTCTGCACCCTGTAATTGCTCTAGAGCAGCATCACCCGCATCAATACCTTCTTCAACAACAATAGAGGATGCTGCTTTAGCAGAAGAAACTTCGCTTAGTGAGTTTTCTACAGCAATCATCGCTGCTGCAACATTCATTAACTCTTGTTCCTGATCTTGAATTTTACCTGTAACAATGTCGCCGATCACTTGTGCTTGTTTAACTACCGCTTCTCGCTGCACACCTAAATTCAGCATCGCTAGCGTATCAGCCATTTGAGTTAAAGATGCCTGAACATTTTCAAGTATAGACATATCTTTATCATCAGATCTTACAAAGACATCTAGGTTATCTTTAACTCTGTTAATATCTTCCAGTATAACGGAAGAGACTGTATCCATTAACGCGGCATTCGGTGCAGTGAGATCTGCTCGTGCTTGTTCGACCGCTTGAGTATCCGGCATGATCTCTGCAAGATTGAAGGCATCTTTTATTTCTTTAGTAACATCACCAGCCGTTGTTGACGAAGCAACATAGTAAAGTAAATTTTTCTCTAGCTCAGCGGGAGGGACTTCCTCTAAAGCAAAAGCACCTTCATCGATAATTTTTTTAATCTGCCTATCAACGTGGCCCATTAACATTTTTACGGCAACACTATTCTCAACACCATCATCTTTAAGGCTTTCTACTAAACCATTCGCTATCCAAAAAACTCTGCGTGCTTCATCAGACTCAGCTGCGTTACTTAACTCACTAATAACATCCGATATTTTTTGTAAACCTTCTTTCGGGTTAGCATTTTTAAACCACGACAATAAACCAAGATGAAAATTATGGCGCAACTTGCGAGCTAAAGCGGGTAACCCACCTTCTTCAGTATTCGTTATTTCAGACAAAGGCGCATTCACACTGAGGTCTGGTGTAAATAGTGCGCCTTCACTTAAAAGAGGTTGATTACGTGAAGCACGTATATCATTTAACAGCGGTAATAAAACAACCGGCATATCTGGATTGCCAGCTAATAAATGATCAAGATAATCCGGTATTTGTAAGATGCCACGCATCAATGTTTCATAGGAGTCATCTTTATTATTGACTTCATCATCAAAAATAGCTTGAGATAATTTTTCCATCTCTTCTATGGCAAGTGCTGCGCCATAGAGCTCAACCATTTGTAAGGTGCCATGAATTTGATGTAAATAATTAATACAGAATCGCATTTGCGACTCGTCAGCAGTATCTTCTACATAGGCTTCAAGTGAAACTTGGGCCTGCTTTAAAGTCTCATCTATTTCTGACTTAACCCACTTTAAAGTATTTGTATCAATAGTACTCATGCATGATACCTCTTGCTAGAAGTATCACTAAGAGAGTTATTTTTTTGAAAGGCTAAGACGCCTGGAAATTGCATTGAGTCTAAATCCGGATGTTGCCAGCTTGTTATCTCACCCGCTCCTAAAATAAGCAACCCTCCAGGAACCAAGTGTTTTGCAAGCTGCTCTAAAATTTCTATACGCGTTTCACGTTGAAAATATATTAAAACATTTTGGCAAATAATAATTTCCATTTTACCAACAGATGATTTTTCAATTTCAACCAAGTTAAGACGGTTAAAACAAATCCTCTTGCGTAAAGAATTTTTAACCGTGAAATGATCATCACCAATATTATCTAGATAATCACTCATATATTTTTCTGGCACATTACTAAATCTATTTTTATGATACGTGGCTTTTTTACCGATAGCTAAAGCATCATGACTAATATCAGATGCGGTAACAGCCAAATAGCTTTTCGCATTTTTATTCGTCATATATTTATCGATATACATCATTAAGCTATAAGGTTCTTCACCTGTTGCACAACCGACACTCCATAATCGAATTTTCGGCTGTGTTTTTCTATAATCTAATTTATCAAGGTATGTTTGTTGTATAAAAGAAAGAGCTTGTGTATCTCTAAAGAAACGCGTCTCATGAACCGTTAATCGATCAACTAACGTTTCCCACTCTACTTTCCCAGCTTTACCATGCGTTACATAAGCAAAGTATCGTTTATATTCACTAATACCTAATTCTTGCATTCGAATAGAAAGTTTCGATAACAAAAAACTTTTACGCAATTCGGGTAATGTAATTCCCGTACGCTCTTTGAGTAAATTAATCCACAAAGAATACTCCACATCCGACATTGGCATGAGCTCATTTAAACGCCAATGCGGTTGCTGAGATTTATTATTTTGTGCCGGAATCACAAACAGCTTCTCTTATCTTTACTGCTTAATTAAACAAACAGTTTATAAACGGAAACCATCAACAGAATGACGTAGCTCATTCGCTAATTCTGCTAAGTTACCGATTGATGCCGCTGTTTCATTTGTACCCGCGGATGTTTGCGTCGTGATTTCCTGGATTACGTTCATCGTGTCTGAAATATTAATCGCCGCACTTGCTTGCTGTTTTGCAGAGTCTGAAATGGTTCGAATCAGCTCAGCTAAATGGGTTGATACACTTTCGATTTCTTCCAGTGATTGACCCGCATCCTGTGCTAGTTGTGCACCCGATACTACCTCTGAAGTACTTTGTTCCATTGAAGCCACCGCTTCATTGGTATCGGTTTGTATAGCTTTTACAAGTGCTTCGATTTGTCGTGTTGCATCAGCTGAACGTTCCGCAAGTCGTTGTACCTCATCGGCAACAACCGCAAAACCACGTCCGGCTTCACCAGCCATCGCAGCCTGTATTGCCGCGTTTAATGCCAGAATATTGGTTTGTTCTGCGATGTCATTGATAAGCTCAACGATATCACCGATTTCTTGAGACGACTCACCCAAACGTTTAATCCGTTTAGAGGTTTCCTGAATTTGCTCACGAATCGTGTCCATACCATTAATGGTTTTTTGTACCGCGTCCGCGCCCTTATTCGCGATGTTTACCGACTTATCGGCTTCATCTGCAAGCTCGCCGGCATGGTTAGATACCGCTTCAATGGATACCGCCATTTCGTTGATAGCTGCACTGGCACCGGTAATTTGTTGCGCTTGATGATCACTCGCCTCAGCAAGGTGAATCGCTGTTGCCTGTGTTTGTTGTGCAGCTGATGATACTTGTTGTGTCGTATCATTAATCGACGTTACCAGAGAACGTAATGCGTCGATGGTGTAGTTGATCGAATCTGCGATAGCACCCGTGATGTCTTCTGTTACTGTTGCACTTACGGTTAAATCTCCGTCAGCCAAGTCACCCATTTCATCAAGTAAACGTAAAATCGCTTCCTGGTTACGGGTATTTGTTTCTTGCACTACTGAGCGTGATGATTCTGTTTCACGTAACTGACGACGCGAATCTCGGAAATATAATACACCCAGTAAGACAATCAATATGATGGTGATTAAACCGGTCACGGTTAGAATAAATTGGGTAAAACGACCAGTAATTGATTTTTGATATGAAGTAGAAAGTGCTTCGATTTCGTCAAGTAAAACGCCTGATGATGTAATGACTTTTTCTGCAGCACCAGATACCTGGAACATTTCTGGCGAACGTTCAAGGATAGCGCCCACTTGGCCACGTACAGATCTAAACAGCGTTTGCACTGATTTTAATTTTTCACGTGACTCTGGGTGAGTAATTCGTTTAATGCCAAGACGTCGGTTACCACGCAACATATCCTCAACAACTCGGCCAAATAAAGCGGCATCACGACCGAACCGATCAGCTGCAGTGATCGCTTCTTCACCACCGTCTAATACTCTGTTTACATTACCTGAGATACGTTGGGTTAACATCAACTGGCGGGTTGCGATATAGATCTGATCGGGTGGCGCGCCCTGCTCTGCCATGATCGTTACAACTTCATCCGATACCGCTAATAGATTTGGAATTTGCTCATTGATTGCTGAGATGAGCTCTCGCATATTCGCAACCACTTCTCTACGTTTTAAAATGATGTCGATATTGGTTTTATACTTATTCCAAGCATCCTCTAAACCAACCATCATACCTAGACCTGCAGATTCAGTAATATGATATTGCAGTGTCGCATCAAACGCATCACGATCTCGTTGTAATGGTGGGAAGGCAGTAATATCACCTCGCGTGGCTTGCGAAGCAAATTTTGCAAGCTGCTGAGAGAGTACGCGTTGGTCACCAATTCGAGTGATGAACTCACGATCTTTTGCATCTTGTACAACGATAAAGCTATATGTGACACCCATTACAATAACAGAGATCAATAGCAATACGATTAAATAGACCATTAAGCGTCCAGCACTTATGCCAGCAGAAAGGCCTTGAATATTGAGCTTCATTTTTAACTCCTACCATCAACAATATTTTCTAATTTTCAATACAACTACGGTTTTATCTTTAATTTTTATATGCACTAACCGTAAGTAAAAATTAAGATTATCAATACCTCATATAATCTTAAGACTTTTAATTCTACTTAAGCTGAAACAGCCGCTACCTCTAAAAACTTAGGATCGTTTGCCAAATTATCCATATCAAAAATGCCCCAATGTACGTCACCTTTACGAAACGCGCCTTGCAGGTATTTTTTTAAATTGTTAGAAACCTCAGGGACATTCTGAGTACGCTCTTCTTCAAAAAAATGTCGCATACCAAATATTTCATCAACCATTAAACCAGAGACTAATTCACCTTTTTTAATGAGTATCACACGTGTTTTTCGACCAGATTTAATCACCTGCCCATCAATAAAATCACGCAAATCTAATATAGGCATTAACTTGCCACGAATATTGGCAATGCCCTTAACCCATGACAACGCACTAGGGACACGAGTCATCTCAGGTGATACCAGTATTTCATCAACTTCTTCTAGCTTAGTCAGTAAATTGACCTTACCTAATCTAAATCCCACTCCAGACCACGTCCTACGCACTTCAACTTGTTGCGGCAAACCTAATGCTTTACTTCGACTACGTAATTCAATGTCTTGAAGTAAGTGATATGGATTCGATGCAATTGACATAAACGATTAAGCCTTAACTTTAATTTTTATAAAATCGCAGCAATTTTTTCGAGTAAGAGCGCTTCGTCAACAGGCTTAGTGATGTAATCTTTTGCACCTTGACGTAAGCCCCACATGCGATCCGTTTCTTGATCTTTTGTGGTAACGATAATGATCGGAATATTTTCAGTTTCAGGCGCTTTAGTTAAGGCACGAGTGGCTTGAAAACCATTCATTCCAGGCATCACCACATCCATTAAAACAAGCTGAGGTTGCTTAGCAGTAATCTGCTCAATACCAGCTTCAGCATTATCCGCTGACTCTACTGAATGACCATTTTTTTCAAGAATCGCTTTTAGTACATGGATTTCAGTTGGTGAATCATCCACGATAAATATGTTAGCCATTCACTTTCTCCTACAGAACTTAACTCTATATTGTTATTAATTGTTTTTTTAATGTAAAAAAATACTAGTCCAACACCAATTGTTGGATAGCACTCAATAATTCGTCTTTGGTAAATGGTTTTGTGAGATATTGTTCTGAACCCACAATTCGCCCTCGAGCTCGGTCAAAAAGGCCATCTTTACTCGATAACATAACAACGGGGGTATTTTTAAAGACTTTGTTATTTTTAATTAAAGCAGTCGTTTGATAGCCATCAAGACGAGGCATCATAATATCAACAAAAATAATATCCGGTTTATGATCCGCTATTTTAGACAGCGCTTCAAAACCATCAGTTGCTGTAAAAACTTCACAACCCGCCTTTTTTAATAACGTTTCAGCTGTTCGACGAATCGTCTTACTATCGTCAATCACCATCACTTTCAGATCTTGAAATCCATCACTCATTATTTGTTCTGCCAGCATCCTAATTCACACCTAACCATATGATTTTATAGGCTTTAATATCTCAAGTATAACAATTTGTAGCTATGTCACAGTTTGTTAACTATATTTAACACAGATTTTAACTATATACCATAAGTATTTATAATATATAGGTTATTTCCTTTTTGCCTGTAAAGTAAAAAGCAAATAAATCATAACTTTTGCACAATAAACATACAAATTATCCGCATTTATATTGTTATAAAAACGCAAATACCAGTAAATGACCAATAAAAAATCACTTAATCTCTAATTTTTTATCAACTACCGATTTTTATCGGCACTGATTCAAGCAACTTGAGAAAATATCACCATGACCAATCACTAAACTAACGGTATAGTTCGTTTCAATTTATTATGAAAATAACCGCTCTCCATAAATATAGGTCGTATTAAAAAATTATGTCTCTTAAAATTGGCGTAGTAATGGATCCCATTGGGAATATTAATTTCAAAAAAGACAGTTCTTTAGCTATGTTGCTCGAAGCGCAATCACGTGGTTGGCAGTTATTTTATATGGAGCAAACTGATCTCTACCTCCAGCATGAAGTGGCACGCGCCAAAATGCGCCCACTTAAAGTGTTTAATGACGCTCAACATTGGTTTGAACTCCATGATGATGAAGATCACCCGCTAGACTCGCTTGATGCCATCTTGATGCGCAAAGATCCCCCTTTTGATATGAACTACATATACAGTACATATCTGCTCGAAAAGGCAGAAGATCAAGGCACTCTCATCATTAATAAAGCGCAAAGCTTGAGAGATGCAAACGAAAAACTGTTTACCAATTATTTTCCGCAGTGCATGCCGCCCACTTTAGTGACATCTAATGCTGAACATATAAAAGCGTTTTACCAAGAACATAACGATATTATTCTCAAACCATTAGATGGTATGGGGGGAGCATCCGTTTTTCGCATTAAACAAGGCGACTCAAACCTCAGTGTGATTATTGAAACCTTAACTGAACACCAAACTAAGCTAACCATGGTGCAACGATTCATTCCTGAAATATCACAGGGCGATAAACGTATTCTTTTAATAAATGGGGAAGCGATTCCTTATGCACTAGCACGCATTCCGGCTAAAGGTGAAACCAGAGCCAATCTTGCAGCCGGAGGTGAGGGTATAGGTATCGAACTGACTAAGCGCGATCGTTGGATCTGTGAGCAAGTCGCACCTACTTTAAAGAAAAAAGGACTGATATTTGTTGGTATTGACGTCATTGGTGACTATCTCACTGAAATTAATGTCACCAGCCCAACTTGTATTCGTGAATTAGATAAGCAATATAATATTAATATCAGCGCGCATTTAATGGATTGGATAGCTGAACAAAAACATTAAGGAAATTTCGTGTTATCTCGCTTACCAACAAAAATAACCATTCTACTTGCTGCTGTCGTTTTATTAACCTCGTGCCAACAAAGCAAAAAAGAATACAAAGATAACTTTCTAGCCTTTGGTACATTGATTAACGTCACTTTATTCGATGTGGATGAACAATTAGCGAATGATTCTTTCCGCCAAATTCGTGACGACTTTAAACTTATGCATCGTTCTTGGCATGTATGGGAGCCAGGTCCATTAAAGCGCACTAATCAGCTTTTAAAAACACAAGCTGAATTCTCAGTCGCACCAAGTGTCTTAGAACTCATCACTATCGCTAAAAAACTTTCAGCGCAAAGCCAATATTTATTTAATCCGGCTATTGGTGAACTCATTGCCTTATGGGGTTTTCACAGCCATCAACATCCTGAAACGCCTCCTTCCGATAAAGCCATTACTCAGCTTTTAAAACAACAACCCTCAATGGATAATATTTCGATTCAAGGTGTTCGTATGAAAAGTAATAATGCTGCTGTAAAAGTTGATCTCGGTGGTATAGCTAAAGGGTTTGCGCTTGAAAGAGTATTAGCGGAATTAAAACGAAATGGGGTTAACAATGCACTAATCAACACCGGGGGAGACCTCAAAGTGATTGGTCAAAATAATCAACGTGCTTGGAAAGTTGCCATTCGTGACCCGCGTCCACAATCAAAAAATCTAGAAACAAATATTGTTGCTTCAATTGATTTAAAAGATGGTGAAGCCGCTTTCACCTCTGGGGATTATGAGCGTTTATTAAAAAAGAAAAACACCAACGACCCGCACCTTCATCATATTATTGATCCTCGTACAGGCTATCCTGCCGAGGGGACTCAATCTGTAACAGTGCTTCATGCTAATGCAACACTGGCTGATGCAGCGGCAACCGCGTTATTCATTGCAGGCCCTAAACAATGGGTTGAAATTGCGAAAGCAATGAATATAAAAGATGTATTACTAATCGATACTAATGGCGATATACGTATTTCGAGCACAATGAACAAAAGAATTAAGCTTCAACAAAAACGAAAAATTATTGAAACAATCGATCTATAATTTATAGCAACAAAACATATTTACTAGATTTTAAAAATAACCAACATAGAAAAAATAAACAATATAAAGACATGATCAACGAAACCATTAATCCTGCAACGGTCACTCAAAGTGACAAGATGAGCTTAACCATATTTTTTGCTTTAGCTGTGCATGCGATATTAATTTTGGGTATTAGTTTTGATCTTATGGATAACAGTAATGATGTTATTACCACAATGGAAGTGACATTAGTTCACCAGCGTTCAGAACAAGCCCCCGAAGAAGCTGATTACCTTGCTCAAGCCAATCAACTTGGCGGTGGTACTCAGCAAAACAAAAGTCGTCCTAGTAGCCCTTTTTCTAACGATGTGCCTGTGCCAGAAGAAGGTTTTGCTCCAAATAGCCGTCGCGCCATGTCGCCGCCAAAAATTAATGCCGCAACTAAACAAACTGAAATAATGAGCGTGGACAATGCTGAACAAAAAGTGCAAGACAAAAAGTTAAAAGAAGTATCGCCTATCAACACAAAAAGCTTAACTGCTGCTCAATTATTTGAGCGCAGCCAACAAATTGCAAAACTCAGCGCAGAAATTAATAAATTAAAAGAAGCTTATCAACAAACGCCTAAACACTCTTGGGTACACGGTGCCAATGCAAAAGAATATCGCTTTGCCAGTTACATGGATGCATGGCGAGCAAAAGTGGAGCGTATTGGTAACATGAATTACCCTTCTCTCATTGCTCAAAAAAGACTTACAGGTAGCCTATTACTTGATGTGGCAATTAACCCTGATGGCAGCATTCATTCCGCTCGCATCACTCGTTCTTCAGGCTATCGTGAACTTGATCAAGCGGCCTTGCGTATAGTGAATATGTCTGCACCCTTCCCACCTTTGACTAAGGATATATTAAAAGACACCGATGTCTTACATATTCCAAGGGTATGGAGTTTTCAACAAGGCAGTCGTTTGCAAACATCGACTCAATAAACTTTTTTTAGACTTGCCAGAACGCACAAGCTCATCAATACTTTAACTACTATGTCGAATACAGATATGTCAGACCAATTAGAACTTGCCAATCATTTCATTATTGCAATGCCCACACTAAATGATCCGAACTTTGAAAAAAGTGTCAGTTATATTTGCGAGCATAATAATGAGGGAGCAATGGGTGTCATCATAAACCAGCCAACTGAACTCACTCTGACTGACTTATGTGATCAACTAGGTATCGAAATTACTGATCCTGAATACGCCAACATTCCTATTTTTCATGGTGGGCCGGTTGAAACCGAACGTGGATTTATCTTACATAGCCCGATTGGTGATTGGGAAAGCACTTTGCCAGTGACTAAAGACATCGGTCTAACCATGTCGCAAGATATCATTCAGGCCATTGCAGAAGGCTATGATTCAGACAACACTCCTCCTAAACACTTTATTATCACTCTCGGTTATGCTGGTTGGAGCGAAGATCAAATTGAAGATGAAATTTCAGAAAATGTTTGGTTAAACGTAATGGCAACGGAAGATATCTTATTTAACACCCCAATAGAGCAGCGATGGACTGCCGCCGCGGCTTCCTTAGGCATCAACTTACAACAACTCTCTAGTGACATTGGGCACGCCTAGCCTTGAGCATGCAATCAAAAGTGGGGCAACGCACTTTACTCGGATTTGATTTTGGTACTAAACGCATCGGCGTTGCGATAGGCCAGGAGGTGACCGGCACAGTGAATCCTTTAACAACACTCACGGCTAAAAATCACAAACCAGACTGGGACGCAATTTCTAAAATTCTCAGCGAATGGCAACCCGACCTTTTAGTCATTGGATTACCCTTACACATGGATGGTAGTGAACAAACCATGACACAGGCTGCACGTCGCTTTTCTAACCAACTTAACGGTCGCTACCACATTCCTATCGCTTTAATGGACGAACGACTGAGTTCAGACGAGGCAGAAAGTATTTTAAGTGAACAAACCGCGTCTAAATCTCGCACAGTGTTCCAAGATAAGGCACAAATTGATATGATATCGGCTCAGCTGATATTGCAGAGTTGGATGGCACTACCGCAAGATGAGCAAGTTGTTACATCGACATGACGTCAATCAGAATATGATGACATCCCAAACAGTGGATAACTAAAGAATAATGACAGAGCGTCAGCAAAGCCAAGACCTCGACACCCCAGCCCTACTGGATACCTTGTCCAGCGATTTACGCCTATTATTAAAATCCCGCAATATTGAAAATCCAATGATGATAGGCATTCATACTGGCGGCGCTTGGGTGGCAGAAGAACTACATAAAAATTTAGCTATTAAGCAACCACTCGGCACGCTTAATATTACTTTTTATCGCGATGACTTCACGCGTATTGGTATGCACCCTCAAGTACAGCCTTCAAACTTACCCTTTAATATTGACGATCAACATATCGTTTTAGTCGACGATGTCTTACATACCGGCCGCACTATTCGCGCAGCCCTCAATGAAATTTTTGATTACGGTCGACCTGCGTCGGTCAGCCTTGCGGTATTAGTTGAGCGTGGCTGCCATGAACTTCCTATTTCTGCCGACGTTGCGGCAGCCCAAATAACCTTAGATAAAAATCAACATATTAAGCTGAGTCGCGATGAGCATAATGCATTATCACTCTCAATTGCGGAGGCGAAATGAAGCGGCACGATATTCAGTTAGACCAAGAAGGTAGGTTACGCCACTTTTTGACAATCGAAGGTCTTAAAAAACAAATGCTGCTCGATATTTTAGATAACGCAGAAAATTTTACTTCAGTTGGTAATCAGCAGGTCAAAAAAGTACCTCTATTAAGAGGCAAAACAATCGCAAACTTATTTTTTGAAGCCAGTACACGCACCCGTACCACATTCGAACTCGCAGCAAAACGCATGTCAGCAGATGTATTAAATATAAACATCAACACCTCGGCAACCACAAAAGGGGAAAGCCTGCTGGATATGCTGCGTAATCTTGAAGCCATGCAAGTGGATATGTTTGTTGTTCGCCATAAAACGAGTGGCGCGGCTCATTTTATCGCGCAACATGTCGCACCGCACATCAGCGTTATCAATGCGGGCGATGGCAGTCACGCCCATCCAACTCAAGCAATGTTAGACATGTTTACTATTCGTCGTTATAAGCAAGACTTCACTAAGCTCACAGTGGCGATAGTTGGTGACATCATGCATTCACGCGTGGCACGCTCACAAATTCATGCGTTAAATACTCTCGGTGTACCTGAAATTAGAGTCATTGGACCACAAACCATTATTCCAAATGAAGCGGCACAACTTGGTGTGCATGTTTATCATGATATGCACCAAGGCATACAAAATGCTGACGTCGTTATTATGCTGCGCCTACAACGTGAACGCATGGAAGGAGCTTTACTCCCAAGTGAACACGAGTACTTCAACATGTTCGGTTTAACCGAAGAAAAATTAAAGCTCGCAAAACCTGATGCGATTGTCATGCACCCCGGTCCAATCAACCGCGGTGTTGAAATTGAGTCAAGTGTCGCGGATGGACCACAGTCGGTTATTTTAGAACAGGTCACTTATGGTATTGCAGTACGTATGGCTGTCATGTCGATGGTACTAGGTCGCTCTTCCCTAACAGAAAATCAAGGGAGCCAGACCGATGCGAATTAAAATCAGCAATGGCTTACTTATCGACCCGGCTAATACAATAGAAGCAAAGCACGATATTTTTATTTCAGAAGGCCGTATCGCAGCAATCGGTAAACAACCTGATGGCTTCACCATTGATCAAACGATAGATGCCACCGATTGCCATGTCATTCCTGGCATTGTCGATTTACGTGCCCGTTTAAGAGAGCCTGGTTTAGAAAACAAAGCCACCATTGCTTCTGAAACTCGAGCCGCAGCTGCGAGCGGTATCACGACATTATGTATTCCACCTGACACCACACCGGTGTTAGAAACCACATCGGTCGTTGAACTCATTCATCAACGTGCGAGTGAAGCTGGATATGCGAAGCTAGTCACTCTTGCCGCTCTCACTGCAGGCCTTAAAGGTGAACACCTTAGCGAAATGGCTATGCTTAAAAAATATGGCAACTGTGTTGGTGTCAGTAATGGCTTAAAACCCGTAACCAATAATTTAGTCATGCGTCGCGCCATGGAATACGCTGCCAGTTGTGGCCTAACCGTTTTTCTTCACTCTGAAGACGAAGGGCTTGCTGGAAATGGTTGTGCACATGAAGGCGCCATTAGTACCCGATTAGGTTTAGCCGGCATTCCAGAAACCGCTGAAACAAATGCTATTTCACGAGACTTATTACTTGTAGAACAAACTGGCGTTCGTGCGCATTTTTGTCATATATCAAGTGCCCGTGCTGCCCAAATGATTGCCCGTGCGCAATATGATGGTCTACCGGTCACAGCCGATGTCACCGCCCATCACTTACATTTAACAGAAATGGATATTGGTTATTTTGATAGTAATTGTCATGTTCGCCCGCCATTCAGAACTCAACGTGATAAAGAAGCGTTAATCTCTTCACTGGCTACAGGTAACATCAATGCCATTTGCTCTGATCATGAACCACATGATGCAGACGCAAAGCTTGCACCCTTCGGGGAAACAGAAGCCGGCATTAGTGCACTTGAAACATTATTGCCTTTAGCTCTACGTTTAAGTGAAGAACTTTCATTAAGTGATGTCATTGATCGTTTAACTAATCAACCGGCAAAAATTCTTGGTATTGATGCAGGTACTCTTTCTCTTGGCGAGAAAGCGGATATCTGTATATATAACCCTACTATCAGCTGGCAAATGAAAGCGAGTAATCTATTAAGCGCAGGTAAAAATAGCCCGTTTGAAGGCTGGGAGCTAAAAGGCAAAGTCATGCATACATTATTAGATGGCAAAGTCGTATACTCAGCCTAGCAATACAATGCTTATATCGAACCATTTTTTCACAGTAACTTGAAAGACATATTAAAAATTATGAAGCATAGAAACACTATATTCGTCGAAGACTGTGAAATTTTATCGCATAACGCTTTTGAAGGTGAGCAATACATTATGCGGGTACACGCACCGAAAACGGCCAAACATGCTCAACCAGGAAGTTTTGCTCACCTCACCGTTCACCCACTACGCCCAATGCGTCGGCCTATTTCTATAATGCGCGTCAATAAAGAAGCGGGTTGGGTCGACTTTTTATATAAAAAATTAGGGGAAGGTACGGCTCTGCTCGCTGAAAATAAAGTCGGTGAAAGTATTAATATCATGGGGCCAATTGGCAAAGCCTTTGAACTAAAACCTGAACGTAAACGTCCATTACTGATTGGTGGTGGAGTCGGTATGCCACCGATGATTTTCGTGGCTGAACATTGTAAACAATTAGCTGGCTACGAACCGTTTGTTATTTTAGGTTCTGAAGTACCCTTCCCTTTTACCACTAAACCTTCTGAAATATTAGTCCCCGGTATGCCTGACGGCGTCATAGCGGCGATGCCTTTAATGGAAGACTGGGGCATTGCTTCGCGTCTTGCCAGCTTACAAGGTTACCCTGGCACATTTGAAGGTTATGTTACTGATCTTGCGCGTCATTGGTTAACCAGTTTAACGGATGAGCAACGCAATGAAGTTGAAATTTATTCTTGCGGCCCACATCCAATGCTTGAAGCGGTGGCTAAACTGGCAAAAGAATTCGATTTACCTTGCCAGGTCTCACTTGAAGAATTCATGGCTTGTGCCGTAGGTGGTTGTGCCGGCTGTGTGGTTGAAGTGCAAACGGACAAAGGCCCAGCGATGAAACGCGTTTGTGTTGATGGCCCGGTGTTTGATGCTTACACCGTATTTAATTAATTATAGTTTTACTTTTTATAGCAATAAAAAAACTAACGTTGAATATTTCTTAAATCTAAGACACTAAACGTTTTACCATCTTTTTCACAATTTATAATTTCCATTGCAATCTCACTTTTGTTGATGCGAATGATCGTCATATTAAAAACAACATTCACTTCACCTGAGTTAAGAAAGATCACTTTAGCTTCATCTTCTTGTTTTATTTTATCGGCATGCCCTTTAGCTGAAATTAGAATACCGCCATTAGAAATATCCTTGGTTGTTGCAACAAAAGCACCCGCAATAGGGTGAAAAACTTTAACCTTCGAGTTAACTTTTTTGCGTTTGTATTTTCTTCTTTCATCAACCATATAAGGGCATCTTTATTATAATTATTCAGTTTCTTGAATCGTCACACCATCGAGGGATGCGGATAATGAATCTGCGCCAGCACCTTTACTATCGCCGAGTTTAATCATTAAGCGAAGCTCATTAGCAGAATCAGCATAGTTAATCGCATCTTCATAAGTAATGTGACCGGATTTATATAAATCAAAGAGCGATTGATCAAAGGTTTGCATGCCCATATTACGCGACTTCGCCATCAGGCCTTTCATTTTATGAATTTCACCCTTACGAATAAGATCAGCCATTAAAGGAGAATTAATCATTATTTCAGCAGATAACGCCCGCCCAGTTCCATCAGGAGTAGGTATAAGTTGCTGTGCAACAAAGGCGCGTGTGTTTAAGGATAAATCCATTAATAATTGATTACGTCGATCATCAGGGAAAAAGTTAATAATTCGATCCATCGCTTGGTTGGCGTTATTAGCATGTAAGGTTGCTAAACAAAGATGGCCTGTTTCAGCGAAAGCAATTGCATGATCCATTGTTTCACGAGTACGAATCTCACCAATAAGAATAACGTCGGGGGCTTGTCGTAAAGTATTCTTTAGCGCCATTTCAAATGAGTTAGTATCTAAACCCACTTCACGCTGAGTCACTATACAACCTTCATGGTGATGGATAAATTCAATGGGATCTTCGATAGTAATGATATGACCGGTAGAATTTTTATTTCTAAAACCAATCATTGATGCTAACGAACTTGATTTACCTGAACCGGTTGCACCAACAAATAAAATCAAACCACGCTTGGTCATGGCCAATTCTTTTAAGATAGGCGGCAATCCAAGTTCATCCATGGTGGGAATTTTTGTCTGGATTTTACGCAGTACCATTCCAGCATTATTACGTTGCATAAACGCACTAACACGAAAACGACCAATGCCAGAAGCAGAGATGGCAAAGTTACATTCATTCTCCCTTTCAAACTCTTCTTTTTGTGCCGGGGTCATAATACCCATGACAATTTCTTTTGCTTGAATTGGCGTTAAGGTAGCCTGAGTCACCGGTGCAATTTTACCGTTAACTTTTAAACTGGGTGCAACGCCGGCTGTGATAAATAAATCAGAACCATTTTTGTGTACCATCAGTTTTAATAGTGATTCAAACTCCATATCAAAAACCTTTTACTTTATTGAGTATAATTTTGTCATTGTTAAAAACAATCTGTTTAGTTGAACGAATCTTTATTCATTGCTTTACTTTTTGCATCTTGCTTACTGATGACGCCACGCGCGACTAAATCTTGTAAACATTGATCTAGTGTTTGCATACCAATACCTTGTCCGGTTTGAATAGCTGAATACATTTGCGCCACTTTATCTTCACGAATTAAGTTACGTATTGCCGGTGTGCCAATCATAATTTCATGTGCTGCAACTCGGCCACCACCGATTTTCTTCAACAGTGTTTGCGCAATAACTGCACGTAATGATTCAGACAACATTGAGCGCACCATGCCTTTTTCTGCTGCAGGAAATACGTCAATAATCCTATCAATGGTTTTTGCAGCTGATGTGGTATGCAATGTACCAAAAACTAAATGTCCTGTTTCGGCCGCACTTAATGCCAACCGAATGGTTTCTAAATCACGCATCTCACCAACGAGGATGATATCGGGATCTTCACGTAAAGCTGAACGTAGCGCTTCACTAAAGCCTAACGTATCTCGATGAACCTCACGTTGATTTACTAGACATTTTTTACTCTCATGGACGAATTCGATAGGATCTTCAATGGTCAAGATATGACCATACTCTGAATCATTTTTGTAATCGACCATGCCTGCTAGGGTTGTTGATTTACCTGATCCTGTAGGCCCGGTTACCAAAACAATGCCACGAGGCGTGTCGGCAATTTCTTTAAATACTGCTGGCGCGTTAAGTTGCTCTAAAGTCAAAATTTTCGATGGGATAGTCCGAAAAACAGCACCTGCACCTCGATTATGGTTAAACGCATTAACACGAAAACGTGCCAAATCTGGAATTTCAAACGAAAAATCGGTTTCTAAGAATTCTTCAAAATCCTTACGTTGTTTATCATTCATAATGTCATAAACAAGGCTATGAACCGTTTTATGATCCAAAGCAGCCACATTTATTCGACGAATATCGCCATCTACACGAATCATAGGGGGTAAATCAGCGGATAGATGTAAATCGGAAGCGTTATTTTTGACACTAAAAGCAAGTAATTCTGTAATATCCATAAGGTAACTCGTTTACTTTTTTGTTATTAATAGATGTTTTTATGTTGCTGCTCTATTTTATCGGTAGCGCATGCATTTTCTTAAGTTTTATAAAAGTACAGTCTCACCATGGTTGATGCAAGCGCAAATACAGTCTCATCTAATATTCAGCTTATCCAAAACAACATAAATGAAGCTGAACTAAAATATCAACGAGAACCCGGCTCGGTACAGTTACTTGCGGTGAGCAAAACTCGACCAATAGAAGATATTTATGCCGCTGTGATTACCAAACAATCTCACTTTGGTGAAAACTATTTACAAGATGCTTTACCTAAAATCTCAGCGGCTGAAGCCAATAAAATGCAGCTTAACTGGCATTTTATTGGCCCTATTCAATCAAATAAAACGCAAGCCGTCGCAACACACTTTAGCTGGGTGCATAGTATTGATCGTTTAAAAATTGCCCGCCGCTTAAGTGAACAACGCCCGGCTGAACTTGATGATATTAATATTTGTTTACAAATCAATACCAGTGCGGAAGCCAGTAAATCTGGTATCCAACCAGAAGAAGTCTTAAAGCTGGCAAAAGAAATCAGCCTGCTCCCTAATATACATTTACGCGGTTTAATGACCATTCCAGCAAAGTGTATTGGCTTAAATGAACAACGACGCCCTTTTCAACTTCTTCGTGAGTTAAGGGATGACTGCATAAAACAGGGCATTGAAATGGACACCCTTTCAATGGGAATGACCAATGATATGGAAGCTGCAATTGCAGAAGGTTCAACTATGGTAAGAATAGGCACCGCCATCTTTGGCGCAAGAAACTAAGTGATTAAAATGATTACGCGTGTACCCTACGCCTTCTGTAGTTTATAATTTTTATTAACATCAAAACGGATCAACTCATTATGGATAATCAAAGAATAGGCTTTATTGGTGCGGGTAATATGGCACGCAGTCTTATCGGTGGACTTATTAGTAGCGGCGTCAATGCCGACTCGATTTATGCCGCAGATCCTAATAGTGAAACACGCCAATCACTTGAAGAAGATTTTTCTATTACCACTTTAAGTGATAATCAAAAACTCAATGATGAGTGCGATGTCGTTGTTTTTGCCGTTAAACCACAAGCATTAAAAGATGTCGCAACCGCAATCAAAACGAAAGATGGCACACTCTATCTCACCGTTGCTGCCGGCATCCCTAGCGAGAGTTTGGATCGTTGGTTAAATTCAAATAATGCTATCGTGCGCGCCATGCCTAATACGCCCGCTTTAGTCTTAAGTGGTGCAAGCGGCTTATACGCCAATAGCCATGTTAGTGATGATCAAAAAGAAATAGCCGAGTCTATATTACGTGCTGTTGGTTTAACCGTATGGGTAGATAAAGAAAAACAACTAGATGCGGTGACGGCTCTATCGGGCAGTGGCCCAGCGTATTTTTTCATGGTGATGGAGGCAATGGAAAAAGCCGGCCAAGAGCTTGGCTTACCGGCTGAAACGGCCCGCTTATTAGCCATTCAAACCGGCTTCGGTGCCTCTAAACTTGCTCTTGAAATTGAAGAAGATCCCGCCATATTAAGACAGCAAGTCACTTCGCCAGGAGGCACAACCGAGCAAGCGATTAAAACCTTTGAAGAACAAGGCTTAAGGCAAATGTTTAAACAAGCGATGACGGCTGCACGAGATAGATCAGAAGAACTGGCCCAAGAGCTAGGGCAATAGACAAGATTAAAAAAGACTTAAGGTAAAAAAATGAATCCATTTACAAATGCAGGCGTATTTTTAGTATCGACATTGTTTGGTTTATACATATTAGCCATTATGTTGCGACTGATACTACAAATAGTCAGGGCTGATTTTTACAATCCTGTCTCGCGTTTTATTGTAAAAATCACTAACCCACCGCTTAAACCTTTACGTCGTTTTATTCCTGGCTTTGCTGGTATTGATATGGCATCGGTCATTGTTATGTTGGCTCTACAAGCCCTAGAAATTTATATCATTGGCTTAATGCGTAACTTTCCCGCTCCAGATATTTTAGGTCTGGCGATATACGCTCTCATTGAGCTGATTAGTTTGGGCTTTTATGTTTTCCTCTTTTCAATTTTTATTCTCGCGATATTAAGCTGGATCAATCCGGGGCAATACAATCCTATCAACACTCTACTACACCAAATTACAGAGCCTATATTACGTCGAGCAAGGCGATTATTGCCTCCCATGTCTGGCATGGATTTGTCGCCTATGCTTGCAATGGTAGGTTTATGGTTAATGAAATTAATATTACTTGATCCGCTTGCTTACTGGGCGAAGACAATAATGTATCCTACCGCGCGCATCATGACGAACTGATTGGTTCAGTAGCTAATAGCCAACTTATTCACATATAAAAAATGACCACTCTCAGCAAGATGAAAACCCATCAAATATGCGGACCAGGATAATCAAGCCATTAGCTTAACCGGCTATACTCAGCCACATTAAACCGAGTCAATAGCGATGAAAATTCAGTGTTTTTGATAAAAAACTGCTGATTTATCTAAATATATGCAAGCATTAGCCGTTATATTTCTTAGTCTTAGCGTCTTCTGTTAAGATATCGCTATATGTTATGCGGGATAATGATTAACACGCACTATTAATAAGTAAGAATAACCAATAAAATAACGAATTGAATCAATACGTTAACTGATAATTTTAGGACTACCATGGCGACTGACCGTTTCACAGACCAAATGCAAGCTTATGGCCGTTGGCGTACGGATATTGTTGAAGCAATTCAAAAATATCAAAAATGGCTTGAAGGAAATAATATGAGTTCAGCTGAAGTTGAAATTCGTATTTATGAGCTCATTGAAGCATTAAAATCAGATAACCTCACTATTGCATTTGTGGCTGAGTTTGCTCGTGGTAAAACTGAACTGATTAACGCCGTTTTCTTCTCTGAATACGACCGCCGTTTACTTCCTTCGGAAGCCGGTCGTACCACTATGTGTCCGACAGAGCTGTTCTTCGATTCAGAAGCAAACCAAAGTTACATTCGTCTTTTACCGATTGAAACGCGCTTAGAAGATACCAGCATTCAAGAACATAAAAAGAACCCAATTAACTGGACCTCTATTGCTCTCGATACCAGCTCATCTGAAAAAATGGCTGAAGCCTTTTTAGAAGTCATTAAAACAAAACGGGTTCCGCGTCCAGTAGCTGAAAAACTCGGCTTAGCAGATCATATTGAAGATCCTGAAGAGACCATGGTTGAAATTCCGATGTGGCGTCATGCGCTCATTAGCTTCCCTCACCCATTACTCAAAGAAGGCCTCACCATTCTTGATACACCGGGTTTAAATGCCTTAGGGAATGAGCCAGAGTTAACCATTAACATGTTGCCCAGTGCTCAAGCCGTTGTCTTTGTTTTAGCCGCTGACACTGGCGTAACTAAGTCTGATCTCGATATGTGGAACCAAAACGTGAAACCTTTAGGTGGCGACGCAAAACATGGTCGCATTATCGTGCTTAACAAAGTGGATACCTTATGGGATGAACTCAAAGATGAGGCCGCGATTAAAAATAGCATTGCGACGCAATGTAACTCAGCGGCCAATATGCTGGGGGTATCAGCGGATAACGTGTTCCCGGTTTCAGCACAAAAAGGCTTATTAGCTAAAATCCGTCACGATGTTGATTTACTAGAAAAAAGTAATATTCTTTCTCTCGAATCAATATTGGCTAAAGACATCTTGCCGCAGAAACAGCAAATTGTACGAAACAGTATTATTTCTGAAATAGGTAGTATGGCGGAAGAGTCTCGTAATCTTATTTCTTCTCGCTTGTCTGATACCAATAAACAACTCGAAGAGTTGCATGGTTTAAGTGGAAAAAATGAAGATGTGATTGGCCACTTAATGAAAAAAACGCGTGAAGAACAAACCATCTATCACAAGAGTGTAGAAAGCTTTCAAGCAAATAAAAAATCCTTTACTGAAAATCATCAGGCACTGATTCAAACACTCAGCTTGACTCAATTAGATGAGTTAATGTCAAAAACACGTAAAGAAATGACCGGCACCTGGACCACAAATGGTTTAAAAGGTGGAATGAAGGAATTTTTCGAAATTATATCATCGACAATCACTTCTGCCTCTCAACAGGCCGATAAGGTCAATATGTTGCTGCAAACCATATACCGTACCTTTAATAAGGAGCACGGCCTATCAGATGTTAAACCTAAGCTATTTAGTATGGGCAAATATAAACGTGATTTAGAACGTTTAAACCATGAAGCTGAAGCCTATCGCAGTAGCGCAAAAATGGCAGCGACTGAGCAGGCATTTGTTGTAAAAAAATTCTTTATCTCCATGGTGAGCCATGCTCGAAATACTTTTTTCCAAGCGCATCAAGAAGTTGAAGCCTGGGGTAAAGCAGGTATGGCGCCACTTGTTGCACGTATCAAAGAGCACCGTAATCAAATGGAAAAACGCTTAGAAAGTTTACGTAAAATCAATGAGTCGCGAGACACATTACAAGTGCGTGTTTCTGAGTTAGAAGCCAATGCTGAGGCCCTGAACGCCCAATTAGCTGATTTGAATATGCTAATGCAAACGCTTAACAGACCGCTGGAAGATTTTATTAAAGACGATCCTGCGCAAGTCGCTTAAAACAGAATAAAGACCTTACCTTTAAGGCCCTTTTAGCTCATTGAGTTAAAAGGGCTTTTTTATTAACAAGCAAAATTTTTAAAATTTTTTCGGCGATACAGGTAAAAATCGTCTATTGTTGACTATATTTAGATAACAACAATAACAGGGAGTATTAATATGATAACAATCCAACGAATCGCAGGTTCAGTCTCTCAATTTTTTGCAATCGCGTTACTCGTAAGTCTGCCGTTTACTAGTCATGCAGAAAACTTCGCAGAGTTTGGCGATTACGTTATTCACCATAACGCTTTACCAACCGATATTTTATTACCTGAAGTTGCTCGCGCTTATAAAATTAAACGAAGTAAAAATCGTGGCATGGTCAATATTGTTGTTCAAAAAAAGGGTAAAGGGGTCGCTGCAGAAGTCAATGGAACAGGGACAAACTTAAATTCACAACTCAAGCACTTAACATTCCGTGAAATCAAAGATGGAGAGGTGACTTATTACATTGCAGATTTTCGTGTCACCAATAAAGAGACAATTAGCTTTAAGGTAAATATTAAACCACAAGGCTCATCTAAAACACACACAGTTAAGTTTAAAAAAGAATTTTACACTCACTAAATTTTCAATATTATTGCTCTCAATAAATGAGAGCAATAACGCCTACCTTTCTACTTTTCATTTATCCAAAATTTAAAATGAATATTGAGTATAATATTCATTTTAATGTGTGAGATATAAGATAATGAGTACAGAAAAAGAGTTGATTACTCGCAGCGAATCTAAATGTGAGTTATGTAGCGCAACTGCAGAGCTTAGCGTTTATCAAATCCCACCAGAACCAAATGGACAAGCTGAAGACTCTGTGCTGTTATGCTCAAACTGTAAAATACAAATTGAAAACCCTGATAAAATTGATATAAATCACTGGCGCTGTTTGAACGATAGCATGTGGAGCCAAGTTCCTGCTGTACAAGTGATGGCTTGGCGAATGCTTACTCGTCTACGCTCAGAAGGTTGGCCACAAGATCTATTGGATATGCTTTACTTGGATGATGATACTTTAGCCTGGGCACAAGCCAGCGGCGAAGGCATAAATGAAACAGATAAAATCATACATAAAGACAGTAACGGTGCCGTACTAGAAACAGGTGATACTGTCACGCTGATAAAAGACTTGAATGTTAAAGGCGCGAACTTCACTGCCAAACGCGGTACCGCAGTCAGAAAAATTTCTTTAGTACCAGATAATGCCAATCATATTGAAGGCAGAGTAGAAGGACAACAAATTGTTATTTTGACTGAGTTTGTTAAAAAGTCTAACTGAAACCTCGATAAAACATCACTAATGCAAATAGCATAATCATTACACCAGCAACTTGTCGCACCCAAGCTTGCTGGATAAATTGATTTAAGCTGGATGCGAATATGCCCATCAATAATAAGTTAGGCAAGGTACCCAAACCAAAACTCAACATGAGTAAACCACCTTCTATAGGGCTTTGTGTGGATATCGTCCATATGATTACACTATATACCAGACCGCACGGCAGCCAGCCCCATACCATACCTAAGAAAAAAGCATGGCGATATGATGTTATAGGCATAAAACGTCGTCCTAAAGGTTCGAAGCGTTTCCAGATAACTTTGCCACCCAGCTGTTCAACACGCGCAAGTATTTTCCACCAGCCGGCTATATATAGACCCAGTGCCAGCATAAAAACGGCAGCAATGATTTCTAGTGTTTGTTGAAATGCATAAATTTCGAATAAATGACTTCCAAGCCAACCTATGCCTCCCATAAAAATACCGGCAGCGCTATAACTTAATATTCGACCTGCGTTATAAGAAAGTAAAAATGGAAGTGCTATGGATGGGCTCGTTGTAATTTTTTGATTCAGATCATTTTTATTTTTTTTCTGAATGCCAACGCATAACGCGCCGACAATACCACCACACATACCAACACAATGAACGCCACCCAATAAGCCAACCAAAAAAGCCGCAATATATGAAGTTTCATTAAACATAATGGTTAGTTTATTTTTTGTTTATTAAACATTAAATAGTAAATAAGAATAATAACGGGCAAACCCATTATGGCCGTCATCATAAAGAAAGAGGAGTATCCTATTTCATTAACCATAGAGCCTGAGTAGCCCCCTAATAATTTGGGCAATAGCGTCATTAGTGAACTTAAAATAGCATACTGCACAGCGGTGAAAGAAATATTGGTTAAGCTTGAGAGGTAAGCAATGAAAGCTGCGCTGGCTAAACCTGCACTTAAATTATCTGCAGCAATAACAAGACTTAGCATTGTAATATCATTTCCAGCTTGTGCTAATAACATGAATAATAAATTTGTTAAGGCAGATAGTATCGCGCCAAGCAATAAAATACGCATCACGCCATAACGCATGGTCATCACTCCACCTAAAAAGCCGCCAATTAATATCATGATAATGCCAAACACTTTCGTTGTAGTGGCAATTTCATTTTTGCTAAAACCTAAGTCATGATAAAAAACGTTCGCAATCACACCTAAAACAATATCTGAAATACGATACAAGCCAACTAATAGTAATAATAAGATTGTCGCTTTGCCGTAGCGTTTAAAGAAGTCCACAACCGGTTCAATATAGGTGCTATACACCATTTTTTTATTAATAATATTTAAAATAACTAATAAATATATTCCCAATAAAGAAAAACACAATGACAAAAATAATCGAACAAATTCATTTATAAATCCACTACTTAAACCAAAATTAAAAATAGAAAACCCATAAATAAAAGCACCAACCATAACCAAGAACATTAAAAAGAAACGTACATAATCTGATAATCGATGAAAATAATTATCTACATTTCTATTAATCTCTGGCTCTTTAATTAAAAAGGTGGTGGTAACACCTACAAGCATTACAGCAGCCATAATTAAATAAGTATTTTGCCAGGCTTGATAGATATATTGATTTTCGACACCAAAAAAACTTGCTAAATACAATCCGCCTGC